>JACCEB010722306.1_pt1 | contig 33610 bp, 28 predicted proteins | sample 7454761 | NCBI WGS metagenome assembly JACCEB01 (sample SAMN15323454, study PRJNA562643) | freshwater metagenome | isolation source: river surface water | place: USA:Blue River Watershed | collected 2017-08-18
AGACCGGAAAGAACACGATCAACACAGCGACCAGGATCTTGGGGTACATGGTGTAGCCCAGCCACATCACAAACAGCGGCGCGAAGGCCACCTTGGGTGCAATCTGCAGCGCCAGCAGGTAGGGCGACAGCACCGCCTCCACCTTGGGCGACAGGCCCAGGGCGTAGCCGATCATCGCGCCTAGCAGGGAGCCCAGCACGAAGCCGATCACCACCTCGGCTGCAGTGATGCCCGCATGGAACATCAGACGCTCGACCTCCCAGATCCGCCGGGCCTCGGCCACTACCTTGGACAGGTGGGGCAGGACGAAGTCGGGCACGCCTATCATCCCCGGGCCCCATTGCCAGGCGGCCAGGAAGACGATGAGGACGGCAAGGCTCCAGAGCGCCGTGCTGTGACGGCGCAGAAGATCGGTCATGGGGAAGTCCGGGTCGGGTAGGGTGCGGCCCCCGCGTGTGCGGCCTTCACGCCGCTCACGCCAGGCACGCGCCGATGCCGCTTACCTGAGGTTGGCGACAAACTGGTTGGTGTAGAGGTCCTTGAGCGGCACTGCGCTGGGCACCACGCCGTTGCTCACGTAGAACTTCTGCAGGTCGGCCAGACGCGGCTCGTCCATCGAACCCGGCTGCTTTTGCTTGGCATAGACATACTTGTTGTACATCTCGAACATCTGCTGGATCGAGGCTTCCTTGCCCTTGTGCACCGGCACTGCCTGCACATAGGCGACCGAGGCCGCCTTGGGGTCCGCCATGATGTCCTTCATGCCTTTGACGGTGGCGCGCACCAGCTTTTGCACCAGCTGCGGGTTCTTCTGAATGGTCTCGTCGGACACCAAGATGGCTTGGGCCATGCTCTTGAAAAAGACATCGGCTGGCAGGATGTCAACCTTGGCGCCTGCATCCATGGCGTTCACTGTCCAGTCGGGCGTCGAGGCCATGCCGGAAGCCTTCTTCTCGGCGAACAGCTGCCAGACGCCGGTGGGGCCAGCGGCCTGGATGTTGACGTCGTTCTTGGTCAGGCCGCCCTTGGACAGCATGCCCAGGAGGGCGTAGTAGGTGGTGTCTGTATAGGCCAGTACCGTCACCGTCTTGCCCCTGAGCTCGCGCGGCGACTCGATGCGTTCGTCCTTGTGGGTCACCAGCTGCATCAGCGAGCCAGCGCCCATCACCGCCACCGCCTTGACTGGAATGCCCTGCGCACGCGCGATGATGGGTGTGTCGCCCAGTGCGCCGCCGATCACCGCGTTGCCCGCGCCGACCTGCTTGGCCACGTCAACTCCGCCGCGGCCGGTGACGAAGTTGACCTTCAGGCCCTCCTGCTCGTAGTAGCCCTTGGCCTGGGCCAGCATCCAGGGGCCGAAGGCCGGCAGGTTGCCCGGTGCAGGCAGCAGGTAGGTGATCTCTTGCAGTGGCGCCTTCTGGGCCAGGGCCGGCGCGCCAAAAGCGGCGGCGGCCAGGGTGACCAGGGCGACACGCCGGCTGGCGCGCAGGGATTGTGCGAGGGGTTTGGACAGGCGCATGGGGACTCTCCGTGAAGGGATGGCTGCGGGGTGGGTTGGGAAAAAGGGATTCGTATGGGGGAGAAAGGGGTGGGGTGGAATGCGGGCGGCTCAGTGAACCTCGGCCTGGGCGTCTAGCTTGAGCAGCTCCATCAGCCGCGACACGTACTCACCGACGGCGGGGTGCTTGCGGCGTTGCATCGGGTTTTCCCGGTCGGCAATGTCCACCGTGATCTCCTCGATGATGGTGCCGGGCCGCTCGCTCATCACCAGAATGCGGTCGGACAGGGCCACCGCCTCGGCCAGGTCGTGGGTGATGAACAGGACAGTCTTGCCCTCCTTGGCCACGGTGCGCGCCAAGTCCTGCTGCAGGATCATCTTGGTCTGTGCGTCCAGGGCCGAGAAGGGTTCGTCCATCAGCAACACCAGCGGGTCGACCGCCAGGGTTCGGGCCAGCGCGGCGCGCTGACGCATTCCGCCTGAGAGCTGGTGCGGGTAGTTCTCGCCAAAGCCTTGCAAGTGGCACTGGGCCAGCAGCCGCTCCGCAATGGCGCGACGCTCAGCGGCGGCCACGCCTCGTAACTCCAGGCCAAAGGCCACGTTCTCGGCGATGGTGCGCCAGGGCATAAGCAGGTCTTTTTGCAGCATGAAGGCCACATGCTTGTTGGGACCGGTCACCACCTCGCCCGCCACGCGCACCGTTCCCGCAGAGGGCCTGGCCAGGCCGGCGCCCATATTGAGCAGCGTGCTCTTGCCGCAACCGGAGGGGCCGATCAGGGACACGACCTCACCGGGCTGGATGGCCAGGTGGACGTCACGCGCAGCCAATACCTCTGGAGCCCGGCCACGTGCGGGGAAGCGCTTGTCCACGCCGATGAACTCGATGGCGGGCACGCCCGCCCTGACTGCTTCGCCCATTGCCAGACCCTTCCTGGACCTTTCCTCGACCTTTGGTCGACCCGCCTGCCCGGGGACGGTTGCCCCGGGACGGACGTTTAATTAGTGAAACGCTGATTCATTACCGTAACAAGTGCATTCTGCACAGGATGAGCGGCTTCGGCCAGTACCTGAGCGAAGCCCTGGGGAATCCGCAGGGCCTGCCTATACTGGCTCGCTGCAGCGCAGCACACCCCCATGAAAGTCGTCCATCTTCATCGCTGGTCCGAATTTGTCGGCCATACCCAGGCCCTGGAGGGCTGGGCTTTCCGTGGGCAGACCTCGACTCAGTGGCCCTTGGTCAGCACCCTCACCCGGCGCCTGCAGACCTTCAGCCCCGACCCGCGGCTGTGGCCGCTGCGGGAGGCGCGCGCCATGCGCATCTTCCGGCGAAAGGCCCACATCCATTTGCCCGACACCACCGCCTTGGACGACGAACTGCGCTGCCTGGCGATGATGCAGCACCATGGCGCGGCCACCCGGCTGCTGGACTTCAGCAAGTCGCCCTTCGTCGCCGCCTTCTTCGCCCTGGAGAGCGCGCGCGAGGAGGTCTGCGTCTACGCCCTCAACACCCCGGCGCTGTGGAACCTGGCGCCTGCCTTCGACCCCAGCCTGACCCGCCACCAGATCGACCCGCGGATTCCGGGCAATTTCGAGCGCTACTTCGCCCGCAACCAGCTGCCGATGCTGTGGTTTGGCGAGCCTTCGCAGATGGACCACCGCTTGGCGGCGCAGTCGGGCCTGTTCGTCGTGCCTGGGGTGCTGGACCAGTCGATCGACCAGATCCTCCAGGGCTATGGCGGCACCGAGGAGTTGCTGCACCAGTTCATCCTCTCGCCGGCCATGCGCGAGGAGGCCATGCATGCCCTCTACCGCATGAACGTCACCTACGCCACGCTCTTTCCCGACCTCGATGGGTTGGGGCGTTCGCTGGGCTACGAGCTGGAATCGATCTGGGAGCGCCTGGTGGAGGACTACAAGCGGGACAACATCAGTCCGGTTTGATCTTGGCCTTTTGGACCACGGCCGTCCACTTGACCATTTCCGTCTTGACCAACTGACCGAACTGCTCCGGCGTGCTGGTCTCCACATCAGCGCCCTGGTCCTCGATGCGCTTCATCGTGTCTTTGTCGGTGAGCACCTGATTGAGCAGCTTGTTCAATTGGTCCACCACCGCCTTGGGGGTCCTGGCCGGCGCGAAGATGCCGTACCACTGCTGAACCTCGACGCCGTCGACACCCATCTCCTTGAGGGTGGGCACTTGGGGCAATTGGGCCGAGCGCTTGGGGCCGGCGATCGCCAGCGCCTTGAGCTTGTCGGCCTTCACATGCGGCAGCGCGCTGAAGAAGCTGGGGAACATCACCTGGGTCTGGCCGGCGATGGTGTCTGTCAGGGCCGGCGCCGAGCCCTTGTAGGGAACGCCCAGCATGCTCACGCCGGCGCTGAGGTTGAAAAGCTCCGCGGCAAAGTGCGGCGCGGTGCCGTTGCCGGCGCTGGCATAGGCGTAGCGCTCGGGCTTGGCCTTGAGCTGGGCCACCAGATCCTTCACGTCCTTGATGCCGGAGCCCGGGTGGGACACCATCAGCGTGGGCGAGTAGCCCACCAGGCCGACCGGCGCGAAGTCGGCCACCGGGTCGTAGCGCAGCTTTTGCAGGGCCGGGCTCATCGCATGGGTGGCGATGTAGCCGAACATCAAGGTGTGGCCGTCGGCCGGAGCGCGCGCCACGAATTCCGCGGCGATGGCGCCATTGGCGCCAGCCCTGTTTTCGACCACCACCGTCTGGCCCAGCAGCGGGCCGAGCTTTTGAGAAATGATGCGCGCCATCGCGTCGTTGCCACCGCCAGGCGCAGTGGGCACGACGATGGCCACCGTCTTGTCGGGAAAGGCGGCGTGTGCGCTGGGCGCTAAAAGGGCAATGGCGGCGGCCAGGGCGGTGGCCAGCATTCGGCGGTTCATCAGTCAGTCTCCTTGTTGGGGTGGTGCGCCCGTGGGGGCGGGTTCAGGCCAGGGCGTAGGCAGGCACGGTGAGCTGCCCTTGCAGAATCTTTCGTGCCGAGCGGATCAGGGCGGCGCGCTGGATGCGGGCTTCCAGGCCGGCGCCTTCCACGCACACTTCGACGCCGATGCGCCCCTGCGGGTGCAGCACCGACACGGTGCGCACGCCCGGGCGCAGGGCCTGACCGCTGGCCACGGTGCCGGGCAGCGAAAAGGCGGTGGCCACGCCGATGGCACCGGTGACCGCATGCGCGGTGTGGCAGCGGCGCGGGGTGAAGTAGCGGGAGGTGATGCTGTCCGTGTCATCGCCTTCGCTCACGATCACCGGCTTGGGCACCACACTGTTCGACACGTCGCCCAGGCCCATTCGCTCGCCTGCCAGGCGGCGCACCCGCTCGATGCGTTCGAGCAAGGCGGTGTTGGCGTCGAGTTCGGCGGGCGTTTCGCGCCCACTGAGGCCCAGGTCGGCGGCGCGCAGCATCACCAGCGGCATGGCGGCATCGATGCAAGTCACCGCCAAGCCATCGATCTGGTCGATGCGCTGGCCGGTGGGAAAGAGCGACCCGGTCACCGCGCCCCAGGCGTCCAGGAAGTTCAGGCGGATGGGTGCGGCGGCGCCAGGGACACCGTCGATCACCGTGTCGCCCTCGTACTGCACGCGGCCGCCGGGGGTGAGCACGGTGACCTCGATGCGCGAGCCGGTATTGACGTTATAGACCCGCACCGTGGTTTCGCCCGGGCGGGCCGGCACCAGACCCTGCTCGATCGCGAATGGCGCCACGCCCGAGAGCATGTTGCCGCAGTTGGGGCGGGTGTCGACGCTGCGCTCGGCCACGCCGACTTGGACGAACAGGTAGTCCACGTCGCAATCGGGCTGGGTGGAGCGCGAGACGATGGCCACCTTGTTGGTCAGCGAGCTGCTGCCGCCGATGCCGTCGAGCGCCAGCAGGTCGCTGGCACCGATGGCGCCCACCAGCACCTTGTCGCGCTCCTCCTCGTCTTGCGGCAGCCATTCGCGCAGGAAGAAAGGTCCGCGCGAGGTTCCGGCGCGCATCAGGACGCAGGGCAGTTCTTGGGTTTGCATAGGGACCGATGATCGGCAGCCCTCCGCGATTTGTGAATTGCATCTTTCGCAGCGATTGATTCAAAATAGGCATCAATCGAGAAAGACCCATCATGGCCATTAACTTCGACCTCAACGACCTGCTGGCCTTTCGGGCGGTGGCCGAGCTTTCCAACTTTCGCAAGGCGGCCGAGTCAGTGCACCTGTCGCAGCCAGCCTTCAGTCGGCGTATCGACAAGCTCGAACAGGCCCTGGGCGTGCGGCTGCTCGAACGCAGCACCCGCCGGGTGAGCCTGACCACCGTGGGCCGCGACTTCGAGCGCAAGGTGCGCGAACTGCTCGATGAACTCGACACCACCTTGCTGTCCATTCGCGGCGTGGCCGCCACCCGCATGGGGGAGGTGACAGTGGCCTGCGTGCCCTCCACCGTCAACTACTACCTCACCGAGGTGCTGCACCGCTATCACGCCAAGCACCCCAAAGTCCGAGTGAAGGTGCTCGACGCCGGCGCCAACGAGGTGCTGGCTGCGGTGGCGCGTGGCGAAGCCGACTTCGGCATCAACTTCATGGGTGCGCAGGAGGGCGAGCTCGAGTTCAAGCCCCTGGTGGAGGAGCGCTTCGTGGTCGCCTGCCGGCGCGACCACCCGATTGCCCGCTTGCGAAATGTGAAGTGGTCGCAGCTGGCCAGTCACGACTTGATCTCGGTCAACCGCTCATCGGGCAACCGCTTGCTGCTGGACCAAGCGTTGGCCGGTGTCGCCGTCGGGCAGGCCGGCATTTACGAAACCCTGCATGTGACGACCGCCCTGGGCCTGGTTGAGGCTGGTTTGGGCGTGGCGGCCGTGCCCTCGATGGCCATGCCCCGGCGCGATCACCCCTTGCTGGTGAGCGTGCCCCTGGTGGAGCCGGTGGTCAAGCGCAAGGTGGGCTTGATCAAGCGCCGGGGTCGGCCCTTGCCGGCGTCGGCGCAGCAGCTGTATGACCTGTTCGGCGCGCTCAAGGGTGACCGGCGCGGGCCGGCGCGGCCCTGAAGCCCCTGCGATTGCAGGATTGTTGCGAGGTCGGCGGCCCCCTCCCCATGGCTGCCCAAGGCGGCAGGCATGGCGCGCCCTCTCGCCCCCCCTGCAGCCCCCTCAGCCCCTTCAGCCCGCCAGGAGCTTCTCCTCCGCCAGGGCCAGCGCCTCGGCCGCCCCACTGAGCACCAGTGTGTCGCCGCCCAGAAGGTGAAGGTCGTCGGTGACCGCCACCGCTTTGCCGTCGTTGCGCCGCAGGCTCATGAGCCGCACGCCCATCGCGTGCAGCGCCAGATCGCCCAGGGGCCGGCCCGCCGCGCGCGCGCCGATCGGCAGGGTGACGGTTCCCAGACGCTCGCCGCCGTCGCCCTCGGGGTCGTCGGCGCCGTGAAAGTAGCCCCGCAGCAGGTTGTAACGTGCGTCGCGCTGCTCCTGCACCAGGCGGATCACCCGCCGCATGGGCACGCCCACCAGGGCCAGCGCGTGACTGGCCAACATGAGAGAGCCCTCCACTGCCTCGGGCACCACCTCGGTGGCACCGGCGGCGCGCAGCTTTTCCAGTTCGCGGTCGTCTTGCGTTCGCACGATCACCGGCACCTGCGGCGCGTGCGAGCGGGAGACGTCCAGGACCTTGAGCGCGCCGGGTACGTCCAGGTACGTCACCACCACCGCGCTGGCCCGCGCCAGGCCGGCCGCCATCAGGGCCTGCAGACGAGCCGCGTCGCCAAAGACGACTGAATCACCCGCCGCCGCGGCCTGGCGCACCCGGTCCGGGTCCAGGTCGAGGGCGATGTAGGGAATGTTCTCCCGGTCGAGCATGCGCCCCAGGTTCTGGCCGCAACGGCCGTAGCCGCAGATGATCACGTGCTTGTTGCGGCTGATCGAGCGCCTGGCGATGCTGGTCATTTGCAGCGACTGCTGCAGCCACTCGCTGGCCACCAGTTTCATGACCAGCCAGTTGCTCGCCATCAGGATGAAGGGTGTGGCCAGCATCGACAGCACCATGCTCGCCAGGATGGGGTTGAAGAGGGCCGGTGGCAGCAGGCCCTTGCCCTTGGCCAGCGTGAGCAGCACGATGCCGAATTCACCGGCCTGTGCCAGGTACAGGCCGGTACGCAGCGACACCCCAGCGGTCGCGCCCAAGCCTCGCGCCAATGCGGTCACCAGCACCAGCTTGAACAGCACGGGCAAGGTGAGCAGCACCAGCACCAGGCCCCAGCGGTCGGCCACCCAGTGCCAGTCGAGCATCATGCCGATGGTGATGAAAAACAGGCCCAGCAGCACGTCATGGAAGGGCCGTATGTCGGTCTCCACCTTGTGCTTGTATTCGGTCTCGGCGATCAGGATGCCGGCGATGAAGGCGCCCAAGGCCAGCGACAGACCGGCCAGCTCGGTGAGCCAGGCCAGGCCCAGGGTCACCAGCAACAGGTTGAGGATGAACAACTCTTCGCTCTTGCGCCGCGCCACCAGGGTGAGCCACCAGCGCATCACCCGCTGGCCGCCGACCAGCAGCAGCGTCACCAGAACCGCGGCCTTGACCGTGGCCAGGAACAGTTCGCGCAGCAGGGCCTCGGGCGGACTGCCCAGCGCCGGGATGAGGACCAGCAGCGGCACCACCGCCAGATCCTGGAACAGCAAAACCCCAATGACCCGCTTGCCGTGCTCGGACTCGAGCTCGAGCCTTTCAGCCATCATTTTGATGACGATGGCCGTGCTGCTCATGGCCAGCGCACCGCCCAGAGCCAGCGCGACCTGCCAGCTGACCTGCCAGGGGGGCGGCGCAAATCGCGCCAGAACCAGCAGGCCGCCGGTGGCCAGGGCGACGGTGAGTGCCACTTGCGCCAGGCCCAGGCCGAGCACGTGCCTGCGCATGGCCCGTAGCTTGTGCAGGTTGAACTCCAGGCCGATGACGAACATCAGGAACACCACCCCGAACTCGCCGAGGTAGCGCAGCCCCTCGTCGTGCTCGTCCTTTCCCAGGCCCAGCGCGCTGGGCCCGATGGCCACGCCGACCACCAGGTAGCCGAGCATGGGAGGCAGTTTGAGGTAGCGGCAGGCCACCACGCCCAGCACCGCGGCCAGCAGATAGGCGAGCGTCAGTTCAAGGGTGGTCATGTGTTCATCCTAAGGCAGAGGCGCTCACATCAGGGCGGCTGCTTAGAATCTCCGTATGAATGCCGCTGAAATCTCCCGCCAGGCGCTGGTGCCAGCGCGCGTCCTTCAGCTGGCGCAGGACACTTTCGACATTGAGGCGGCTGCGGTGCTGGGCCTCAAGCGGCGCGTCGGGCCCAGCTTTGTCGAGGCCGTGCAGGCCATACTGGCCGTGCGCGGACGGGTGGTTGTCACCGGCATGGGCAAAAGCGGCCATGTCGGCCGCAAGATCGCCGCCACCCTGGCTTCCACCGGCACGCCGGCCATGTTTGTCCACCCGGCCGAGGCCAGCCACGGTGACCTGGGAATGATCAAACCGGTCGATCTGGTGCTGGCCATCTCCAACGGGGGGGAGAGCGACGAAATCAGCGCCATCTTGCCAGTCCTCAAGCGCCAGGGCGTCCCCCTCGTGGCCATGACCGGCAACCCGCAGTCAACCCTGGCCCGCCATGCCGACATCCTGCTCGACAGCGGGGTGGAGAAGGAGGCTTGCCCCCTGAATCTCGCGCCGACTGCCAGCACCACCGCGCAGCTGGCCCTGGGCGACGCGCTGGCGGTGGCCTTGCTGGACGCGCGCGGCTTCAAGCCCGAAGACTTCGCCCGCTCGCACCCTGGCGGCGCGCTGGGTCGGCAGCTTCTGACCCATGTAGAAGACGTGATGCGCACCGGCGAGCAGGTGCCCCGGGTCGGGCCCGACGCGGGCTTTAGCGAGCTGATGCGCGAGATGAGCGCCAAGGGCCTGGGCGCCTCGGCCATTGCCGACGCTGGCGGTCGCGTGCTGGGGATCTTCACCGACGGTGACCTGCGCCGCCTGGTAGAAAAGGGAAGCGACCTGCGTAGCCTGCGCGCCTCTGATGTCATGCACGCCAACCCGCATACCGTGCGCGCCGGAATGTTGGCAGTGGAGGCGGCCGAAGCGATGGAGCGGTACCGCATCACCAGCGTTCTGGTGGTGGACGAGGGCAACTGCCTGATCGGCGCGCTCAACAGCAACGACCTGATGCGGGCCAAGGTCATTTGAGCGTCGTCTCGCGCCGCACACTCACTCGCCCATTCCACCCAGTACCCGCCATGCGCGACCTTGCCTCACCGGCCCTCACCTTTGCGCCCGAGCTGTTGCTGGCGGCCCAGTCGGTGCGGGTCGCCTTCTTCGACATTGATGGCGTCTTCACCGACGGAGGCCTTTACCTGTCCGACCAGGGCGAGACACTCAAACGCTTTCACATCCTCGACGGCCTGGGCGTCAAGCTCCTGCAGCGCGCCGGCATCACCCCGGTGGTGATCACCGGTCGAGACTCCCTGCCCCTGCGCGCGCGCATGGCGTCCCTGGGCATTGCCCATGTGCACTACGGCACCGAGGAAAAGGCCCCGGCCGCCGAGCGCAGCCTCCAGGAGCTCGGGCTGTCATGGTCCGAGGCCGCCGCCATCGGCGACGACTGGCCCGACCTGCCGGTGCTCACACGCTGCGCCTTCCCGGTGGCTCCGGCGCAGGCCCATGCCGAGGTGCGCGCCCGGGTCCGGTACGTCACCCGCGCTGCGGGCGGCGAGGGCGCGGTGCGCGAGCTATGCGACCTGCTCTTGGTGGCCGGCGGCCACTACGCCGGGCTCCTGGAGTCCTACCGATGACGGACAGCGTCGCTGCGCGCCGGCTGCTGGCCCTGGTCCTTGCCCTGCGCCGGGGCTGGGACCAGGTTTCTGCTTATCTGCCCCTGGCGCTCATGGCCTTGCTGGCTCTGGTCACCTACCTGCTGGCGCGGCAGACACCAGGTCTGGTCGGGCCCCAGGCGCCAGCAGCACCTCGCAGCGAACCCGACTATTTCCTGCGTGGCTTTTCCATCAAGAACTTTGACGAGCAGGGGCGCCTCAAGAGCGAAGTGTTCGGCCAGGCCGGCCGGCATTTCCCCGACCGGGACGTACTGGAAATTGACCAGCCGCGGGTGCGGTCCTTCAATGCCCGTGGGGAGCCCACGGTGGCCACCGCACAGCGCGCCCTCTCCAACGGCGACGGCACCCAGGTGCAACTCATCGGCAATGCAGTGGTGGTGCGCGAGCCCCCTTTGGGTGCTGGCAGTGCCCCGCGCCCGCGCCTGGAAATCCGGGGGGAGTTGCTGCACGTCTTCGTTGAGACCGAGCGGGTGCGCGCCGACCGGCCGGTGGAAATCCGGCGCGGCAACGACCGCTACACCGCCGACCGCATGGACTTCGACAACCTCGACCAGCAGCTGCAGCTGCAGGGCCGCGTGCGCGGGCAGATCGCGCCGCGGCGGCCTTGACCCGCCTGCCATGGGGCGGCCCTTGAACGCCGGACGGTTGCCAGCGGCACCGCTTCAACAGGAAAGCCCGTGAACGCCAAGCCCCTCGTTTTCATCACCGGTGCCTCCAGCGGCATTGGCCAGGCCCTGGCGGCGCGCTACGCCCGCGAGGGCTGGCGGCTGGCTCTGGTGGCGCGCCGCACCGACCTGATCGAGGCCTGGGCCCGTGACCTCGGGCTCGACCCCGGTATCTGGCGCGCCTACCAGGCCGATGTCTCCGACATCGACGCCATCGTGGCCGCTGGCCGCGCCGCCACCTTGGCGCAGGGCTTGCCAGACGTCGTGATTGCCAACGCCGGCATCAGTGTGGGTATCGACACCGCCTACCGCGAGGACCTGGACCACATGGCCCGTACCTTCTCCACCAACAATGTCGGCTTGGCCGCCACCTTCCATCCCTTCATCGAGCCGATGCGCGAGCGTGGGCGAGGCACGCTGGTAGGCATCGCCAGCGTGGCTGGCATCCGGGGCCTGCCCGGGCATGGCGCCTACTGCGCCAGCAAAGCCGCCGTGATCAGCTATTGCGAGTCGCTGCGTGCAGAGTTACGGGGGACCGGGCTGCGGGTGGTCACCATCAGTCCGGGCTATGTGGCCACCCCCCTGACGGCCCGCAATCCCTACCCGATGCCTTTTCTGATGCAGCCCGATGCCTTTGCCCTCCGGGCGTTGCGGGCGATCGCCGCTGGCGCGCGCCACAGGGTCATTCCCTGGCCTATGGCCATCGTAGCGGCGGTCCTGCGCGTCCTTCCCGGCGCCTGGCTCGAACGCGCCCTGGCGGGGCAGCCCAGAAAGCGGCGGCATGAGCCGGGCTGAAGCCCACCGCCTGGCGGCTCCCCAGGCCCCCGCGCCGGCCGCCAGGCATGCCCTGTAGAGCACCCGGCCCCGGAGGCATCAAAATAGAGCCCTCAAGTTCAGTTCTTCGGTTCACCCATTCCAAGGAAAGAGACACATCGTGGCTACCGCCAGCTCCAAAATCATCTACACCCTGACCGACGAGGCGCCCTACCTGGCGACCCACTCGTTCCTGCCCATCGTTCGCGCTTTCGCGGGTGCCGCCGGTATTGATGTTGTCGAAAGTGACATCTCTGTCGCAGCCCGCATCCTGGGTGAATTCCCGGAATTTCTCACCGACGCCCAGAAGGCGCCCGACACCTTGGCCGAGCTGGGCAAGAAGACCCTGGAGCCCGATGCCAACATCATCAAATTGCCCAACATCAGCGCGTCACAGAACCAGCTGATTGCCGCCATTCGGGAGCTGCGCGCCAAGGGCTTCATGGTGCCTGAGTACCCCGAGAACCCCTCCAGCGACGCAGACAAGGCCATTCGCCTGCGCTATGGCAAGGTGCTCGGCTCGGCGGTCAACCCCGTCCTGCGTGAAGGCAACTCCGACCGCCGCGCGCCGCGCGCAGTGAAGGAATTTGCCCGCAAGAACCCGCACAGCATGGCCGAGTGGAGCCCCGCTTCGCGCACCCATGTCTCGCACATGTTCGACGGCGACTTCTATCACGGTGAAAAGTCGATGACGGTGGACAAGCCCCGCGACGTCAAGATGGAGCTGATCACCAAGTCGGGCAAGTTCATTGTGCTCAAACCCAAGGTCCACCTGCTGGCTGGTGAGGTCATCGACTCGATGTATATGTCGAAGAAGGCGCTGCTCGACTTTTACGAGAAGCAGATCGAGGACGCCCACAAGTGCGGCCTGATGTTCTCGCTGCACGTCAAGGCCACCATGATGAAGGTCTCGCACCCGATCGTCTTCGGTCACTGCGTGCGTACCTTCTACAGGGAGGCCTTCGAAAAGCACGGCAAGCGGTTCGACGAACTGGGCGTGAACGTCAACAACGGCATGGCCAACCTGTACGACAAGATCGCCACCTTGCCTGCCTCCAAGCAAGAAGAAATCCGTCGCGACCTGCACGCCTGCCAGGAGCACCGTCCCGAGCTGGCCATGGTCGACTCGGCCAAGGGCATCACCAACTTCCACTCGCCCAATGACGTGATCGTCGATGCTTCCATGCCGGCCATGATTCGCCAAGGCGGCAAGATGTACGGTGCCGACGGCCGCCTGAAGGAAGTCAAGGCGGTCATTCCCGAGTCGACCTTCGCCCGCATCTATCAAGAGATCATCAACTTCTGCAAGTGGCACGGCGCCTTCGACCCCAAGACCATGGGCACCGTGCCCAACGTGGGCCTGATGGCCCAGCAGGCCGAGGAGTACGGCTCGCACGACAAGACCTTCGAGGCCCCCGAAGACGGCGTCGCCAACATCACCGACCTGGCAACCGGCGAGGTGCTGCTGTCGCAAAACGTCGAGAAAGGCGACATCTGGCGCATGTGCCAGGTGAAGGACGCCGCGATCCGCGACTGGGTCAAGCTGGCTGTTACCCGGGCCCGCAACTCCGGCATGACCGCCGTGTTCTGGCTTGACTCCTACCGCCCGCACGAGGCCGAGTTGATCAAGAAGGTCAACATGTACCTCAAAGAGCACGACACCACCGGCCTGGACCTGCACATCATGAGCCAGGTGCGCGCCATGCGTTACACCCTGGAGCGCGTGATCCGCGGCCTCGACACCATCAGCGTCACCGGCAACATCCTGCGTGACTACCTGACCGACCTGTTCCCCATCATGGAGCTGGGCACCAGCGCCAAGATGCTGTCCATCGTGCCCCTCATGGCGGGCGGCGGCATGTACGAGACCGGCGCCGGCGGCTCCGCGCCCAAGCATGTGCAGCAGCTGGTCGAAGAAAACCACCTGCGCTGGGATTCCCTGGGCGAATTCCTCGCCCTGGCGGTGAGCCTGGAGGACGAGGGCATCAAGACCGGCAACACCAAGGCCAAGATCGTCGCCACCGCGCTCGATGCCGCCACCGGCAAGCTCCTGGACAACAACAAGGGCCCCTCACCCAAGACGGGCCAGTTGGGCAACCGCGGCAGCCAGTTCTACCTGACCCTCTACTGGGCCCAGGCCCTGGCGGCACAGTCCGAGGACGCCGAGCTCGCTCAGCGCTTCAAGCCACTGGCCGAATCGCTGGCCCGCGATGAAGCCAAGATCGTCGGGGAGCTCAATGCGGCGCAGGGCAAGCCAGCCGATATCGGGGGCTACTACTTCCCCGATCGCGCCAAGGTCAGCGCCGTGATGCGCCCCAGCGCCACCTTCAACGCGGCGCTGGCCTCCCTGCCCGCCTGATTTGTTGCGGCCGCCTCCGCGCCGGGCTCGGCGCGGAGAGAGGTGCCTTTGCCCGGGTTGCCTGTGATGTGGGCCGCCCGAAGGCCCAATGCGCTTGCAACAGGAAGTTGACGCCGAAGGCCAGGCCCACTCCTGCCACCTTGGCCGCCAGCGGCGGTGCCTGCACCAGGGCGGCTAGCAGTGCGGTGGCGCCGGCGTTGACCGCCAAACCTGCGCTGGCGGCGACCAAGAAGCGCGCAGCACGTCTGGCATCACGCCAGTCATGGCCGAATACCCAGCCAGCGCTGGCCCGGTAGTTCACCACCGCGGCCAGAAGGAAGCTCAGAATCGCCGGTAGCAGCACCCCGGGCAGCGCCAGGGCCAGCACCGCGAAGCTGCCGATATCCACCACCGCCGCAAGGCCACCCGTCAGCGCGTAGCGCAGCACTCGAGGAAGTCGCATGGCGTCCTTGCCCTCAGCCCGCGCTCTGGCTGGCACCGCCGGCCCGGCGGGCCCTGCTCGCCCCATCCGCCCCACCAGCCCTATTCCCCAGCATGTTGTCGCTGCTCCCATCTGCCGGGCCCGCCTGCAGCAGTGGCGCGAACACCGGGTCGTCAAAGCCCCGGATCCACAGCGCCTCGCCCGGAGCCTTTGCCCGCCCCGCCCAGGGCCTTCCCAGCAGCAAGGCCCGCGCCCCGACTCGCGCCGCGACTGCGCCGTCCCGGTCGGCGCGGTCACCCACCACCACGGTGCGGTCAGCCGCGACGCCCGTGCGCGCCAGAATCTGGCGCAATCCGCGCGGATCGGGCTTGAGCCGGCCGACGCCATCGTCGCCCGCCCAGACAACCGGGTCCGCGTGCAGGCCCAGGGCGGCCAGCTTGTCCTGCGCCGGGTAATCCGACAGCACCGCCACCTGCTTGCCTTGGCGGCGCAAAGCCTCGAACAGCGCCACGATACCGGGCCGGCGGCAGGCCGCCAGCCAGCGCAGTGGGCGGCGCTCCATCCAGTCCTCCACCCGAGCCTGCACGTCGGCCGGCCGGCAGCCAAGGTGCTGAGCCGGCAGGCGGTACTGAAAGCGCAGGAAATCTACGCCCGCGCAGGCCATCGGGGCCGTCGGCGACCCGCCTGCGTCGGCGGCGTGTATCGGTGCCGCCCCCAGAGGCGCGGCGCTGGCCCGTGCGCCGGCCTCCGCCAGGGCCTCACGCATGCGCCGGAAGGTCGCCAGCGTGCGCGGCACTTCAAGGCTTCGGCAGCGGGCAGCGTCGGCCAGCAGCCAAGCCGCCATGCGCAGGCGCAGCCATCGGGCGTCATAGAGCGTGCCATCGAGGTCGAACACCACCAGGCTGATCGCACCCCAGTCCAGGGTGCCCGACGGCCCCTTGCCCCGTCTATCCGTGCCGCTCATCGCCGCAGATCCAGCTGGATGAAGTGGGGCTCGGCCAAGGTCTGCAGCCGTGGCAGCTGCACGAAGCTCAGGCCGACAAAGGCCAGGATGGTCAGGCCGCTGATCATCATCAACCGCTTCTCGCGGAACAGCTTCTCCGGTTTTTGCGCCACCGATCCGCTTCGCAGCGACAGGGCCAGGTAATGCGCGAACAAGGCGATCACCAGCGGGCAGGCCATCAGGTACTCGATCCGGTACTTCACCAGGAAGACGCCCAGCAGCAAAGTGGACAGCAGCGCGTAGACGAAGCAGGAGACCAGCAGCCGCTCTTCGGTGTAGCCGCGGAAGCTTGAGCGGTAGCGGTGGAGCACCGCGACCCCCGGGCCGGCGGCGATCTCGCGGTACTCGGACAGACGCTTGGCCCCCATCAGGAATGCGCCGCGCATCCAGTACGCCAGCAGCAGCGATGCGGGCGCCAGGGTCGACTCCTCCAGCATCGCCCAGCCCAGCATCAGCCGCAGCGGGTTATTGAAGGACTCGCACAGCACGTCGAGAAAGGGCAGGTTCTTGGCCCGCAAGGGCTGCACGTTGTAGACGATGCCAGAGACCCAGAACAGCAAGCTCGTGGCGAAGAACAGGGGTCCCACCTCCCCCGCCATCGCCAGCCCCGCCAGGGAGCAAGCGGCGTAGAAGGTCCAGACCGCCGGAGGCCACAGGGGTGCGGTGACCGCCGGCCGGCTCGACTTGTCGGGGTGGAAGGCGTCGAAGGCACGGTCCAGCCATTCGTTGAGGATGTAGTTGGCCGAGGCCACCGCCACTGCGCTGGCCATGCCCAAGGCGATGCGCCAGTGCGCGCCCTCCAGCGAAGGCTCGCGCAGCATCCAGGCCAGGATCAGCCCGGGCAGGATGAACACATGTTTGGTCATGTGGTCCAGGCGCGCCATCTGCAGGTAATCCCGCCAGTGGGCGCGTCGGCCGGTCGTCGGCAAGGGTGCGAGGTTTTCGCGGTTCATGTCAGTCCTCCTTGGGGTTTGGGGGGCCTGGCCGGGGCCGCGCGTGCGGGCCAGCCGGGCATCCGGGGTGTTGCGGCCGCTGCGCTGCGCAGGGCAGCGCGTGCACAAATGCCCGCGGCCAGCAGCGGCAGCAGCCAGACCACCCGGGCCTGAAAGCGGTCCAGGGGCGCGGCCAGCGCGGCGCAGACCGCCGCGTTGATCACCAGGCCGGCCAGTACCAGCGTCACCAGGCAGGTCGCCACCTCGCGGGCCACCGCCCGTCGCCGACCCCGCCAAGCCAGATACCCGAGGAGGAAGAGGGCGCCAGCGCTGGTGCTGACCAGGGCCAGTGCAGAGAAGCGGTCCTGCCACTCGGGCGCCCGAGCGCCCCGGCTGTCGCGCATGGCCGCCATCAGCGTCGGCGGCACCCGGCCTTCATACATCGCCAGTTCGCGCGGGCCCAGGCCCCAGATGTCGATGCGGAAATCGGTGAGCTGCCGGGCGGTATCTGCCGCCATCCCGCCCAGCACGCCGGCCGGGTCATGCCGCAGTACCTGCCAAGCCAGGCCGATTTGCTCCTGCGACAGCCGGCGCTTGGTGGCCGCGTCCGCTGGCGCGAAGACGCCACGCGCCGAGTTGGGCTCGAAGAGAAAATCGGTCCAAGGCAGCGGAAAGCGGTCTCGAAAATTGCAGGCGGCCCAGCGCTCGGAGGGGGCCAGCTCCGGGCACACCTGGTTCAGGTAGTTGGTGCCAGGGCCCTGGTCGACCAGCCGCGCAGTGAGGTGCGGCAGGCGCAGTGGCGGTGCGCCCAGGGCCTGTGTGACCCCGCGCGAGAATGCGGCTTCGGCCAGCAGCGCGCCAAGCACGCAGGCCGCCACCCACGCCAACCCACCAGCCCAGGGGACCCGGCCAGCCGTGGCGCGCCGCGCGGGTGAGGTTGCCCAAGACGGCCGCGCGGTCCGCGCCGCCCAGGCGTTCCATAGTGCCCATCCACTGGCCAACGCGAGCAGCAGTCCTGCAGTCGCGAGGTGGCTGGCGTGCGCGCAAAGGGCAAACAGCAGCAGCAGCGCGACGCCAACCCGCTGGCCTGTCCGCAGGGCTTGCCCCTCCGCGATGAGCAGGGCCGACGCCAGGATCGCCTGGCCCGCGAAGATGTCTGGCATCAGCAAGCCGGTGAACAGGCCCGCAGGCGTGGCCAAGGTCAGCAAGCCGGCGATGGCCAGAAAGGCAGGCGCCGGCAGGCCCCAGCGCACCACCAGCAGCAGGTGCAGCAGCCAGGCCAGACACAGCGCCTGAAAGGCCGCCGCCCACCAGAGGCTGCCAAACAACTGGGACGCTTCCAGCAATGCGCCGTAGTAGATCGAGCGGCCTGCCAGCACCACGCCCTCCTGCGGCGCACTCAAACCAGCGGCCCGCCCAGGCAACTTTGGCGGCAGCGCCGTGCCCGCCCCGCCCTGCGGGCCTGCGGAGTCCGTCGTCGGTCCAGGCACCGCCGATGCGGCCGGCGCCTCGTCAAGCCAGGTGGGCAAGCGGCCGGGCCCCAGCAGACGGGCCAGGCCCACCTCCGCCCCTCGACGGTAGGTGGGGGTGTCCGGGTACATCAGCGGCAGCCCATTCCAGGCAGCCGGCAGAAGCAACAGGCCAGCTGCCAAAAGCCAGGCCCAGGGCTGCCGCCGTGGCGAGGTCAGAGGGGTTAGAGACATGAGAGGCGCCTGGGGGTGAGGCAGGCTGGGGATCGGGGATCGATCCCTGTGGGCGCCAATCTATGTGGCCGCGGTTGCGGCCCTGTCGGAGAAGCAGGACGGCAACGGTAGGTGACGGGCCGTCTTTTGGATGGGCAGCGAAATGTTCCCGGGCCGCGCCGCGCCCATGAAAAACGGGGCCGAAGCCCCGTTTTGTCTCTTGGTCAACCCGGCGCAGTGCCGGGTGCCAGATCAGCCGCCGTAGCCGCCGCGGCCACCGCCGCCGCCACCACCGCGGGGGCCCGAGCCGTAGGGGCTGCGGAAACCACCGCCGCCGCCACCGCCGCCGTCGCCGCGACCGCCACCACCGTAGCCGCCACCACCGCCGCCGTAGCCGCCACCGCCGCCACCACCACCGAAGCCGCCGGTACGCGGGCGGGCTTCCATCGGACGGGCCTCGTTGACCACCACGTTACGGCCGCCAAGAGGTTGGCCGTTCATGCCTTCAATCGCCGCGGTGGCTTCCTCTTGGGAACCCATTTCGACGAAGCCAAAGCCCTTGGAGCGGCCGGTGTCGCGCTCCATCATCACTCGGCCGGAAACCACTTGGCCAAAAGCGGAGAAAGCTTGCTCGAGGTCGCTATCGCGCACGGAATAGGGCAGATTGCCCACGTACAGTTTGTTGCCCATGAAAACGGGACTCCTAAAGAAACATTGAGACCAGCGATGGAGTCCCGAAAGCGCCAGAAATTTGCTGACAACGCGAAAGTGACCTGTTCACCGCAAACCGTGGGGCCGCGTCCTGACGGACACTGCCCCGGGCACATTATGGGACACAGATCCCTCGCCGGCGCAAGGCCAGCAGACTGAGCCAGTTCAGCTCAGCCTGTGACTGTGGTCGATTTGCCTCAGATTTGACCCTCCCAGGGCACCTTGGGCGCCTGTCGGCGTCCTTTTGGGCGATCTGGCGGGCTTTTTTGGACACTTTTTGCGGCGCCCGGTCGCCTCTGGCCTGAATCGACCCGGAAGGGGTCGACCAAGAGGCGAGCCGCCTGCCGGCAGGGCATATACTTCATCCAAGCGCCGATTTGCTTTCGCTTGCGGGCGCTTCCAACAAGTACAGCTAAAGACGAAGCCCGGCCCGGCCGGCATCGTTTTTTGGCGATGCCGGCTTTTTTGTTGCTCCATGACCCTGGTCGCCCAGCCCCAATCGATGCGCTTCGACGCGCCGCTGCCGCTGCAGAGCGGGGCTTCGATCCGTGGCTACGAGCTGGCCTACGAAACCTACGGCACCCTCAACGCCGACCGCAGCAATGCGGTCGTGGTCTGTCACGCGCTCAATGCCTCCCACCATGTGGCCGGGGTGTACGCGGATCAACCGGGCTCCGAGGGCTGGTGGGACACCATGATCGGCCCGGGCAAACCGGTCGACACCGACCGCTTTTTCGTCATCGGCGTGAACAACCTGGGCTCCTGCTTTGGCTCGACCGGCCCGATGAGCGTCAACCCAGACACCGACCGCGTCTACGGCGCCGACTTCCCGGTGGTCACGGTGGAAGATTGGGTGGACGCCCAGGCCCGACTGCTCGACGCGCTGGGCATCGAGACGCTGGCGGCGGTCATGGGCGGCAGCCTCGGCGGCATGCAGGCCCTGTCATGGACGCTGCGCTACCCCGCACGGGTGCGGCATGCGGCGGTGATCGCCAGCGCGCCCAACCTCAACGCGGAGAACATTGCCTTCAACGAGGTGGCCCGACGCGCCATCGTCACCGACCCTGACTTTCATGGCGGCCATTTCTATCGCCATGGGGTGATCCCCAAGCGCGGCCTGCGCATCGCCCGCATGATCGGGCATATCACCTACCTGTCCGACGACGTGATGAACGAGAAGTTCGGCCGCGAGTTGCGCGGGGCCGTTGGCGAGGCCGCACGCGAGGTCTACCGCTATACCACCCAGGACATCGAGTTCCAGATCGAAAGCTACCTGCGCCACCAGGGTGACAAGTTCAGCGAGTATTTCGACGCCAACACCTATTTGCTGATCACCCGCGCGCTCGACTACTTCGACCCGGCGCGCCACCACGGCGGTAGCCTGACCCGGGCGCTGGCTGCCGCGACCGCTCGCTTCTTGCTCGTGAGCTTCACCACCGACTGGCGCTTCTCACCAGCCCGGAGCCGTGAAATCGTCAAGGCCCTCCTGGACAACCGCCGCGACGTGAGCTACGCCGAGATCGACGCCCCGCACGGCCACGATGCATTCCTGCTGGAAGACCCGCGCTATCTGGCGGCGGTGCGGGCCTGGTTTGGGCGCATCGCGATGGAGCTTCCGTCATGAGCGACCGCCACCTGATGCACTCCATTGCCCGCTTGGTGCCGCCCGGCTCGCGGGTGCTGGATCTGGGCTGCGGCGATGGCGCCCTGCTGGATTTCCTCAAGCGAGAACGCGGTTGCAGCGGCTACGGGGTCGAGCTGGCCGATGCCAACGTGCTGGCCTGCCTGCAGCGCGGGGTCGACGTGATCCAGCTCAACCTGGACGAGGGCCTGGCGATGTTCGACGACGACAGCTTCGATGTCGTGCTGCAGATCGACACCCTCCAGCACCTGCGCAATACCGAAACCATGCTGGTGGAAACTGCGCGGGTCGGGCGTGTGGGCATTGTGGCCTTCCCCAACTTTGCCCATTGGCCCAACCGAATGGCGGTGCTGCGCGGGCGCATGCCGGTGACCCGACGCCTACCCTACCAGTGGTACGACACGCCCAATATCCGGGTCGGCACCTTCAAGGACTTCGAGGCCTTGGCGACCAAGAATCGTCTGGCCATCCTCGACGCCTTTGGGATGCAGGGCGGCCGGGAGCTGCGCTTCCTGCCGAACGCCCGGGCGTCGACCGCGGTGTTCCGCTTCGAGCGGGCGTGAGCCGCATGCCCCGCGCAGGCGGTCGGTGAGTCAGGTGGCAGACGCTCCCCGCATGGCCGAAACGCCCGCCGCGGTGCCGCTTCGCGAGGCCCTGGCCTTCTGGCTCAAGCTCGGGTTCATCAGCTTTGGCGGCCCCGCGGGGCAGATCGCCCTCATGCACCGCGAGCTGGTCGAGCGCCGGCGCTGGATTTCCGAGGGCCGCTTCCTGCACGCGCTCCACTATTGCATGTTGCTGCCTGGGCCCGAGGCGCAGCAGTTGGCGACCTACTTGGGCTGGCTGATGCACCGCAGCGCGGGCGGTATCGCCGCCGGCCTGCTTTTCGTGTTGCCCGCTCTGGTGCTGCTCATCGCCTTGAGCTGGGGCTACCTGGCTTTTGGCCACCAGCCGGTGGTGGCCGCCTTCTTCGCTGGCATCCGGCCGGCGGTGGCGGCCCTGGTACTGCAGGCAGTTTGGCGGCTGGGCAGTCGCACCCTGGCCCATCCCGTCCGTGCGCCGGCGCGCTGGGTCATGGCCCTGGCGGCCTTCCTGGCCCTTGCCGTCTGGGCGGTGCCTTTCCCCGCGGTCGTCGCCGCAGCCGCCCTGACCGGCTGGATGGGCGGCCGTCTGGCCCCCGCGCAGTTTTCCAGCACCGGCACTGCGCATGCCGGTTCGGCGGCGCAGGCAAATGCGCCGGCCCTGATCGACGACCACACCCCCACCCCTGCCCATGCGCACTTCTCCCGTCTTGGCTTGGCGCGCGTCGTTGGCGTCGGCGCGCTCTTGTGGCTAATACCCCTCGCGGCGCTCTTGGCCTGGGGCGATGGCGGGCGCGCGCTGGCCGCCATGGGATGGTTCTTCACCAAGGCCGCATTGCTCACTTTCGGCGGCGCCTACGCGGTGCTGCCCTATGTGCACCAAGGCGCGGTCGAGCAGTACCAGTGGTTGACGGCCGCCCAGATGGTCGATGGGCTGGCGCTGGGTGAGACCACGCCCGGTCCGCTGATCATCGTGGTGGCTTTCGTGGGTTTTGTTGGCGGCTGGACCCACCAGCTGCTGGGCCCAGAGGCCCTGGCTGCGGCTGGCGTGGCCGGCGCCTGCGTGGCCACCTGGTTCACCTTTTTGCCGTCCTTTCTTTTCATCCTCGGCGGCGGGCCGCTGGTGGAGTCCACCCGCGGCCGGCCTGGCCTGACCGCGCCCCTCGTGGCGATCACCGCCGCGGTCGTCGGCGCGATCGCCAGCCTGGCGCTGTATTTCCTGGCGCTGGTGGCGCGCGGGACTGCCCTCGGCCCATCTGGGCCGCTCGGCCTGGACTGGCCGGCACTTGCGCTCACCGGCTTGGCTTTGCTGGTGTTGCTGCGGGGCCGCCTGGGGGTGGTCCCCGTGATTCTCGGCTGTGGTCTTTTGGGCGTTATATGGCGCCTTGTGGTCCAGCATTTAGCTCTTTAGAATTAAGCTGACTGGTTTGGCAGGCTTGCTGGCCAGTTGGGCAGTCTGCCCTTGACTTGATTCCTGGAGAGCGACATGTCCCTGAGCGACGCCCATTCCTCGCCGACCCTGCCCCTGGAGGCGCTCGTGGGTCAGCCGCAGGATGCGATGCCCGATGTCATGGCCCACCTGGCCGCCGCCGAGGTGGAGTCCGCGCAGCGCTTCGCCGCGCTCATGCCGCGGGTGGTGCGCAAGGCGCTGGCCGATGCCGACCCGGCCGCCGTCGAACAGGCCATCGCGGACGGCGGCTTCGTTCTCAACGACAGCACAGTGGTCATGCGGCACAACACCGAGAACGACCAAATTGAGTTCTTCTGCGACGTCGGCCTGCCCGAATCCCATGCGCTGGAAGCGTCCTACCGCATCGCGCTCGAAATCAACCTGTGCCGCACCTACCCTGGCATCACCCTGGGCGTGCATCCGGAGTCGAGCCGCCTGGTGGCCACGACCTCCATTCACAGCCTGTTGGTCGGCGACGACGAGGTCTGCCTCAACGTACTGGAGCTCCTCACCCGCCAGGTCGGCCTCCTGAGGGACAGCCAGGCCATTGCGCTTCAGGTCGAGGTCTGAGGGCCAGGGGTTCTCTGGGCCGGGTAGGCTTTACCATGGAGGCGCGTTATAGAACCTCAGAAAGTCTTGCCGCCATGAACGCTCCGTTGCACCGCGAACTGCCCCCTTCCGGACTTGACCCGATCCGCGCCCTTGATCAGGTGACCCGTCAGTGGGACACCGACATCCTTCGGCAGCTGACTGATTACGTGGCCATCCCCGCCAAGTCGCCAGGCTTTGACCCCGACTGGGCAGCCCACGGCCATATCGACACCGTGCTGCGCAACGCCGCCGCCTGGGTGGAGGCCCAGAAAGTCGAGGGACTCACTCTCGAGGTTGTGCGCCTGCCCGGGCGCACGCCGGTGCTGTTCTTCGAGGTCGCCGCCACCCGCTCCGCCGCATCCAGCGCGCAAACCGTGCTGATGTACGGTCACCTCGACAAGCAGCCGGAGTTCAGCGGCTGGCGCGCCGACCTCGGTCCCTGGACTCCCAAGTACGAGGACGGCAAGCTGTACGGTCGTGGCGCTGCCGATGACGGCTACGCGGCCTACGCCAGCATTGCGGCGGTTCAGGCGCTCAAGGCCCAGAACGTGGCGCATCCACGCATCGTCGGCCTGATCGAGACCAGCGAAGAGAGTGGCTCGCGTGACCTGCTGCCCTATATCGATGCCCTTCGAACGCGGCTGGGCGATGTGGGCCTGGTGATCTGCCTCGACTCGGGCGCCGGCAACTACGACCAACTGTGGCTCACCACCTCGCTGCGGGGTATGGCCGCCGGCACGCTGAAGGTGCAGGTGCTCACCGAGGGCGTCCACTCTGGCGACGCCTCGGGCCTCGTGCCCTCGAGCTTTCGCATCATGCGGCAGGTTCTCGACCGGCTGGAAGACAGCCAGACCGGCCGGCTTCTGCCCGAAATCTTCCACTGTGATGTCCCGGCCCAACGTCTCGCGCAGGCGCGCGCCACCGCCGCCATCCTGGGCGACGAGGTCTACAAGCGCTTCCCGTGGGCCCATTACGACTGCGGTGGTGCCACCGCCTTCGCCCTGCCGACCACCACCGACCCGGTGCAGGCCCTCATCAATCGCACCTGGACGCCGACGCTATCGGTCACCGGGGCCGAGGGCCTGCCGGCCTTGCAGGATGCGGGCAACGTACTGCGCCCCTACACCGCCTTCAAGCTCTCGCTGCGCCTGCCCCCCTTGGTCGATGCCGCGCAGGCGGTGCAGCGGCTCAAGGCCTTGCTGGAGGACAACGCGCCCTACCAGGCGCATGTGACCTTCGAGCCCTTCAGCGCCGCCACCGGCTGGAACGCGCCGGACACGGTGCCCTGGTTTGAGCAGGCACTGCACCGGGCCTCAGAGGCGCATTTCGGCGCGCCCTGTGGCTACATCGGCCAGGGCGGGACGATCCCGCTGATGAACATGCTCAGCGAAGGCTTCCCCAAGGCACAGATGATGGTTTGCGGCGTACTGGGTCCGCGCAGCAACGCACACGGCCCTAACGAATTCCTGCACGTGCCCTATGCCAAGCGCCTCACCGCCGCGGTGGCCGAGGTCATGGCGGCCATGCCCTGAGATACCGGCAATCTTTGCGGGGCTCACGCCGCCGCCGCGCGGCGCAGAAGCTGGTGCCGGCCGCCGCACATTCAGGCCGAAGCGTGCGCGGACCGGCGCTGAGTCCAGGCCAGCCAGCCCAGGGCCAGCCCGCACAGCGCCACCGGCACCAGTGAGCCGGTGTTGAGAATGTTCCAGCCTTGGGTCGTGATCAGCACGCCCGAAGACAGCGAGGTGACTGCCATGGTCACGAAGACAAAGAAGTTCAGCGCGCCCTGGGCCTGATCACGCTCTTGCGGACTGTAGGCAGCCAGCGAGAGCGTGGTCGAGCCGGTGAAGAGGAAGTTCCACCCTACGCCCAGCAGGAACAGTGCGATCACGAAGTTGTGCAGGTTGACTCCGCTGAGCGCGATGGCGATGCAAATCAGGTTGAGCACCACGCCCGCACCCATCACCTTCAGCGAGCCAAAACGCTTGATCAGGTTGCCGGTGAAAAAGCCCGGCGCGAACATGCCGATCACATGCCACTCCAGCACGAAGGCGGCGTCTCCGAAGGGCAGACCGCACTGCTGCATCGCCAAGGGCGTGGCCGCCATCAGCAGGTTCATCACGCCATAGCCCATCGCGCCCGTCAGCGCCGCGACGACGAACACCGGCTGGCGCAGGATTTGCCCCAGCGGCCGCTTCGGCGCAGCCTCCCCGGTCGGCGCTGCGGGCGGTGGAAAGCGCAGGAAGGACATCAACACGAGGCCGGCAAGGGCTACCCCGGCGAGGCCCAGGTAAGCACCGGCAAAGGGCGCCGACAGCAGGTCGCGCCCGGCTGCGGCGAGGTTGGGCCCGGCGATGGCCCCGATCAGCCCGCCTGCCATCACCCAGGACACCGCCTTCTCGCGCTCGCCTGCCCCGACCAGTTCCGCGGCCGCGAAGCGGTACAAGTGGGCGTTGGCGTTGTAGTAGCCGGCCACCACGGTGGCCAGCACCAGCAGTTCGAAATTGCGCGTGACCGCCGCCCAGGCGCACAGCAGGGCCGACGCCAGGCCCACGATCAGCCCGAGTTGGAAGGAGCGCTGGCGTCCATAGCGCCGCTGCGTCCGGGCCACCAGCCCGGTCGACAGGGCGCCGCCCACCACATAGCCCATGACCGGCAGCGTTGCCATCCAGGGCAGAGGCGCCAGCGCGAATCCGACCAGTCCGTTGATCGCGATGAAGGTGACGTTGTTGGTGAGGAACAGGCCCTGGCAGACGGCCAGGAGCAAAAGGCGAGGATTCATCGGCCCATCATGCCGCAGCGGTGAGTGGCTTCAAGTCGCCGGCGCGTCTACGCGGCCCGCCGGGGCCGCCAGCCGTCTTGGCCCTCAGCCCGTCGCTTCCCCCAGGGTGAGCCATGACAGCGCCGCCAGCGGCGCTGTCTCCGCCCGAAGCACGCGCGGACCCAGCGTCACCGGCTCGAAGCCAGCAGCGCGGGCCTGCCCGACTTCCTGGGCAGAGAGCCCGCCCTCGGGTCCGGAGAGCAGCAGCACCGGCGCGCGGGTGTCCCCAGCCATGGCTTGCGACAGCGGCCGGGCGTCTTCCTCCAGCGAAAGAACGAATCGGCGAAGGGCCGGCGCCATAGGCGCTGCCAGCCAGTCGGCCAAGCCGCGTGGCGCTTCGATCTGCGGTACCCGGTTGCGTCCGCATTGTTCGCAGGCGGCCGCAGCCACCCCTTGCCAGTGCGCTTGCTTGCGCTCGGCGCGCTCACCTGAAAGCCGCAGGACGCTGCGCTCCGTGAGCAAGGGCGCAATGCCCGCCACGCCCAGCTCGGTGGCTTTTTCCACCAGCCAGTCCATGCGTTCATTGGCTGGCATGCCGGGCGCCAGCCAGACCACGCGCTGCGCCTCGCGCTCGATCGGCTCGTGTGCGCCGACCTCGACCTGCACCTCGCTGCGGCCCATGCGGGTGATGGTCGCTTGCCACTGTCCGCCGCGGCCATCGAACAGGGTCACCGTCTCGCCGGGCTGCATCCGCAGCACCTGCACATGGCGGGCGGCGCCTGCCGGCAGTGCCAAATGCGCGCCCTCGGACAAAGGGTCGGGGCAGTGGATGCGCGGCATAGGGAGCAGGGGTTTCTTGGGGCCGGCGAACGAAGATGAGACCAGGCTCGGGGCGAAGCCGCCTCAACTGCGCCCGAAGCTGAAGGCCTCGGTCATAGAGGTGCCCTCGACCTGGTCCACCAGACGCAGCAGCGGGGTCAGTTCGCGGTAGCGGCGCGCGGTGGCGCGGATGTAGGCGATGAAGCGTGGCGTGTCGGCTAGGTACTTGGGCTTGCCGTCTCGCAGGGTGAGGCGGGCGAAGATGCCGGCCACCTTGAGGTGGCGCTGCAGCCCCATCCACTCCACCGCGCGCCAAAATTCGCCGAAATCGGCGTCCACCGGCAGTCCGGCCTTGCGCGCCGCCTGCCAGTAGCGAACGGTGATGTCGAGCACTACCTCCTCGTCCCAGCTGAGAAAGGCGTCTCGCATCAGGCTGGCGATGTCGTAGGTGATGGGGCCGTGGACCGCGTCCTGAAAATCGAGCACGCCCAGCCGGGGTTCGGCTGGCTGGCCCGGAATCATCAGGTTACGGGGCATGAAGTCCCGGTGCACATAGACCGTGGGAGCGGCCAGGTTGCGGGCGATGATGAGGCCGAAGGTGGCGTCCAGCGTCTCGCGCGTGGAACCCTCCACCGCGATACCGCGGTGCTGGCCCAGGTACCAGTCTGGAAACAGCTGGAGCTCTCGCAGGAGCAAGGCCTCGTCGTAGGCCGGCAGCACGCCCGGTCGCGAGGCCTGTTGCCACGCCACCAGGGCCTCGACCGCGCGAAGGTACAGGGCCTGATTGGCCTCGGGCCGCGCGGGGTCGATGACCTCCATCATGGTCTGGCGACCCAGGTCGTCCAGCAGCATGAAGCCCTGGGGCTCATCCCAGGCCAGGACCCGCGGTACCAGCAGGCCGGCGGCCTGCATCAGGGCGGCCACCTTGACGAAGGGGCGGCAGTCTTCCTTGTCCGGCGGGGCGTCCATGATGATGAGGCTGTTGCTCGCCTCATCGTCGATGCGCAGGTAGCGGCGAAAGCTCGCATCAGCGGAGGCAGGCCGCAGGCTTCCTGGCACCAGCCGGTGGGCCTGGCGTAGCGCGCCCAGCCAGGTGTCGAAACATGCCTGGCGTGCGGTGTCGCTCCAGGTGACTGTCTGCAGGGTGGGATCGCTCATGGATAATTCATTTTACAAAGCGGCTTGCGCGCCTCCTGGCGCCGGACGGTTTGTAGAGGTCCGCCCCACCCATGCCAGCTTGTCTGCCTGCCCGTCCTCCCGCCTCGTTGCCTCGCAACCAAGCACCACTGCGCGCGGCAGCGCTGGCGCTGGCACTGACGACCTTGCCCATCTGTGGCTGGACCCAGGCCAGCGCTCCCCAACTGCCTGCGGCCGGGTCCGGTGTGGATGCCGCCTCAGAGGCTCAAGACCTGCTGCGGCTGCGGCGCAGCCCGCTGCTTCAGCCCCGCATTCCTCGGGATGAACGCTCGCAGCGGCCGCTCTTCCTCGAGGGTGGGCGCGTTGAGGGACGCACCGAGCTGAACACCACGGTGGAGGGTCAGGCGGTCCTGCGCCGGGCCGACATCGTGATGCGCGCCGACCGCATTCACTATGACCAACCCACCGACACCGCGCGTGCGCAAGGCCAGGTGCGGGTCAACCGGGCCGGCGATGTCTTCGAGGGCTCGGCCCTGGAGTTGCAGGTCGAGGCCTTCCAGGGCTTCTTCAGCTCACCCCGCTACCGCCTGCTCAAGAACGACGCCCATGGTGAGGCTGAGCGAATCGACTTTCTCGACAATGACCGGATCAGCATTCACCGCTCGAGCTACACCACCTGTCAGCGCAGCGATGAGCGCAGCTGGCGGCCGGCCTGGATGCTGACCGCGAAGGAGATTCGTCTGGACAACGAGGCCGGCGTGGGGGTGGCCACCGGGGCCATGCTGCGGGTCTTCGGCGTGCCGGTGGCCCCCCTGCCGTACCTGAGTTTTCCCTTGTCGGACGAGCGCAAGTCTGGCCTGCTACCGGCAACGACCGGCGGCGACAGCGTCAATGGCACAGTGGTGTCTGTGCCCTATTACTGGAACATTGCGCCCAACCGCGATGCGACCATCACCCCCACACTCATGGGTCTGCGCGGTCTGGAGCTGGGCAGCGAGTTTCGCTACCTCGAGCCCGATTTCAACGGCCGCGCCCGCCTGAACGTCCTGCCCGATGACCAGCTGCGCGACGGGCGCAACCGCTGGGCCCTGGGGCTCGAGCATCAGGACCGCCTGGCGCGCGAGCCCTTTGCCCGCGGGCTGGGCTTTGCCCTGAGGGTCAACCGGGTCAGCGACAACGACTACTGGCGTGATTTCGGGCGCAACTCGATCACCCAATCCCAACGCTTGCTGGGCAGCGAGGGCGCCCTGACCTGGGCACCTCCTGGCGCCCGATGGAACCTTTCGGCCCGGGCCCTGGCTTGGCAAACCCTGCAGAGCCCCGACACCATCATCCCGCCCTATGACCGTCTGCCCCAGGTCACCGCGCGTTACGCGGACAATTTGCCCGCCGGCATGCGGGGCCAGCTGCTGGCCGAGTACACGCAGTTCCAATCGGTTTCCTCGCTCACCCTGCAGCCCAACGCTCAGCGGGCCCTGCTGATCGGCACCCTGTCTCGGACTTGGCGCGACCCGGGGTATTTTGTGACGCCGCAGCTCCGGCTCCACGCGCGCCACTACCAGTTCGATGCCCCGCCCTTGGGTGGCGGCGGGTCCTCGGCCGGGGTCACGGTGCCGACCGTCAGTCTCGACAGCGGCCTGACCCTGGAGCGTGACACCCGCTTGTTCGGCCGCCCCCTGCTCCAGACCCTGGAGCCGCGTGCCTACTATGTGTACACGCCGCACCGGGCACAGAGCCAACTGCCCAACTATGACTCGGCCGCCACCGACTTCAACTTCGCCACCATCTTCAGCGACAGCGCCTACGCCGGCAACGACCGCGTCTCCGATAACAACCTGGTCACATTGGGATTGACCAGCCGGTTTCAGGACATGGCCAATGGCGCGCAGTTGGCGCGCCTGGGCGTTGCCCAGCGGCTGCGCTTCGCCGACCAGCGGGTGACGCTCAACGCATCCGACCCGTGGGCCACCGATCGCATCTCTGACCTGCTGGTGGGTGGCTCGGTCAACTGGTCGCCTCAATGGACCACTGACCTCACCGCCCAGTACGATCCGCGACAGCGGCTGTCTGAGCGCGCCACCCTCAACGCCCGCTATTCGCCCTCCCGTTATCGTCTGGTTCAGGGCGCCTACCGGTTCCAGCGCGACACCAACAGGCAGGTGGACCTGAGCTGGCAATGGCCAGTCAATGACCTGTGGGGTGATCGGGGCCAGGACCCGAGCTTGGGTCGCGGTCTGGGTGGCGACCGCTGGTACAGCGTGGGTCGCCTGAACATGAACCTGGTGGAAAAGCGGCTGATCGATTCGATCGTCGGCGTCGAATACGACGGCTGCTGCTGGGTCGGTCGGGTGGTGCTCGAGCGTCTGCGGGTGGGGGCACCCACCGCGCAGACCCGGCTGCTGTTCCAGATTGAGCTGATCGGCTTCTCCCGATTGGGAGATAACGTCCTGGGCGCGCTCAGGACCAATATCCCTCGCTACGAGTTTCTCCACGGCCAGGTGGCCCCGCCCAGCCGTTTCACCCGCTACGATTGAACGGATGTTTCCTCGCTCCCCTCTGATGCCCGGGCCCACCCTCGCGCTGCGCGTGCTGGCCCTCTCCTTGGTGCTGTCCAGCCCTGCTCTGGCCCAGCTGCGCAGCAGCGCGCCGGTACCCGCCAGCGTCGCCTCCACGCCTGCTTCTGCCTCTGCCCCTGTTCCTCCAGAGCCGCAGGCGGCTGACTTCATCGTCGCGATCGTCAACTCCGAGCCCATCACCAACAGCGAGGTCCGAGCGCGGCTGCCACGCCTGCAGCAGCAACTGGCTCGCCAGGGCGGGGCACAGCCTCGCCGTGAGCAGCTGCTGGAGCAAATCCGTGACCAGCTCATCACTGAACGTGTGCAGCTGCAGGTGGCGCGCGATGTCGGTATCCGTGCCGATGTCGCCGCCGTCGACCAGGCGGAGCAGGATCTGGCCCGGCAGAACGGCGTGGATGTGGCCGAGCTGCGGCGTCGTGCGCTGGCCGACGGCGTTTCTGAGAAGCAGCTGCGCGACGACCTCAGCCGCCAGCTCATCCTGGTGCGTGTGCGGGAGCGCGAGGTGGAGGGTCGTATCGTGGTCTCGGAGCGCGAGATTGACGACTTCCTGCGCGAGCAGGCCGCAGCCGCGAATGACCAACCGATCGTGCTGAACCTTGCGCAGGTGCTAATTGCTGTGCCTGAAACGGCCTCGCCGGCGCAGGTGGAGGCGCTGCGAGTCAAGGCCGAGCGCATACGCCAGCGCGCCTTGGGTGGCGAGGACTTTGCTGTGATCGCGCGCGAGGCCTCGGATGCGCCTGACGCGGCCGCCAGCGGTGGGGCCTTCGGCCTGCGACCGGCGGACCGCTACCCCAGTGTTTTTGTCGACGCAACCCAAGCCCTGGCAGTCGGCGGCGTGAGCGCGGTCTTGCGCACCGGCGCTGGTTTTCATGTGCTTAAAGTGCTGCAAAAGCAGCGGGAGCCCCTGATGACTGTCACCCAGCAGCGGGCCCGCCACATCCTTCTGCGTCCGGGTCCGCGCTTGGGCGAGGCGGCGGCACGGGAGCGCTTGGCCGAGTTCAAGCGCAGCATCGAATCCGGTGCGGCCGAATTCGCCCTGCTGGCCCGGGAGAACTCTCAAGACGGCAGCGCCGCGGCTGGCGGTGACCTGGGCTGGGCCAACCCCGGCATGTTCGTGCCTGAGTTTGAGGCGGTGTTGGCGAGCCTGGCGCCAGGCGAGATCGCGCCGCCCTTTACCTCCCGCTTCGGTGTCCACCTCATCCAGCTTCTGGAGCGCCGGAAGGTGGCGCTGAGCCCACGTGAGCAGCGTGAGGCGGCGCGCAATGCGGTACGCGAGCGCCGGCTGGACGAGGCCTATGCGCGCTGGGTCCAGGATGTGCGCGGTCGCGCCTTCGTGCAGCTGCGCGAGCCTCCCCAGTGAGACCGGCGCCCGCCTATCCGGCGGCTGGCTGCCTGCCGTGAAGCATGTCGCGCGTAAGCGCTTCGGCCAGCATTTCCTGGCCGACAGTGCCGTGATTGACGGCATCGTCCGCGCCATCGATCCGCGCCCCGGACAGCCCATGGTCGAGATCGGTCCGGGCTTGGCCGCCCTGACCCAGCCCCTGGTTGAGCGCTTGGGTCGCCTGACGGTGATCGAGCTCGATCGCGACTTGGCAGCGCGCCTGCGTGGCCACCCGCAGCTCGATGTCGTCGAGTCCGATGTGCTCAAGGTGGATTTCGCCACCTTGCGCGCGCGCCTGGACGCGCCCCTGCGCATCGTTGGCAATTTGCCCTACAACATCTCTTCGCCCATCCTGTTCCATCTGCTGCCAGTCGCCGGCCTGGTGCAAGACCAGCACTTCATGCTGCAAAAGGAGGTGATCGACCGGATGGTCGCCACGCCCTCGACAGCGGCCTACGGTCGCCTGTCGGTGATGCTGCAGTGGCGCTACGAGATGGAAGATGTGCTCTTCGTTCCCCCCGAGGCCTTCGATCCGCCGCCTCGGGTCGACAGCGCCGTGGTGCGCATGGTGCCGCGCGCCGACCCGGCTGTGGTTGACCCGGACCGCTTGTCGACGTTGGTGCAGGTGGCGTTCAGCCAGCGCCGCAAGCTGCTCCGGCACACGCTAGGCCGTTGGCTGGAGGCCCAGGGCGTGGGCCAGGGCTTCGACCTGCAGCGCCGCGCCGAGGAGGTGCCGGTGGCCGAGTACCTTTCTCTGGCCCTGGAGGCCCGGTCCGCTGGCGCCTGAGCGCCCTAGGGCAAGCGCACTTCGGCCTCAGGCCTCTTCCCCGAGCACTGCGCGCACCAGTCCATCGGCCGAGCCATCGTGGCGCAGCCCCAGTGCCTCGGCCAGTGGCGTTGCCAGCGCCGGGTACTGGGCGAAGAGCCGGTCTACTTTCTCCTGGGGTCGGCTGCTGACCAGCGCGGCCCGCTCCGGCCCGAAGCGGCGCGCCAGCGCGTCGACCACCGCCTGCATGCTCAGCCAGAGTGCGGGCATCAGCGCGACCCGACGTGCCCCCAGAGGATCGTTGGGTCCGAGCTTGGCCTCTGCTGCGACTCGGAGATTGCGCGCGCAGCGCTGCACCGAAATCCACCAGGCGCTGCCCTCGGTTCGCACCGGCAGCTCGATCGCTTCGCCGTCACGCAAGCGCCAGAAGAGCTGACTCATGAAGGCCGACATCAGGCCGGCGCCCTCGCCTGGGCGGGCCACCACGCCGGGCAAGCGCAGTGAGCAGCCCTGCAGGCCGCCGCGTCGCACTGCGTCGGCCAGCAATATCTCGCCCATCAGCTTGTGCGCGCCGTAGCTCAGCCCAGGGGCAGTGGGCGTGTGGTCATCCACCCGCTCGGGCAAGCGCTCGCCGTACACCGCCACCGAGCTTGCGTAGATCACCCGCGGCGGGGCCTCGGGCCGGTGCAGGGCCTCGAACAGTGCCACGGTCGCGTCCAGGTTGATTTGTCGCCCGAGCAGCGGCTGGGCTTCGGCGGCGCCACCCGGCAGGCTGGCCAGGTGAAAGACCACCGCGGGCGGCTCGCGCAGGGCCTCTAACAGCACCGCCGGGTCGGCGATATTCCCCGCCACACTGCGCCAGCGGGGGTCTGCGCACGCCGGCAGCCGCAGGTCCAGCCCCGTCAGCTGCGTCAGCGGCCGGCCGGCCAGCCCCTCGGCGAGCAACTGCGCCACCAGGGCCTGGCCGATAAAGCCGCCCGCGCCGGTGACCAGCACCCTCA
>JACCEB011100672.1_pt1 | contig 33546 bp, 12 predicted proteins | sample 7454761 | NCBI WGS metagenome assembly JACCEB01 (sample SAMN15323454, study PRJNA562643) | freshwater metagenome | isolation source: river surface water | place: USA:Blue River Watershed | collected 2017-08-18
GATCTTGTAGAACAGTGTCTAGTTCAAATTGCTGACCTGGCTCGAATGGATTACCTAAGTAAATTGAATTTGGATATGTGACACCTTCAAACAATTGTGTTAAGTCTACACCCGGCATATTGATAGTTGGCTGATAGTAGCCAATTGTTCTATCAAGCGCATTCAATCTACGATCACCGCTGTCAAGTAGTTCCCACTTACCAAATACGAATTCTGTGTCATTGTTACTAATGATACAGACGTAAACACGACCGTTAAATTTAACAATACTTTGATTGAAGTAGAATGGCTCGGGTAATAGAGCAAAACTGCCTGCCTTAGCCATTGTAAAGTCAACGCTAGTAGTAGTTGCCATTGTAACTAATGAACCAATAATACCTGGTTCAGTAGAAATTGTAAATGTTGTACCTGATAGAATTTCAAGTACATAATAAGTTGTTCCGGGAACAATACTTGTTACACTGTAACTTGTATCACCAGTAAAGACAACAGCATCATTTTCACTGAAAATTGAGGTGTCTGCAATAGTCAATGCATCTGTAGACGAATTGATTCCTGTTACATTGGCTGTAGTAAATCCTACATAGTTGAAATCGATGCCTGATACGGGTACAGTCATTAATGGATCACTATAAACACCCAATGTATTAGGTGACAGCACCTTGAGATAGTATTGATTTGACAACCCTGGTACTGTTCCTGAACAAATTACATCAGTAATTTCACCATTTGTACCGATACCGTTAACTGTTAACGTGATATCATTTGTAGGGCTTGTCCCGCCAACTTCTGCACCGCTGATAGTAATAACGTTATCGATTGCGAAACCTGATCCTGCATCAGTAATAATTGCACGATATCCTCCCAATACATAAGAAATATCGAATGCAGGTATACCAGTTGTGAACTGTGTTAAACTTGAACCACTAGTACTTGAAGATAGTGTGACTGAGCCACCGCCAATACTTGTAGAAACTTTGATATATGGATCGCCAGTTCCTACCATGATGCCGTTTGCGGCTGTCAAGTCTTTAACACTTCCGCCCGGAGTTTCTGAAATCTTAAATGTTGTTGCACTTGTAATCGAGTGTACAAAGTATTCTTGACCAATTACGATACCACCCAATGCTACACCTGAGAATACAATTGGCATCTCAATGTACAATGATTCAGTAGTATCACATGTCAATTCTTCTGTGCTTGCACTTGTATTAGTTACTTCAACTTGAATGTTAGGTAGATATTCACCTGGATTCAATGTATCTTCCATACCGCTATATTCAATGACATAGTAAGTGGTTGACGGAGCCAATCCACCAATTGCCGTATTAACACGCAATGGCATGTTTTCGTAGAAGTTATCTGTACCACCTTCAGATTGAGAAATAGCAACTCTGTTTACTGTGGTAATTGTTGCGTTAATAGTACGTTCGATGAGATTAGTAATTGTACCTGATGTAATGTCAGGGTACTGAACTGATGTTTCATATAGTGTAAACAACTGACCATTGATTTGACCGGGACTTACTGGCAATGAAACGTTCATTGTCATTTCACCAGTGGCAGTAGTCAATGTTACAGTGTCAATTTGGTTAGTTAATAATGCGCTAGTATTGCTTGCGGCTACTACTGTACCTGGATCAAATACTGAACCGTTAATTAACGTTGAAATCTTAAGTTGTGTATCGCTTACAACATCACTTACATAATAAGTTGTACCGGCAACAATGTTACCAAATGTATTTTGTGATACGCCTGCAACCACCATTGTGTTGAAAATTATAGGGTCATTTACTGAGAAGTTTTCAGTAGAATTAACAGTAATAATATCAGTTATGCTAGATGAGGATAAAACATCAGTCGTGATAGGATTATTATTTTCACTGATAGTAAATGTTTCATCATCAATAACTGTTCTAATATAGTAAGTTAGATTTTCTGTTACCCCGCCGAAAGCGCCATAACTAAAGAACACAGGTAGATTCATATAGAATCCATGTGTACCGCCTGTACCTATAGCACTAATAGGAACAGTCAATGCGTTAGTACCTGCTGTAGTTGAAGTAACATTCAAAATACCTGGGTAGTTTACAGTCAATACTGCGGTGTTTGTTACTGACGCTACAAAGCATGATAAGCCTTGTGCAGTTACGGTTGCATCGTTTAGTGCAATGAGTGTTCCGTTTTCGTCTTTGATAGAGAAATCAGAATCATTAATTACTTCAGCAACATAATATGTTATACCTTCGGTGATACCACCGATTGTTGAACCAACAAACTTAACTGGCATTCCAACAGTGAAACCAATAGTTGATCCACTTGCATTAGGTTCAGTACTATCGTAACTTAGTCTTACTGCATCATTTGCGGCAATAGTTGCAGCCACAGTACGTACAAAAGTAGACCAGTTAACGTCTTGATCATTGGTTATTTCTACAATTTCAAACGCAACGCCTTGCGCACTTGCCAAAATATTATCGATTGGTGGCTGTGTGCTTTCCAATTGAATTGAACTACTTGCTACGCTTTCGCTGTTATAATAACTACCTGCAAAGAATGAGCCATAATATGCACCGGCAGTCCAATCTTGAACCTGTGAACGATAAGATGTTCTATCAAAACGCAATGTGATATTGTTTTCTCTTACAGGGCTTGCAGTAGTAATAGCACTTGCTCTTGCACCCTCATTCAATGAGAATGTATCGGCTGTACCATTTGTGTAAATTTCAATACGATCTTTATCATTTACTGCATCACTATAACTACTGTACAATGCAATAATTGTGCTTGGATTATTTTCAAGTACGTTTACATAATACCACTGATCGTTGATCAATTTACCAACGCTAGTACCATCTTCTGCATCTTTATATTGCACAAGATCACCTGTTCTAATATTAGGCGCATATACATTGATGGTATGTAGTGTTGAGTTAACCGCAGTGTCAGCAAAGAAAATCTGTAGTGCTGGATCAATCCTAATTTCAGGAAGAACTGCATAGCCTTGACCTGGATCAATAACATTGATTTGTAATACACTGTCCAAACTCATTACTGCTTCAAGTACAGCCGGTCTTGTTGGTTCAGGATATAATACTGGATCAATATAAGCAATTACCTTAGGAGGTTCAGTATATCCTCTGCCACCGTTCAATAGTAGAACAGCAGGCAAGTCAATGTAAATCTTTTCGCCAGGAATATGATCTACAATAGATGTGCCATTTACACCTCTGATTAGACCACTAATCAAATTCAATGCACGATCTACTTGTGAATAACCAATCTCTTCATCACCGATTCTAATAGTTCCGTTGATTGGGAAACCTTGAGCATTGTCAACAAGAATAAAGTTTGAACTCAAATTCAAATATGAAGTTAGAATTGTAATTTCATAGTTTGGCTGACCTGTGATTGATACGCCTTTGTTAGCGAACCATTGTTCATATTGTGGATCAGACCAAATAGCATTAGTAGGTCCATACTCATATTCATTAGTTGGTTGTGTGTATACCAACTCAGGAGTAATATATTTTTGATACTGACTGTTATATTGTGCAGGTAAATCAAAATCAGTGATTGCACCTTCAAATACTTCTTCGCCTGTATACTTGAATAAGAATTCTTTTACAACCACGTGATAAGGCTTGACTTCATTAATATACCCTGCTAAGAAGTCTTGATTGTCACTTTGGAATACTTCGATTGGACGTAGTTCACGAATCTTGTGTGCCACATCAATCAATGAAGTCTTGTTTAGCCAAGGCAAGAAGTTCTGAGATTCAGTTGTCTCAGTTTGAATGTATTCAAACAATAGAATCAATGATTTGTTTCTAAATGTTAATAAGTCCTCAATGTAAATCTGTTCGTTCAATGCACGAATAATATATCTTGTTTCTTCGCTTGGGTATGAGTCATAACTAGTTGTATCAAAGAAGTCACCACTAAAGCCTAATTTAGCCTCAGCATAATCCCATAGATAAGTTTTAAATCTAATTGTACCGTTCTCTAGACCAATGCGTGACCACACACCTGATCCATCATAACGATAAACTTCAAACTTACCATCACCGTTTTGCTCTACTGTTACCAATGTACCTGTTGCAACATTTAGTGCGGCAAGATCAGCATAGATATTAACTTGCAATGCTGACTTAGTATTGTCATCATATCCAGTTGCCCACCAGTTTACATATTCCCAATAATCAGTAGTATTGTAGAATTCACCTTGTGCAAACAAGAAACTTGCTTCACGGCGTGTTTCTGCAATTGGGAACTGTGCTAGAACTGTGTTAGCATATAGCAAGTAGTTCTTTAAGCCTAAATATCTGTTATAGAAGAAACTTTGTCTTGGACGTGCCAAGATACCACTCTGCACTGCTTTAGGCAAGAATGGGTTAGGTACAACTGCGCCTGCTTCGTCAACACCTGCTAAACTGTCAAGCAATCTATCATATAGACCTTCTGGTCTAATTGTTGAGCCAAACTGTGGAATGCCGGGCAAGAAGTCATCTGCATAGTTTTCTCTAATCAATGCAAACTCTTGGTGTGATACGTCACTACTTGTTCCGTTACTGAATCCTACATGAAATACACTGTCATTAGCATTGATGTAGTCAAGTGAATTGTATAAGCCAAAAGTGTTTGGCAACAACGGAGCCATATATGCGATTCCGCTGTTACGTGGATTTGCAATATAACTTGCAATAATTGTATCTGATAATGTCTTTTGTCTCTGAGAAGAAATCAAGTTAGTATTTCTTACCCAGAAGTAATAAACCGGTACTACAACATTTGATGCATTCAGTGTGCTACTGACGCTGAATAGGCTAATGTTGTACGGAATGCCGGGACCTGGGTATGCATTAGGTGGAACAAAACTTGCAACCCATGTATAAACAGCCACATCTGAACCTGGGAATACTTGACCCCAACGTTCTGAATTATAAACTACATCATCCTGATGATAATTCAACCATCTTACATTGTTAGTATTGAACCAAATTTGTCCAACATGTGCTTCGCTCCAAACATAACCTGTTTGATCTGCTAAATCTGAATTATATTTTGCAGGATCTGCGTTAGTTACATAGTCAATATTTTGACGAACTGCACCTAACAATTTGCCTTGCAATGGATCCATATAATCTAAATTGATTAATGTGTTATTAGTGTCAGCACTAAACAATTGTGTGTTCTGAATCTTGTTAATATCTACAATTGGAGCAGACTGTCTGAATACTGACCAGTCTGAGATACCTGTGCTATTAGTATAAACGATAACTTCGCCACCTACGATAGCAGGTTGATAGCCCGGTGTACCAATAATTACTTGATTCTCGTTGAAATCAAGTGCAGTGCCATACATTGGCTGCGCACCATATTCTTGATCTTGACTATTTACTGACTGTGCATATACAAATTGACCCGGATTGAGTAGATTTTCATTATAGTTATCCAAATAATCAAACATGTAGACGGCGCCAGCGTTTTGATAACTGTCAACAAAACGTGTTGCATTATTATCAAATACGGTGTCGTTGTCTAAGTTTTCATCATCAGTAAAATCAAATGTAGTTCCTGCATAACGTGTACCAGTTGGTGCAGAAATTACTACACTGTCAAATTCATTAAACTTAATAGTTGCACCAAACATAGTAGGGCCTTGCTCATGTGGGCAAGTAATGATTTGAGTATTGGTGTAAATTTCTAGACCCAATTCAGAAAGAGTACTGTTATCAAATGCGGTCACTACTAACTTTTCGTTTACGACAGTTAGGTCTTTGTTGATTACCTGAATAACAAGTTTGTTATCGGCTGTAGCAATTGCCTCAACATTAGTAATTTGTGTAGTGTTGATAGTATTAGCAACTTGCGTAGCATTACCTGCTGACAAGAATACTAAGTAACCATTAATTAATAATTTACGACTAGTAGTAACGTTACACTCACTAGTACCGATTACAATACCATATTTTGCACCACCGTTAGTATAACGATATACTGCACCTTCTACGTTATCATTGCTAATTTCTAATGGTGAACCGATTAAGATATCAGCGCCCTGTGCAGTAATATCTAAGTCATAACCATATTGAATGTTGGTTCTATCAGTATAGTTTGATGTAAATGTCTGAATTAAGTTGAACTCGTTGCCACTTACATTTACAATGTCACCTGCACGTAATAATGATGTGTAGTATAGACTTGATCCAACTACAGCATAGTTACTATCTTGTACTAATACACCATTTACTGTTACATAAAGCGGAGTAGTTTGTGCAGTTGCAGTTACGTTTGATACTGAACCTACAGTGGCTACTGTCACAACATCTGTTGTTGAACGTGATAATTTAATTGTAATATCGCTGCCTACTTTGGTTTTAACATAGTAAACAGTGTTGCCATTAATGCCAGTACCTGTTAATCCAGTACCTGTAAAGATAATTGGATCGTTTACGTTAATACCGGTTGTACTAGCGAGAGTAATTAAATTACCAGTTGCATTAGTAGCACTAACAGTAGTTGCAGTAGTGTCAGGAGTCCATGCCAATTGGAAAATCTGTGGCTCATTCGGTAATGAGTTATATTGTGATTCAATGTTTTGCACTGTTCTTTGGAATGCATATGCTGAACCCCAATCAGTGATTGAACCACTATAGTCTTTGTTTGGTGCACCAACAACTAATACGTCACCGTTATTATCAGTTGAGATCGACTTACCAAAGTTGTCACCTGATACTAATCCTAATGTTGATCCATCGATAATAGCAGACTCATTATACGTAACTTGCATTACGACACCAGTGTCTCCCACTGTACCTGTGCCTGTAGCAACGAATGTGATGCCAACTTTATTTTCAATTGCACCAATAGCAGTAAAGTCAGAATCACCTACACTAGTAATAGTGTATGTTTGTCCTGACGTTAGGTAACCATCGTTAAGACTGATTTGATCTCTACGATAAACATAAACTTGATTATTGTCAGTGTCAGAGATATACAACCAATTGGTGTCATTAGACAATGCTAATTCGCTACCCCAATTAGTTACACCACCTGGTGCAGAAATTGTTTGGTAGTCTACAATATCATCTGACAATGTGCTGTCATTTAACGTGTAAATGTATACTTTAGGTGTACCTGATGTTGGCTCCGAAACTACATAAACGTTGTTATTATAAACGATAGTTGAACCAAATGAAGTGCCTTCTGTAATTGTTTCTGCTAGTTCATATTGGTTTGCCAATGCATTAAATGCATAGCGATACAATGAACCCGCGTTTGCGTCACCAATCAAGTAACCCATGTCACTTGTATATGCTACAGCACTACCAAATGTGTCACCGTTTGGATCTCTACTTAATTCTTTTAGATATTGGTAATTGATGTTCTTACGATATACTGCCCAATCACCATTGCTGTTTTCATCTACCCAAACAGTATTCTTACTGAATTCTGCTTCAAGTAAATCTACGTTGCCAATTTCACTAGGTGTTGCTACACGCTGTGATTCAAATGTTAAGCCAATGCCTCTTCCTTGCAATGATGCTTGAGTTGCATTTACAATAATTAAGTTAATGATAACTTCTAATGTGTTAACAACATTTGTTACAATATAGTAACCATCAACACTTGGTGCAAAGTTGATAATTGCTAATGGTTTTAACTTAGACAAGTTATGCGGATTAGCAAATCTAACTGTTGCCGTGTTGTTTAAATTGTTGCGAACTTCAACGATCTGCCCTGCTGGTTTCCATGAATAAAGATCCCAACGTTCTTTGAAGTTAGCGAGCCACATGTAATCACGAACATAAAAATCTTGAATAGGAACAATTTGATTGTTCTTGTCTGTTGCTCTTGGTAAACCTGCAAAGAAGTAACTTGCCATTTTAACATCGTCAAAATTGACATAGCCTGCGTCTGGGTACAAATCATTAGTAGTAGATACATTAGTTACAGTACTCAACACATTAGGACTACTTACAGGGCGTCCATAGTTGAATAAACTATATAATGGAACTTCTTGCATTGAACCAATAGTTGGCATACCCTCTGTCAATGACACAATGCTTGGATTACCGGTCATGTTATTTTGATTGACACGGAACTCAACAAAGTTATCATTTAATACGCCACCGTATTCACCTTGCTTAATTGCCCAGTTTTCATAAACTTCATAGTCGATGCCACCCTGTGGCAAGTTAGCACCGCGGAACGCTTCAACTGCATTACGTGTACCTTTGTTCTTAATCAAGTTTTTGTAAACGTTTACTTGTGTAACGTCTGTTAAATCTGCTAATGCTAGATAATCACGTGGACGGTATCCAATCAATGAGTAACCTAGTAAGTTAGAATCTTGTTCTAGGTTAGCCTGATTCACATCATAGTACAATGTACTTTCATAACTACGTGTACTTGAATTTGGTAACAAGCCCTTTTGAATATTATCGTAGTCTGTTTCTTTCCAATCAAGTTCTCTGAATACATTGCTTGGTTCAATAATTTTAAGTGCAGTCCAATACTTGTTCTTGTATTGAACAATCTGTCCCTTAACGTATTTGATTTCACGTGACCATTCTTGCACGTTATCTTGGTTAAGAATGAAACCATATGCGTTAACTGTACCGTTCCACTCAGCGGTCTTAGTGCCACGTACTGTAACACGATTTTGACGTAGACCTGTGGTCAAGTTATAAATGATATCATTGAATAATGTTACGTTATCAAATACAATACCATGCTCAAAGTTGCTCATATTAAACTGAGCATAACTCATTGCATCACCTTGATTCAATGTGTGAGTGCTGAATAATGTGCCATCACGTTGTACACATAAGTTGTCCAATGAGATTGGATATAAGTTTTGATTGAGAATAAAGTTCTGCTGTTGTACTGTTAGTGGCTGAACGATTGTACTTTCTTTGTCAACTTTCATTAAAGTTGCACTTGGATTTAATGTTACAACGCTACCATTTTCCCAACCAGTTTGTGTCCAATATAGGAACTCATTAACCATTTGCTGCCAAGTAACTTCTAGACCATTTTGAATCTCATCAAAAATCATGCCCTTACTCTTTAACCAAGCGCCATAACTCATAATGAATTGTGCTACTTCTTGTACAGAGTAGAAACGAGTTCCATATGGAACTAGTACTTCGGTATTTTCATAATCGTTTGTTACTTTAACTTTCAAGCCTTCAACGTTGATATTGGTATAGTTACCGTTATACAATGGAGCAAGTGTAGTGAAGTATGCAAAATTCTGTGCGTTACCATATACAGCCCATGCACCGTCTAATTGTTGAATGATAACACCTGAGTATGACAATCTATCAAAAGGCTGATTGTCATATAGTAATACAGAATATGATTCATCTGGAATTAGCAAACTTGCATTACGTGAATTAGGAGTACCCTTTTCAACATAGAACTTGAGTAATGTCTTGTCGCTATAACCGGCAAGTCTGTAAATCAATCTAACATCTAGATTGTCTAATAGTTCAGTGATATTAGTTGTAGCATCAATGCCCAACTGCTTTTCATAATCAACAATCCAGTTAATGTATGAGGTCTTAGCAGTACCATTACCATAGATTTGAATGTCGCTGATATTCAAATGACTACGATTGTTTACAAGATATTGATTAAATTCTTCGCTGTATTTGTAGTTGTCAAGGTCTACTGCTAAGTTAAAGAACTCAGCAGGACGAGTTAATGCAAAAATTCTAGTTAAGTCAAATGGATAACTTGAACTTCTACGATATGACAATTCTACTGGACCGTCGTCACCCACTTTCCAATCACGTTGGAATGTGTTTGGATTATAGTTACCTACAATGGCAGTTAGTGGAGACAACAAGTTACCTGCACTGTCAACTGGAATAATTTGTGATAGACCAGGACGTGCTAATTCTTCAACTGTATATGGATCACCGTTGTTCCAAACGTAACCTGCTTCTAAATCACTCCATAAAATACCGTTGTCACTAGTATATGGAGCAGGACCATAACGATCTATCCACCAAGTTGGCTGATTTACTAGACCCAACATCTCCCAAGGAGTTTCATTTGGAGCAGTAGTATCATAGAAATATTCATATATACCTCTCCAATAACCTTGTAGAATAGGTGCCTTATCTAACTTGTTACCTGCATTAGTATAGTTATAAGTGTATTCATCATTCTTATTATAATACTGGGTTTTATAGTCAATACGATTTTGACCAATCCAATTTAAGAATGATTCTGAATAAATCTCTAAGAATTCACTCCATGAATATGTAGGATCTCTAAAGAATCCAGGTACAACTTCATAGCGTTCAATAGGAACACTTGTGCTTAACTTAATGTTATTATAAATTCTCTTTTCGAATTCAAGTAATGCCTGATCTCTAAAGTCAACTAGTACATCTGATTCAGGAATGTAGTCTCCATATAACTTAGTATATGATCCGTCATGTCCCTTAATGAAATATGTAGGTTGTGTATAGTCAGAATCTAATACAACCTGTGGTTGATATGCAGGATATACACCCAACTTAGTTGGTGTGTTAGGAACATATGAACCATATGTCTGATTGTATTCTTTAATGGTGATTTGGTCACCGGCTAATAATCCAATTGTTACAGTTAGTGAGGGACTATCTGCACTAATAGTATAATCTACGTTTAACAATAATTGTTTCTGTGCAGTAATACCTTCTACTGTTCTAGTCAAATAAACTAGAACACCGTTATAATTTGCACTGTCAAAGTTGTATACTTGTGTTAATGGATAGATAGCATTATCTAAATCATTGTTAAAGGTATATGTATTGGTTCTATATGGAGCCTTACTTGGCAACATGTCTGACCAAAAGAATGCATTGATTTGGCTCTTTGCCGCAGTCATTTGATCTAACGCATCGTCAAGAATTTGCGCAGGTGTAAAACGCTGTGCAAAATCTAGGTTGTTTACAGTATCAACTAAAAGTTGCTTGTATTTGATATATTCACGACTGTTGAACAACAATGCATCAAACAAATTATGATTTTGTTTACGTAGGAAGGAACCAGGTAACACTAAACTTGCACTGTTCTGAATAATCTTTGTACCATATGGTACAAGATTTCCTAAATCTCTGAAGTTATTTGAGCCAAAAATTGGACCCTGTGTGCCAGGAGCATTGATATAAATGTCTTGGTATTGTGAACGAATGTCACCGATATTAGCAGTGGTCAAGTCAGCGTTGAATGGATTGTTATTCAAGTTGACAGGAATAGTATAATAAGCAGACTTGCTTACTTGATTACTTAACAATAGAATTTGTACTACAGTGTCGATATCACTTGAGAAACTTACATCAACTGTTGTTGTCGTATCACCAATGGTTACTGTGTAATCATCAGGTGATACCCATTCATTGTTGTTATAAACTTGAATACGTGGCCAGCCAGTTTCATTTGTTTCCAATTCAGGCAACATTGCAACATCGCAAGTAAAGACATTAGTTGGATTTGCAATTGAATAGTTGAAACTGAATAATTGATATTGTACGCTAGGTGCGATAGCAGTTTGCCATCCTAATTCACGAACATAGGTTGCATCAGAAGAATAGTTGAATACATAACCTGTATTAACTTTCTGATTGATAGGATTAATACCACTGACATAATCAAATGTATCACTATTCAATGAAATATCAAAACTAATATCACCCACGTTATCAATTGATGAGTAACGTACAGGGAAACCTAAAATACTATCGTCTAAGCCCGATCCAATACCATATTGAAATAGTGTACAACCTGCGAATGAAGTGCCTCTGTATACATCAGTATCACCAAAACTGATTCCATTGGCATCATAGATATCAAATAATGGGGCCTGATTTACAGTAATCTTTTGCTGTGCTTGAATCCATTCAATACCGTCATAATAGAACGTATCACCTTCGTAGTTGTAGCCTCTTAATACAGCAACTTGATTATTAGGTACGCATTCACCATCTTCCGCAACAGTCAATGTAATGACAGGGGTTGCAGAAGGTGCTAATGTTGAGAAGTTCACAACATAAATTTTATTTCTTACAGTTGCATCGGTGTCAGCCGCAAAGATAATTCTTGCTTCAGGGAACAATGCATAGTTGTCAACTGTAGTATCAGTACCAATAATAGATGCGTTAGCAGTTGATCCTACAAATTGTGATGCGGCCCAAGAAACAGTTAATGTTAGTGTACCTGTTCCAACACCACTGATAGCACTAATTTGAGTGTTGTTTGGTAATAGATTTGTAGAGTCCGTAATATACATGCCAATTTGGAATGTGCCGGTTACTTCATCTTCATCAATGGTTATGGTGGTTGAAGTTCCGGTTACTGAGGCAATAGTTGCTGTGTAACCAGTATATACTTCAACGTCTGGATAATAGTTTTCCTGATTTGCAACAGTTGATAGTGCATCGGTTGTTCTAGTATCAATAAAGTCTACTGCATTCTTACCAACAGCACCCGAGTTAAACAACTTTAAGTTAGGATAAAACTCAATGATTGGGCGCTTTGCTTTATTTTGTGCAGTTGCATAGGTAGTAACAATGTCCGGATTATTATTATAAGCCGCAGTGTTATTGATTACATCAACGTGGAACCAGCGGTTGCTACGTGACCATGCATTTTTACTAATGCTGTTTCTAGCAATAGTAATATAATCTGGATCTACTGGAATGAATAGGTTACTGTCAAAGTTACCAATATCGTATGGAGTAGTATCATATGGAATGAATGTGCTTTGTGTAAAGCCTTCAGGACATACTAGTGAATTAACCGGGATAAGTTCAATGCTTGTACCTACACCTTCAACATAGTATTGTCCACTTAAGTAACTTGATGGGATAACATCACCGTCAAATTCTACTTTTAATCCATTAGTAAAGATTACGCCGTTGGTAGATGTAAAGTTCTTTTTACCTAAAACGTCTGTTTCTACATTGAGAGTGTTAGTTGTATTACTATCAATAATTCTGATAATACCAACTTTGTTTGCACTTGTACCATCTTGGTAGTACAATACATCTAACGGCGCAGAAATATAAGGAACTAAACTAATTACACCCAATGTATTTCTGTAAAAATGAAGGTCAATCCACTCAGTACCAAACTGTGCTGTAATCTTTTGTTCTGTCGGGATAATGCCATCAGGTACTAAACGCAATGTTGGATCATTTGGATCACCAATATACTCAATGCGGTAGAAGTTTTGATTTACTGTGGTATAGAAGCCTTCTTCATATAGACCTTGATTGATATTAACTGTCATTGTGCCTGAGGCAGCGGTTAATGTCAAAGGTGATCCAGCAGATAATGTTGTTGCAATTGTAAATGTTGTTGATGAAGGAATACTGTGGATGTAATAAACTTGCCCACCTGTAATGCCACCAAATACTGGATTGTCAAATGTAACTGTTTGTCCAACTTCTAGTACATCAGTTGTACCCGATGCTAATGTAAATGCTGAGGTATTGCAACTTGAAACAGTTAGTGTTAATGGTGCAACCAATAAATCATCGTTTACATCATAGTTTGTTTCGCCAAAGTATGATGAAATATATCCGATCTCACTGGCAATACCTGTGTTATAGAACATAACACGTAAACCATTCAATGATGTGATGCCGTCGATATTAGAAACAGTTGATAATAATTGACCATTGACTTCTGAGAACGGTGTTGTGCTTACTACGTCTACTAGATTGTTGCCAGGAAATAGATATTCATCTTGTGCATTTTTAGCAGGAACTGTAAATGTTACGACACCCTGACTTGCACCATTATTAGATACTCCAAATATTTCTCTTGTATATAAATTAGATTGTGTTGGGCTATAACCGCTAGTTCCGGGTTCACCTTGAATCCAAAACTGACTATTTTGATTTACTAAGAAACGGTATGTACCACCGCGCAACAATGTCAACGTTGGATTAAGTGTACCTGCGCCTGCGCCCAATGCTCTAATATTGTATCCATTAGGTAGATCAGTAACTACATAATCATTTGTTGCGAATACAGTTGCACTGGCTACTGTGACTGCAGGCGCGCCCTCCGGTAACCAATAATATTGGTTAAAGTTAATGATCTTATCTAAGTTAGTAAAACTGTCCCAAGAATAGAATTGGCTAGTAAACAATCTATCATTGTTGTCTGTAACTGCACCCTCAAGATTTAAACTATCAATGATGCCAGGATATGTAATAAAGTCCTGTGCTTTACTCTGATTCTTTTTAGTGAATACTACGCCTGGATCTAATTGATAATCAGTACGTGTTTTCGTAGGTTCAGTTACATAATAGTCTTTAGCATTTACGCCATACCCAAACTTACTACCAACATATCCTTGAATACGTTGTGTGTTTGGCGGATTGACTAATTGGTCAAGAGTAGCGCCAAGAAACTCAGCGTTACTAGGAGTTCTAAAAATTTCTGGTAGAAACTCAAGGGTTCTAATTCTGTTTGTAGCCATATATGTACTTATCTTATTTGCAATTCAGCGGGTGTGAGGGCCGGAACAACTAATACGTCACTTGCAGTAGCGGCGTTTACGAAAATTTCGTAAGGCAAGCATTTAATTTCATATAAATCTCCAAATGGTTGTGAGGGGTTGTTTGGCACTAATACAGCAGAACTAATTAGTTCACCGCACTCTGCATGCAAGAAAGCACTTAACTCTGAGAAGTAGAAAGTATCACCAAAGTTCCAATTATTAACATTGAAATAATTGTTCATTGCTTGTAATACTGCACTACGAATTTCACTGTCACTAGCATTAGTGTTGCTTGATTTAATAACCTTAATAGTACCACGTAATGCAGGATCTGCTTTAGGTCCAAATAGTGGTTTAAACACTACGCTATTTAAGACTACGGCATCTGATAACATTTTAAATTTCTGTACCTCACCGTATTCTTGATTTAATTCACTGATTGTAGGTCTATCTGGTTCCACAACAGTATTGGTTACGTCATTAACCCAATTAGTATACGCAGTGTAATAACTTTGAGTTACAACGTACAAGTCAATAATGTTAGTTGTTACTGGATCAATACGTGTAGTGTTATTACTATTATGTCTGTATTGGAAACTTAAACCTTGACGACCGGGCTTAACACTATATTGCACTTGCTCAACCATAACATAATAAGGAGTTGTAATTGTCTGATCCTGTACAGATTTATAAAATTTATTTTCTGTATAAGCATAGAATAATTGACCTAAAGGATAATCATATTTGACAACTTCAATTTGTGTCTTTGTTCCATATTGGTATACTACATTATCTGATGGAATAATATATTGGCGTGTTAAATTAATAGCATCTTGTACTTCTTCAAAAAATACATACACACCTAAGTTAGCACTACCATTTACATATCCTGTAATTTCACTGAAAAAGTCTGGACTTAAGATCAATTGACGATTGTTAACGTCAGTTGATGCAACTTCGACTTCAAAATCATTTACATAACCGTCACTTTCAACAGTTTGTCCTAAAATATTAACTTTAATATCTTTACCTAACGGACTGCTAGAATTAAACTGTGAATTTACTGACAGCATATTAATAAAGTCTTGAATAATTTTTCCTGAAAAAGGATCATAAACAAGTTCATCTTTTGCAAATGTAAATCTAATATCTGCTACGCTACCAAAATAATATGTTAATGATTTAAAAGTGATTGTATAACGATTGTTACCTAAACTTGTGAACTTAACAAAATAGTCTGGGTTAGTAAATGATTGAATTGACCAGCGTTCTTGATTAATCAACAATGAGTTGTTGAATACTAATGTAAAATCTTGCTGTAATTCCATACGGATAATACATTCTTGAATTAATGTAGTTGACAATGAGTTATCAAATACTGGAATAACTTGAGTTGCTGTTACACCATCAGGAACATAACCGTTAACTTTAACTGGACCTAATCCATTAGCAAAACTACCTTCACCGTTATTGCTACCGTCACCAATAACATTTAGTACAGTTGACCAAATATATGTTGGATTACCGGGTCCTGGAATACCTGCAACTAGTCTGTTATTACTGTCAAAGTAATAACCAGTGGGTGCTTGGAACTTTACAATTGCACCTGTAGTAATATATTTCAAGTTTGTACTTGAGAAAATACCAACACTTTGTGGTTGTTCTAAACTACCACTTACCGTATAGAAATAACCAGTTTCAGCACTTGAATCTACGGTACTTGTTTTCCAACTAATAGTTGGCAATGCATATCTAGGATAATTCTGAATATAATACTGAGTAGCATTGTTATCTGCAAGTACAGATGCAAGAGTATTCGTAAAGAATGCAATAATGTCGCCGGTGTTATTAATAGTTAATGATAAGAATCCATCAGTATCATCTTGCCATAATGCACCGTCACTACCATAACTGTTAGTGCTACTGTATTTACCAGTAGGATCTAATAAATCTAGGTTTTTGCTTACACCAACACTACTACGATTAATTGCTTTTGATTTGATAATTGAACTATATAATGTATATGGGAAATTACTATAATCTTCACCATTAACCATACGATTTTGTGTATAGTAACGAGTTGGTGCACGTTGCTTAATATTAGCAAGTGTTTCACGTGCTTGCGCAGTTGATACTGTTAGTGGCAACTCTAAACCAAGTGTCAATGTTTGCGCACGACCAGTACGATCAATATATGTGAATGACACAGAAATGCCTTGCATTTCGCTTGGTTCAATTGTATATGTTAATGCGTTACCTGCACGAACATATGCACGATAGTTACCAACTGGAATCTCGCTGAATACACCATCACCAAACACATAAGTTACTTGATCATTAAAACGTGAACTTACTGAAAAGATTTTCTTTTCTGAGAATTCAGTTTGTAGATATGCGTCAGCATATACGTTATCGACTTTTTCCCAAAGTGTTCTAGTGCCGTCAGTGTTTAATTGATACAACCATGTATCAGTATTGTTAATACCTTGAATGTTGATATCAATATTTTGATTTGAAATCTGTTGTTGCAATGTGAAGTCAAAGTTCTGTAATGAACCCTGCTTGAAATAGAAAAAGAAGCCTGTTTCAGGGCTACCAAATCCTAATTTATCATTGCGATATAGCATATTAAATCTGCCATTAGGGGCAGGAGGAACTTCATAGATATAGTCAGCATCCATAGATGTTGCACTGACTAATTCAAATCCCATTGTTTGTCCATCAATAGTGCTATTGAAAGGTACAATTGGAAGATTATTTGTAGGAATACGCATTGTGTATTCGCTAGTAGTTACACCTAACAATTCTGCAATATTACCCGGCTTACCAACACGCTGTGTGTCAACTAATGTAGCATTAATTACTGTATTAAACTGTTCTAACCAATTTGGGTTAGCAGGGTCATTCCATAAAATAGGAAGATTGCTTAAATTTAAACCATTAATATCGGTGATATTTTGTGTAGTTTGAATACTTGATACTTTAAGATAACCTTGACCAGCAATGTTTCTTTTTGGAGTATAAGAGACTAATTCAGCAAGTTTAATTACTGAATCTCGGCGTTCTGCGGTATCAATAAAGTTTTCACGTGCATTTAAGTCATTGCGGAATGCAAGACCCTGCCCCATGAATGCGATAACGTCTAGTAGTGCTACGAATTCTGAACTTTCAACATAGTCGTTGAATGTTTCAGGGTAGTATAGACGCAAATAATCAATGAAACTCTTACGTAGAGTCTCATAATCATAACTTCTAAAGTCGGCTTCTCTAAAGGTTTGGTAGATTGTTTTCCAATCATTTACGCCGAATAATGCTGATTGTCGTGAACTGGTTGCCATAGTAAGTCTCTTTTGATATATTTATCATTATCAAAAAAGACAGTTTTTAGTTATACTAGTGAGGCAACGTTTGAGGCGCGGTTAAAAAATATGCTTAATGTAGCAGGATTATTGAATGGAACAACGGCTAATTGAATCTCTAATAAGATGCCATTTTCTTGAGGAAATGCTTTTACATAGTTCAAGTCGATTCTAGGATCGGCTGATGCTACTCTACGAATTTCATTTTCTAACTGAAATTGCACATCCGCAGTGTTTGGTTCAAAGATAAAGTCCCAAAGTCTGGTTCCATACCCGGGCTGACCTACTTTAGTACCGATTCGAATATTCAATGCATTGACAAAATCTTGAACAACTAGTTGTGCATCTAGGATACGAAACTTTTTACCCCAAACAATTCCCTTGTTGATGCCACCAGGGCCGCCGTCAATGCCACCTGTGTTTAAACCCACAGGATTAGTAGTTTTTGGCTTACATGAGTTAATTGTACTGAATCCGATATATTGAGGCATGATGTATTTATATCCTTATATTAGCCTTGACCGGGGCCTGGTGGTAAACTTCCAATAATACCTGAAATAGAATTATTAATTTCAGTGTCGTTGGGAACAACTGCTTTACTACTATTGATTAATCCTGCAATCGCAGTTGATCCTTGTCCTGAAACAGAACCTAATGCAGTTTTTGCTGTTCCTGCAAGTTGGGTTGCAGAACCGGCAATATTAGTCAATGAACTTGCTGTGGTTGTAATTGAACTTAGTGAGCCTTTTAATGAGCCTACTGTAGATTGTACGCTACCCAATAATGATGATGCGCTAGATGATGCAGTATCGATCAAACTTCCAATACTTGATTTACCACTTAATGTGTCGTTCAACGCTGAGATAGCATCACCGGCTGCGGCAGCGGCGCCTCCTACGGCTGCTGAAACTGCAGGAACATTTACACCCTTAATTTCATCTAACTTACTGAGTAATGTTTTACGTTCAGGACTATCTATTAGGTCAAACCAGGCTTTACGCAAGTTATCAATTTCAGGATCGCCTTCAGGTAATTCTGCTTCTGCCGCATAGAATGCTTCTTTTGCCTTATCAATTGCTTCATTAAGACCATCTAGTTCGTCAATAGTTGCAAATAGGTCTTTACCACTCTTAATGATTTCTTGAACTTCATCTTTAACTGATTCTGCAATTTCACCTACTAAATTTGGAGAAGGAATCTTAGGATCACCTAATACTGAAGTGATCTGTGCAGTTATAGAGGCACGGTCAGTAGTATTGAAGCCAATAATTGGCAACTTAATTGCACCACCTGTGCCTGAACTTAATCCTGCAATTGCTGATTGTAATTCTGCGGCTGCTCCTGCAGGTAATCCGGCACTTGCTAATGATGTTAATGCTCCGGCTACGTCTGGAATCTTTGGAAGAGGTAGTCCATTTAATGCAGCCGCTTGTGCATCTTTTACCAATCCGGAAATTGAGTCTGCGCCCGGTAACTTGTTGATTGCATCTGTGGCATTGTTTACTACTGCTGATACGGTTTTCAATCCACCGGGTAAATTACTAATACCCGATGCTAATGCCGCAGAAGTTGCGGCCGCGGCACCTTGTTTAACAACACTAGCAGCCTTAGATAGACTTGTCAAGTCACCTGTTTTAAGCATTGAACTTGCGCCCGCAACTGCGTTTACTCCATCAACTGCGGTGTTTACTGCGTTAGTAATATTTTGTGTTAGTGTAGCAGTAGATGTGCTACTTGTTGCACCTGTAATGCCACCGACTGTTGTAGCAATTGACTTAACGCTATTGAGTGATCCTGTTACAGCATTAGTAACTGAAGTAACGGTGCCTGCAACTCCTGCTACAGTGTTGTTAATTGCGCCCGTAATATTACTTACTGAACCTAATGGACTATTTCCACCCGATAATGCATTTAATGCGCCTGATACTGCGCCTCCGCCTAAGCCTAACGCCTTTGTTGCAGTGCCTACTAAGGCTCCTGCCGCCGCATCACCTAATGCTTTAGTTAACTGACTTGATTGTCCTGCAACTGTTGCATTTTCAGCGGCTTTAGTTTTTGCAATAGATGTTAAGTTTTGAGGGACACCTGCTTCAAGTGCCTTAAATGAATTCTTAATTGCATTAAATGCTGATCCTGCAACACCTTTAGCACTATCAATTAATCCTGACAAGCCCGGTGAAGTCTTCATTGCATCTAATGCGCCAGCAATACCACCTAATGCACCACCAACTGTTTGTGCAACGCCTGCGGCTGCGGCACCTTGTCCAATTGCTTTTAATGCATCTTGTGCATTACCTGGCAATGATGGTAGATTACCGGCGGCGCCTGCAATTGCTTTAACTGCGTTAACTGTATTTGTTATACCTGTAGTAGCCGCAGACATTACCATACCAGCAACTTGCTGTGGTGATTCTTTACCAGTAAGCGCGCCAACGGCTCCCATAGCAGTTTGTGCTTGCTGTAAGTTAGATACAACTGAAGTTGCCTGTGCTGTGACGTTTTGTACTAGTTTAGGTAATGTTTCTGCGCCTGCAGTTCCAGTGAACACTGAATTTGGCATTGCTTGCGCAATGTTTGCACCCGTTTGAACCATTGCGTTAATTAGTTTGTCAGCGCCCGGTTTAACAACTCCTGCACTTGCAAGTTGTGTTGCATTTTGAGCAAATGCACCCACTGCAACTGATGCTGATCCTGCCGCATTTTTTACAACGGCTGCACCTTGTGTTACTGCGGCTGAAGCCGCGCCTGTTGCGGCATTAGTTGCAACTGCACCCATAACTGCGTTAGTAGTTCCTTTATCCATCGCTGATGATACTGCGGGTGTGGGAGGTGCTGTTGCTGCCGTAGCAACTGAAACTGGTGTAGGGCCTGTATTTGCGGCTGCATTATTAGTTGCCGCAACTGCCGGACTAGGTGATGCCGGTAGTTGACTTGATGCATTCAAATCTGTTTTAACGTCAACACCTTGACCTGCCGCAGACCAAGGCGCATGCGCTGGGGCACGTGTTGCAATTGTTAACAATTTACCCGGGGCTGCCATAAAACCTTTTTGTTCATCATAAAGAGTATCAGGCTGTGCAATCAATGGAATGATATCAACATCCTCAGGCTGTGTGCTTGCTGATCCACTGTTTAAGTTAACTTTACTACCGTTGACATATGCTTGTCCGCCGGCTTTCATTGAACTATCACCACCACTTGCTAATGCAACAGCCGATCCTGCTTTTACTGTAAAGTTATTAAGTGCTGATGCCTTAATATCTTTGGTAGCACGTAATTTAATTTCTTCTTCTGCATTAACATGAAAATTCTTTGCTTGAATATTAACATCTTCCATAGCATGAATGTTAACATTCTTATCGGCATGTAAGTTCAAATCCCCTTGAGTACGCATGTTGATTGAGTTAGTTGAATAGATATCAACTGTACCTTCTTTACCCAACTCAACATAACTTTGACCATTACTATGTAAGATCATTAATGTTTGACCGTCGTCACTCATTAAGATTTGGTGACCTAATGCTGTACGAATTCTGATTAATTGATCACGACCAATAATGTCACCGTCGTCCATTACTAATGAGTGACCACCTCTACGTGCAACTACACGTAGTTGTTCTGCTTTAGAATTATCTAAGTTACTAGCAATACTTGCATCATCAAATCCACCTTCATAGATTGGTCTACCGGGTGTTGACACTCCCCAACCAACACGTGATGCGGCTTCACGTTGCGCACTTGAACTAATAGGGCCACGAATAGGATCACGAATGATACCCTGCTGATTCATAATACTTGCAGAGTAACTATGTACTGGTCTAGGACTGTCTACGAACTCAGGACTATCAGACATTTCCTTATTGTTCGTATTAATATTTGTAACAGGTAATCTTAGTGCGCCACCGTAACCTTCAGCCTCACCGCCATTGGCAATAATATTATCACTTGCACCAATAGCAGGAACCATGTATAAACTTTCGGCTTCAGGAACGCAACCAATATAGAAACCATAGTTAGGATCACCATTGATCAAGATGCAGACTACAGTAGTGCCGATATCGGGTGGTGCATGCCATTCTCCGTAACTACTTGGGTTGGCTTTATAATCACCATACCCTTCATCGGCTGCATCGGGAATAATTTTACCAAAAAAGTTACTCATGTAACTTACAGTTACCCAGTTATCTGAATTGTTTGTTTCTGCGGCGGCTTGAGGAGTATCAGCAATAAAGACTTTAATTCTACCTGAACGTGTGGGGTCAACATTGTCTTTAACAATACCAAATACAGGTACATCTTTTGTAGCCGCGCCACCTGCGCCGGGCTTACTATTTTTAGGAGAACCTTTTTGTTTAATGTCGTCTTGTGCCATTTATTTGTCCTTAACCGCCGTCATCGTCTGCTACTGGTTTTGCGCCTGCTCCAGTTGGAGTCGTGTTAGGCTGTGGAGTAGGAGTCGGGTTCTGTGTTGGGGTAGCGGTTTGATTTTGATTGCTGGGGTTATCTTTCTTAAGACCTGTACCCTGTGTTGTAGCCTGACTGTTACTTGGTGCAGGTCCACCACTAGAATTACTGCTAGGAGTACTAGGTGTCTGCTCTTCACGTTCAGTTCCTGTTTGTGATGTACCTGGATCAGCAAATGCATTAATATTACATTCAAGTAATTGAGTAAACTTGCCATTAGCAAAAGTACTAGTAACTTGAATAACCATGTAACTCACGCCCTTAATTTGTTTAGAAATGTTTTCAGGGTACTTATAAAAATAAATGCTCTCATTAATATTCAATGTACCTGTATTTGAAGTATAGTCAACTGCTTCTTTAAAATCAATTTCGATAAAAGATTGTCCGCCGTTTGGATTAATCGTAAATCCATTTGGTCCGTAAAATTTATTATAAATTTGACTCTCACCTGCAACAGAATCTTGAACCAAAAAGTCAGGGTCGCCTAAAATTGTAATCTTTGCACTAGCATACGCACCCGGATCATATAGTGTTGTTAGATAGTTATTTTGTGCTTCTAGACCTACACCTAATTTACCGATTCGTGGCTGTCCAGTAAACTGCCCTGTTGCTACAGAAACATCTGCGCCACTTCTAGATGCATTGCCTTCACCTTGTGTTTTAGTTTCCGATCCTGATCCATTGCCGCCGGTTGCTTCGCCACCACCAGTAGATGCTGGTTGATTGCCACCGAACGATACGTTAAAATATGAATTATCTAATGTTTGTTCATATTGTAATACTTCTGAATTTTTTCCAGTGTACCAATATTCATAACGTTTATGCGGGCCATAGTACCTTTTACCAGGATTAGCATAAGAACTATCAACTATTGGAGTTTCATATGTTTGTAATACATATGTAATATCATATGCCCAGTCATTGATTTTATCATCCCAACGTGCATTTGAAATCTCAGCACTACAATTATACCATTTAATAGTTTTCTTAGTATCGGGTTTATTTTCTTTTGCTGATTTCTTTTTTGGATCTGGTTCTAGTGCAGTTGTATAAACAACTTGTAATGCATCTCGTAAGAAATCACTTTGTGCAATAATATTATTGAGTGCAGTCAAAATAGGAGTTGCGGGAGATCCTGAAAAAGTAATACTTCTTTTAGTATTATCTGGTTGTGATTTAACTTCAGTTGCGGCAGTGGCCTGCGCTGTCGTTTTTGCGCCAGTGCCTGGCCACTTAAACTTATCAATATCTTCAGGAGTCACTAATTTTGCTTCAGCAATCTCTCTTGCAGGTTCTCCTAAATATCGTATTTTGTACTGACTGGCTTCATTAATCTTCCCATCTTCTTTGAGTTTAATTTGAGCCTGATTTAACTTATCAAACAAAGAAGTAATTGCTTCATCGACTGTAGCCGCAGTTACGGCATAGTTTGAAGTAATAAGACCTTTTTTAATTGAGAATGCTTTTTGTGGGGGCAGACTTGCCGCCTTAATATTATACACTGTGGCTTTACCGTCAATCTTAAACTTCAATTCAGTAATAACAATGTCATAGTATGTAGTGAACAATCCACTAGGGTTACCATTAGGGTCTAACTGCACACCGTCGTATACTTCTTGACCAGTTAATCTATTACCAGCCTCATCATATCCCAAAAATCTAACCCCTAAAATAAAGAATTGCTTATTTGGATTTTCTGGCCAACTTTGACCCATATTTTTGGCATACTCTCCTAATGCTTTTTGAGCCTGAGTGAGTTTGGTGATGAATGAGAAACCATATGGTTCAGTAATTTGAAATTTTATTTCTGTAACATTACTAGAAGTTTCAGTAGCCTTACCATTGGTAGCAGTAGTAATTACTAGATTGTCGATGCCATAATCAAATTGAAAGCCAGGTGCTCTTGTTGAATCAGTATTATTAATACCACCGCTTTGTGCTACTAAGTATGCGCCCGCTTCTCCGGCTCGACCACCATCTGCGCCAGCAGTTGCTAATGCATCAATCTGTTTTCTACCAGATGCGATAAACGCATTATATGCATCCGGTGTAATCATGTATAAACTAAGTTGATAGTTATAACTTGAGAAGTATCCCAAAGGATTCTTTAATCTTTTACCAGGTTTTGATTCACCGGTTTCTCCATCATCAGAGTTAGATCCTTCAGTTGATTGACCAGAACCACTTGTAGTTCCGTTACTACCGTCTGTGCTACTGTTGGGTGCAGAGGGCGGTCCACCATTGCTGCCTGCTGGATTTTCTTGTTGTTTACCATTATCCTCATCTGCGGATCCTGTTAATTGCTTTGGATTTTGTGGATCTCCTTTAGGCGCAGGTGCCGCAGTCTGAGTGTTTACATTAGCATTAGTTGTTGATGCGTTTTGTGTTTTTTGCTTTGATAGTAATTCGTCTGCTTTTAAAAATAATTGATCAATTTCCGTATTATTATTACCAATACGTCTACCTATTTCACCGTATAGACGCAAAGTAGAAGTTGCAGTTACCTGTGTTTTTTGACTAGTACTAAGTGTATCAAAAGCATTACCGGCGGCAGTTTGAGCATTGGTATGAGGAGTCTGAAACTGGTCTCGGTATGCCTGTCTTTCTCTTTTAATTTTTTCTAGTATAGATGCCGCAGTGGGAGAATTGTAACCACTATTAACAAAGTTGTTAAGTTGAGTTAAAACTTCTTCTTGTCTTGGTTCAACAGAAGTTCTAATGTCTAATGCTTTTTCATATAACTCTAGTGTTTCGCTAACTGTTGCCATCTTATAAGCCTAATACTGTATTCAATGTATCCTGTCTTGGCACGTAAATCCCTACCCCTGTCTTAAAATCAAAATAAGGATCTTCACCTAACCTATTAGGGTTTCGTTCTGCAAATACCCACCACAATCTACTATCACCATATAAGTCATATGCTAGTAGATCAGGTCTATACTCGTAAACATTAGTAATAACCATGTATACGTCTGTGGGGTCCTTAGGGATAGGACGATAATTCATTACGTCCAAAAATTTATTACTTACAACATTAGTGTTGTAATATGGACTTGTCTGTGGATATAAATTCTGATTACCAGCCATTACCAAATACCTCCGCCTACGTTTCTAGTTCCTTGCAACAATCTACCTGTAGCATACTCTTTGAAACTGAATCTGTTAGAAATTGAATTTCTAGATACAATTGGTATACATGAGATTGACAATTGAATCTTTGTAGGAACATACGTAACTGTTTCTGATGCCCCTGTATCAAAATTAGCAGAAGGTCTTGTGCCGCCTGCTTGTACTCCAGGCGGTAATTCTCTAACTGCACCTGTTCCCGTAGTATATGTAGTTACAGGTACCCCTCCACCACTTGAGGTTGTAGTTGGGATATAATCAACGTCATTGGGTAAACTATAATTGAATGCTGTAATTGCTAAAGGGTGTGCTTCAAACTGAAATCCACCTAATCCAAATAGATAACATAATGGTGGGGGTGTTCCGGGTTTAGGATCTTGATCCTGACCATAAAACATTTTGGTAGCGGCTCTAAAGAAGTGAATTACTGCTAATAGATAATTTGCTTCGAATACATCCTGTGCAGTAAAGTCACATGTAATACTTATACTATCTACAGCACTACCTTGATATTGAAAGATTTTATAGTTACTATGTGTTACAGTTGATTGATCATAACTTGCCGAATAGTTTACAGAGATTAATGGAGTATATGGAAACACTACACCTTTAGTGTCTGCTAACGGAGATAAAATACCAGGATCGTCCGCTCTATACAAATAGTTAGCATCAGCCGCTAATGATAATCGTACACGCCAATCTTCAGCCGCTTGAAAGTTTGCTTGATCTTGTGCTGATGCGGCGGCTTGTACATCAAGAATTCTACCATCAAGTCCTTTTGCTGATCCCTCACTGCCACCGTTACTTGGTTCACTTGCCGGAGCATTATTTCCTGTACCTGTAACAGGTTCTTGATTTTTACCTGGAATTTTAATAACTTCACCAACTCTGATTAGATTTGGATCTTTAATCTGTGGATTGGCTTTTATTAATGCTTCAACCGTTGTCCCATATTTTCTAGCAATAGAAGTTAGTGTATCACCTGCTTTAACAGTATAGTTTGTTACTGTACCGGGGTCAGATACCGTTTTAGGTTCAAGATTAGGAACAAGAGATTGTGTTTCTCTTGAAATTGCCAGTGGCACATCTGAGGTATTTGCTACTGCTTTTTTAGGTGCAGTTACTACGATAGTGTCTGCCGCAGTAGTATTTGTTGTGCTAGTGACTGATGTTCTAGTTACTGAACTAGAAGTTGTCTGTACATTTGTTGTAGTGGTTGTGGTTGCCGCAGGGTTTGTAGTGGTGGTAGCGGCTGTTCTTAATTTAGAATCAACTTCAACTTTTGCTCCAGCAAGACCATTAATAAAACTAGAAAGTTGGGCAGTGGGAATAATGAGTGAATCCCCATTTTGGAAAAAGATTCTAGTTCTAGAATCATCAACTGCTAATTCTCTTGCAAGACTAAGGTTGGTTAAAGTATAAGAGCCAGCGGCAGTTTTGAGGACATAGGTAATTGGCGCGCTATCCGGAGAAGGAGTAGATCCAGTTAATGTTGCTGATCCTAATACTGTTGCTGTTGCAGTTGCCATAGTTTTTCCTGTAATAAATAGACTTGTCTGCTTGTATTTATCGCTTCAAAAAACCACAAAATTTACCCACATATGTTGCATTTCTGCAACAGTATGTGTATTATTGTTTCTACAACATAAAAAGAGGACCTATGGCTGTAACCACTAAAAAACCAGTAAACTACTTAAACAATAAAGATATCCTTAAGGAAATTCATTCAAGTAAAAACACATATTGCTCATTTCTAGAGCCAGAATATCATAGATATGATCTAATCATTGACAAACCCGAAGAATCTTTGGAGAAGTCCCTAGCATTTGCATTAAAGCCTGCACAAATTAAGGCTGCTAAAGAAGTTAGAGCGGCTAGATTGTCAATTGAGACAGGAGAGAAAGTCGATGTGAAATCGATCAATAAAGAAGATTTGATTTTCAGAGTCATGACTTGGGATCATATTCCAGTGTCACAAAAACAACCACGTAAAACAGTAAAGAAAAAGACTGCTAAAGACATTTTAACCTTTGATGATGAAGATACTGACATTGATGCAGTATTCGCAGACTTAGAAGATAACACTACTAAAGGAGAAGTTGATGACATGGTTCATGTCAAAGTAAACTTTCCACCATTCCAGCATTTCAAGTTAGATGACACCGGCTCAATGCGCTGTGTCGGCAAGAGTCACTGGGAGGGCGGACTTGAAAACGGTGAGTTCAACAAAGAGCATGGACAGATCACAAACAAACTAGCACGTATGTATATCATGCTTTGTGAAAAGTATGCTATGAAGTTTAACTGGCGAGGCTATACGTACAACGATGAGATGCGCAACAGTGCTATTCTACAATTAACATATGTTGGATTACGATTCAACGAAGCAAAGTCAGCAAACCCATTCGCTTACTATACTGCGGCAATCACAAATAGTTTTTGTCGTGTGTTGAATACTGAAAAACGTAACCAAAATATTCGTGATGATATTCTTGAAATGAATGGACTAAACCCAAGTTTTAGTCGTCAAATGAGTGGCGTCAAAATGGTGTTTGACGAATAAGGTAACCTAATTACTTGTAATATGAATGAAGAGGTCTTATAGTATCGCTATGGCGAATCTATTTAAAAAGGCAGCAGTATTCACTGATATTCACTTTGGACTTAAGTCGAACAGTCTACAACATAATTTAGACTGTTCTGACTTTGTTGATTGGTTTATCAATGAAGCCAAAAAAGAAAACTGCGAAACATGTTTTTTTCTAGGTGACTATAATCATCACCGTGCTAGTATCAATATGCATACCATGCAGTTTGGTCTACATGCTTTAGAAAAACTAAACAATGCATTTGATCGTGTAATTTTTATTCCGGGTAATCATGATTTATATTATCGTGATCGCAGGGATATTCATAGCGTTGAATGGGCAAAGCATTTACCAAAAGTAACAATCGTTAATGATTGGTTAGTAGAAGGTAACTGTGTTGTTGCTCCCTGGCTAGTGGGGGATGATTATAAAAAGTTATCTAAATTGGGTGGCAAATATCTATTCAGTCACTTAGAACTTCCTAACTTCTATATGAATGCTATGGTTCAAATGCCCGATCACGGTGAACTAAATGACGATCACGTTGTTGGCTTTGAGAAAGTATTCAGTGGTCACTTCCACAAGCGTCAAGCACGTAACAACATTTGGTACATCGGAAATGCTTTCCCTCACAACTATGCAGACGCAGGTGATGATCAACGAGGTATGATGATTCTTGAATGGGATAAAGACCCCGAGTTTCGTGCATGGCCAAATCAACCGCTATTTCGTGTTTACAAACTTAGCGAAATTTTAGAAAACCCTGACGGCTTACTATTACCACGCAGTAATATCAGAGTGCACCTTGACATTGATATTAGTTATGAAGAGGCAAACTTCATTAGAGAAACACTTATCCCTAAACACGGCTTACGTGAAATGGCATTGATTCCTATGAAGTTAGATCAAGTTGGTCAAGACCTTGCGCCCGGCGAAATTAAATTCGAAAGTGTAGATCAAATTATTATTGAACAAATCTCTAATATTGAGAGTGAGTTCTATGATAGTAAGGTGTTATTAGAACTATACAGAAACCTATGAAGGAAATTCATTATAGAAACATCGGTTTTCCAAAAACAGGAACTAATTGGCTTTGGTTGCAATTCATGCGGCACCCATTAGTAGATAGTAAATTGGGATTGATATACAAAGAACATAAGGCAAATGACTTATCTTCTTATAAAAAAACTTATGAAAATTATAACGTATCTGTAAATTTAGATACGCATGCCTTTCATGTTAATAATGATGATTACTATGCCAGTTCAAAGAATATACATGAACATACTACTCACTTAACTATGATTTTAAGAAGTCCGTATGATGTTTTAAATTCTATGTATAACATGGAAAAGAATAGAAATCCAAACTTTAAAGGTACACAAGAAGAATACACTAATATGAATAGTAATGTCGTAAAATTGTATTCCGATTTTGAAAAGATATTTGAGTACTGGTCACATAGTAAAGTACCTGTTTTGTATCTATTCTATGATGATCTAGTTACAGACCCTAAACAATTTATGTATACTATTTGCGAACATATTGGTATCAAACCGTTCTGTGATCCAAAAAAAGGAATCACATTTCAAACGGATAAAAAAGATCCCTTAGTATTTGACAATCAAGAGACAATAGATTATATTAACAAAGGAATAAGTGTGATAGAGAATCGCTTAGGACGAGACTTATCACATTGGAAGCATTAATGATCACACTCAAAAATATTACTTTACGAAACTTTTTAAGCATCGGCGCTGTAACACAAGCAGTTAACTTTGATAGCAAAGAACTAACACTTATTTTAGGTGAAAACCTAGATTTAGGTGGCGATGGTGCTAGAAACGGAACAGGTAAGACAACATTGATTCAGGGTCTTGCTTATGCATTGTTTGGTCAACCAATCAATAACATCCGCAAAGATAATTTAATCAATCGCACAAATGGTAAGGGTATGATGGTTACCCTTGAATTTATTGCCAATGGTGTTGAGTATAAGATTGAACGAGGACGTAGACCAAACGTACTGAAGTTCTATGTCAATAGTGACTTGCAGACAGGTCAAGACGATGCACAAGGTGAAAACAAAGAAACACAAATTCAGATTGAACGTGCTATTGGCATGACCCCTGATATGTTCAAACACATTGTTGCGTTGAACACATACAGTGAACCTTTCTTAGCAATGAAAAGTAATGACCAACGCAATGTCATTGAACAATTACTTGGTATCACACTGCTTTCTGAGAAGGCTGACTTAATCAAAGAAAAGATTCGCATTAACAAAGATGCAATCACAAGTGAAGAATTTCGTGTTAAGGCAGTTGAAGAGGCCAACAAGCGTGTACAGGAACAAATTGATAGCGTAAAGCGTAGGCAAGGTCTTTGGCAAAAGCAACACGATGAGGCTCTTGCTAAACTAGTTGCTGACTATGATGAACTTAGTAAGATTGACATTGAAAAAGAACTTCAAGCACATAAAAATCTAGCAGTTTACACTGACTTGAAAAAGAAACAAGATGCCTTTGATGCGTTATTGGCTCGTCAAGTTGCGTGGAAACAAAAGCGTGATAAGGATGTTGCTGAATTCAATAAACAATTGGCAACACTTAGTACGATTGATATTGAACTTGAACTTCAAGCCCACAAAGATTTAACAGAGTACAATCGTAAAAAAATTGAACTTGGTTCAATTAACCAAACTATCATATCGCTTGAAGCCAGTATTAAGAAAGAACTTAAGGTTGTTTCTAAACTAGAAGGTGAAATCAAAACTTTAGAAGATCACAAGTGCTATGCTTGTGGTCAAGACTTTCATGATGATAACCAATCTAAGGTTCTATCTGATAAGAAAGAACTACTTGAAACTGCTAAATCTGATCTTGCCCAATTTCAAAATAATTTAGAAAAAAATAAAAATTCTATTTTTGTTTTGGGTTTGGAACCTGTAACATATTATAAGACAGAGGCAGAAGCAGTTAAGCATTCGAGTCAGGTAGAAAACATTCAAAAGCAAATTGATGCCAAGAATAATGAAACTGATCCATATGCAGAACAATTAGCAGAACATGTGGTAATTGAAATTGGCGCTCAACCTAAAACACATTATGATACTGAGGCTGAAGCAATCGAACATCGCAGTACTTTTGCTAATTTAGAAAAGAGTATTGAAAACAAAGTTGCTGAAACTGATCCATATGCAGAACAAGTTGCTGAAATGGAGGCACAAGCATTACAAGAAATCAGTTTTGATAAGATTAATGAACTTACTAAGTTAGGAGATCACCTCAAATTCTTATTAGATTTGCTAACTAGTAAAGATAGTTTTGTTCGTAAAAAGATTATCGATCAGAACCTATCATATTTGAATGCTAGACTCACACATTATTTGGACAAGATTGGCTTGCCCCATACTGTTGTGTTTAAGAATGACTTGTCGGTTGAAATTACCGAACTCGGTCGTGAGTTGGACTTTGATAATTTATCACGGGGTGAGCGGAACCGATTGATTTTAGGATTAAGTTTTGCGTTCCGTGACGTATGGGAGAACTTGTACTTCCCGATTAATACACTGTTTATTGACGAATTAATTGACAGTGGTTTAGATAGCATAGGTGTTGAAAACAGCATGGCTATTTTAAAAGATATGTCACGTAGACGCAATAAGAGCATTTGGCTTGTAAGTCACAGAGAAGAACTTGCAGGACGTGTGCCTAGTGTGTTGAAGGTTGTTAAAGAAAACGGCTTTACAACATATAATACAACAACAGATATTGAATAATGTTAGCAAAATGGCATTGGCATATTGAGATTAGTAGCAAGTGTACTTTGCGCTGTCCCCGTTGTGCCAGACAGGAAGTGCCAGACACATTAATCAATACAGAACTAGATTTTGAATTTTTTCAACGTAATTTTACACAAGAATTTGTAGAGAAAAACGTTGAAAAAATCACATTTTGCGGAGATGACGGTGACCCGATATATGCACACGACTTCATTAAAGTGGTGGAATATTTAAAGGAAATTAAGCCGTCTATCTCTATTGTCATCGTTACTAACGGGTCATACAAGACTGAGGGTTGGTGGCAAGATTTAGCAGTAAATCTAACTGAAAATGATCAAGTACATTTCAGTTTAGATGGTTGGGATCAAGAAAGCAACAATAAATACCGAATCAATTGTAATTGGGATAGCATCATGACCGGTGCTAGAGTCCTTATTTCCAGAAGCAAAGCATTTACTTCATGGGATGCCATTGCATTTAAGTTTAATGAACACAAGTTAGACTATATGCGTGACAAGGCTAAACGTTTGGGCTTTGATCAGTTTCAATTGACAAAGAGTACAAAGTTTGGTAAAATTTACAATAACTACGGGACTGATGATGAGTTACAGCCAATAGATCAATTAATCAGTTCAAGTCATAGATTTGAACGTGAGATTACTAATCTATCAGGTCGTGAAATTCTAGAGCCTTGGTTAGAAACTAATATCAAATTGTACAAATCAGTTAGAGATATTGGTAATACAAAGCCCATGTGTCATATAGGCAACAAGGGGTTGTATATCAATTCTAGGGGAGAATTCTATCCATGCTGTTGGGTCGCTAATCGTTATGGGCATAACAGTAAATGGGCAGAATTAGGAAAGAAGTTTGATTTGAATAAAGTCACGCTTCAATCCGTAGTAGATTTACCATATTGGAACGGTGAGTTTGCAAATGACAGTTTTGAATGCGAGACAAAGTGCAGTTCAGAACGGGTCACAAGAAATTATGCCACTGAGTGGTAAAGAGATAGATATAGATATGACTTCACCACAAAAAGCAAAAGGTTCCTCATTCGAAAGAGAAGTTGCAAACTTCTTATCAAGTACATACAATGAAAGTTTCATTCGTGCCCCTGGCTCGGGTGCTTACGTTGGCGGCAAGAATCAGTCACGTACTCAGTTCTTGCATGAGGGCCAAATTCGCAGTTTCAAAGGTGATATCGTCCCAGGACAAAGTTTTCCTAAATTCAATGCAGAATGCAAAAGTTATGCAGATTTTCCGTTTCATCAAGTGCTAGCAGGCAACTGCAAAACATTAGACGGATGGTTGCAACAACTTATGGATGTTGCAGAGGAAGGCGACTTAAACATTCTATTCATGAAGTTTAATCGCAAGGGAAAGTTTGTCGCAGTCCAAACGAAATATACATGGGTTACTGATAATTTCATGTACTATTCTTCTCCCAACTTAGGTGATTGGATTCTACTTGAATTCGATCACTTCTTCAAATTAAACAAAGACCTTCTTAAAACATACTCAGGCGCAGTAGGCTCTACAGACACCAAGTCAGTTAACATTATTAATATCGATACTGCACTGGCGTAACTAGGCTCACCTAAAAATACAATTTGTTTGGTCGGGGTTGCTCGACCCTCCTTGAGGAAGTACGGGTAGTGCTGTGCTAACGGATCTGGAGTATGCGTAGAACATTAATGTTCTATGGAA
>JACCEB010798836.1_pt1 | contig 33526 bp, 30 predicted proteins | sample 7454761 | NCBI WGS metagenome assembly JACCEB01 (sample SAMN15323454, study PRJNA562643) | freshwater metagenome | isolation source: river surface water | place: USA:Blue River Watershed | collected 2017-08-18
AATATATAACAATAACATTGTATTAAAATTTTTATGTAATTTTTATGTAAAATTTTTATGTAATTTTTATGGAATCTGAAAAAAAAATATTTTTAGTTTTGGGCTATCAAAAATTCAACTTTTCAGATTCTAAAATCAAAAATATTTTTTTTTCAGATTCCATAAAAATTACATAAAAATTTTACATAAAAATTACATAAAAATTCTTAATACAATGTTATTGTTATATATTTTTATGTAATAATTATAATTAATCAATAAAATACAATAATATTTTAAATATCATATTTAAAACTTAAATCTCATGTCTGAAAAATTAATACTACAATAAAATAATTATTCGAACAATATGTTAATTTAAAATAATTACATGAATACAATATTATACAATATTAATTTATATTACATAATATAATATATAAATAATATTCTCATCATTATTATTTATATTATACAATAATTATAAAATATATTATTTATATGTTATATTAAATATCAATATAACATATGATTTTAATTTTGTATATTATTTATTATATCTTAATGGTATTTAATATATATCACGAATAGATTTACCAACAGGAAATCTAGGAATACCATCTGTACTATATTCTTGAAAAATAACTGTTAATTTCTTTCCAATATATTTATTTCCATCTAAAAATAACTTTTGTCTTGATTCAAATGTACCTTTTGGACGAACTGCAAAAGGTTTATCATCTTTTGTTTTACAATCCCATATTACTGCTCCTTTTTCATCACCAGTTCCTTCATGAAATCCTGTAATGATAAATTCCTCTTCCATAAACTCTTTGAATTTTTGCAAGTATTTACTTCTTTTATTTGTTTCATATATTCCATGCATATCACGCACCATTACACCTTCATAACCAGATTGTACAAATTTATCATGATAAGTTTTAATGTCTTCCAACTTATTCACTTTAATTGTTTCAACTTCTTTACATAATGAATTTGATGTTGTATTCTCTTTTAAAAATTTGTCTAAACTTTCATATCTTACATGATAGGGTAATTCTGGTTGATTTGCATCATAAAAATCATATATATGATATTCTATTTTATCAATCAATTCTAAATCACTTGGTTGAACCTTATTTTCATGTAATCGAATTAATCCTGATATAACTTCAAATTCCAATTTATCTGTATATAATTCACCATCAAAATAAAAATTAGGTGGCATATGTTGAAATAAATTGTATAATTCACTCTTTAATTTCGTAAAGTTTTGAAATGGAATACCTTTTCGTGATTCCAATATTACTTCTCCATTTTTCATATATGATATACATCTTATACCATCATATTTACGTTGTATATATGCCGGAAATCCAATCTTAAATGCTCTACTCTTAGGATCTTTATATAAATCAAATGAAAATGTATTTGCTAACATTGGTCTTACTACAACTGATTTACTTGGATTACTCGGTAATTTTTCCATATATAATTCCTTTTCCTTCTTATTTTCCCATTTACGATTTGCTTCCAATATACTTTGTTCTAATACACTTCTTTTAACCTTACCTTCAGTTACATCTTTTTCATGAATCACTAATTTACCATCCTTTTCACCATGTGATGTAACAATTGTATAATAATCATCTTTTGGTTTTATTTCAATACTCCATTGGTATATTTTATTATTATTATTATATATATATAATGTAGGATAAACTGGAATCTTTGACATTTCTCATATAATTATATTTATTCAATATCTTTTTATATTCAAAATTTACATAATATATATCATATATATAAAGAATATATAAAGAATATATAAAGAATATTTAATATAAATATATAAAATGATAAATTACCTTATTGATATAGTAACTAATTCTTATATTTTTAAATATATTAATACAAATATAATAATGAATATAAATATTAATTATTCATTTATATTTAAAAGTCTAACTATTGTACCTTTTTTATTTTGTAATTTGTTTCTTGATAATACATATATATTATATAATTCATTAACATTTACTGTTAATAATATTTATTTATTTTTATTATACAATAATATTGATACAATAATTAAATATATAAATGTTAATAAAAATGATTTATATAAGATATTTTATTTATATATTACAAGTAAATTATTTGATTTAAATTACAATAGAGATTATTTGCAAATAATTCGTATATTACATATATATTTATATACATTATATAATATTAAATATGATGTATTGGATTATATTTTAGAAATTAAGATTACATTAAAAACATATTATGAAAATTATTTTACTAATAATAATCTAAATGGATTTATATTAAATAAAGTAGAATTATATACTAATTTGACAACTAATTATGATGTAACTGAATATTTTGAAGGAATTAATAGAATTAATAAAAAATTAATTACTGATATATATAAATTCAAGAATTTGACATTTGATGAAAATTGTGATATTAGACTAAAGATATATTTTACATATGATCAACATGAATATATAATGTATTTCCCATATGATATATTATTGAATTTAAATCTAAATATTAATGATGATAACATTGAAGATAACTATTATTTACCATTTCCAATGTATAGTGATAAAATTATAAATGATTTTAAAATAGATTATATTTTACCATATCATATGAAGGAAAAAACTAAAAAGGAATTTTATTCATTATTTCATATAGAGTCAAAAGACATACTAATGATATCAATAAATGATTGTCATAATATGGAATTAATGAAATATTTTAATAAAATCAAGACACCTTTTAATGATTTTGGTATATTATATAATGTACCAATTAAATTAAATTGGATATTAAGTGAAAATAATATAGATATAACTACTTTTAATAATTTATATTTCAAGTTTTTAAGTGTTTATTTATGTGAAATAGAATTTGATTTAAAAGAACATATTATTAAAATGAATGAAAATGATTTAGATAAGATATTTATATCTGAAAGAATGAAACAAATATTATTGATTTAGTGTTTAATTATTATATTATTTTTTTCTAAGTACTTTATATATATGTTTAAAAATAATATAAATAAAGTAAATGGTATGGAGTCTAAACAAACTGATAAATATTCTGCACCTATTAATTTTAATGTAGGTAATGGTGTATTAGGTTCATATGATAATATTCAATTTAATACAACCTGTAAATCAAATCCATGGAAAGCACCACCTTGTAATCCACCTATGAAAAATGAACGTATTTATGTACCACAAGGAACACCTTTACCATTAAAATCAGAAGAAATATATGCATTACCACCAAGTAATAGTATATTTCCTTTTAATTATACTTATGCAAGTCCTGATTGTAATTCAATGTATTCAACTGATAGAGGTCAATTATGTTTATCAGAAACACAACAAAATTTTATTGGTGTAATGAGAGGAGGTAATAAAACATATGAAAATTATAATTTTTAATTATTATATATAATATAATAATATTATAAACTAATATATTATATTTAAATTATTATCATCATTTATAAAAAATATATGATGATAATTTATAGATGAAAGTATATAAACCAGAATATTGTAAGCATTATATAAAAAAAGATGGAAAAATATTATATATGCCATATAATATAAATAATTATTTATGTTTAATAAAAAAAATACATTATACAACTAAAATATATTTAAATCATTTTAATGGTTCATCAGAAGATGATATTGTATTTAAATTATATTTTTTAGCATTATGTACTTTAAATAATATTAGATATTATAAAACTGAAGATGACTATATATTAATAAATAATAATATAAAGTCAGTTAAAACATTAATTGGACAAAGTCATTATTTTAATAAATTATATGATATTACTAATTATATAACATATAAATTTATTTCATATAGATTATTATATTCTAATAAAATAACAAATGATGATATTATAGTTAAAGTATTTTATAATGATTATATTACTAAAGATAAATTGATTAATGATTTTAAAATTAATTTAAATAAAATACCAAATTATAAAGAATTATATAAAGTATTAAAAAAGAAAGGTATTATACGTCGTTTTTTTATTAATGATAGTAAAAATATTATTGAAAATTATAAATATATATATAATAATATTATTAATATAGAAAATTATAAAAAATATATAAAGGATTTTGAAACTTACATTAATAATCCTAAAAATTATAAAAGATTAACAATGAAAGAAATATTTAAATTAATTGATAAATATGTAGATTCAAAATATGATATTGAATATATTAAATCAAAATTAACTATTTTAATTAAACAATATAAAAAAACACATTCTAAAAAATAAAATATTCATTTTATTTATAATGGATATTAATTATTTTATTTGTATTTTAATTATTTTTGCAATTGGTCTTTTAGGTTATACTCATTATGAACATTTAACTAATGAAGTAACTTATGTTAAATCATCTGTAGATAATAATGAATATTTAGTACGCAATTTGGATAATAAACAAGATGCTGCCGACATGTTGGCAAGAATTAGAATTAAATTACAAAAAATTTGTGATATTATGCATAAAAGTCATCCTGAAGATGAAAATGTTAAAAGAATGGTTGAACGTTTTAATCCTGATAATATTACTGAATCAGGTAAAAATAATCAATATACTTCTTATTCAGTTAATAAAGGTGAAAAAATTGTTTTTTGTATTCGTCAAAAAAATGAAAAAGAAGAGTTGGTTGATGAAAATACCATGACATTTGTTTCTATACATGAATTAGCACATATAATGACTAAATCAGTAGGTCATACTCCTGAATTTTGGGATAATTTTAAAAGACTTTTAAATGTTGCTATTGATAATGGTTTATATACTAAAGAAGATTATAATAAAAGTCCAAAAGACTATTGTGGTATTAAAGTTAGTGATACACCATTAACTTAAATTTAATATACATGTAATTATTTAATTATCATCATCAGTTTGATATTGATAATTATCATCAGTATCTATTTCATCAGTATCATTATTATTATTATTTGTTTTATTAATGTCTATATTATTAATATGATAATTAATAGTTGATGTAATAATACTATTAATTTCATCTACATATTCTTTTTTAAGACGATGTTTTCCACTCATTAAAAATCCAATTAAATCATTATATATATGATCATCAAGTAATATTTCATTAGTGTTTAATTCAATATATCTATATATACCTAAATTTATTAATTTTTTGGTATTTTCATTAAATACATATGTAATTGTTTGTTGTAAAGGTTGTAGTAATTTTGTACGTTCAACTTTGAGTTTTTCTAATGCAACTTTTTTCTCCATTTTAATCTCAAGTTTTTTTTTTTCATATTCTTCTTTGATACGTTGTTCTTGTTCATAAAAACGTGCCATATCTAATATATGTTTATTACGTGCATGTTCTTCTGCTATATATGACATTAAACTTTGTTGTATAATTGTATCATATTCTTCATCATTTGTATTTGATGATGTATGTATATTATTAGATATAGATGATGAAATAAGTCTGTCAGTATATATTTGATCAGGTGCACGTACAGTATCTTCATCGTTTATTGACATTTTACAAATTAGTTATATGATTATATGAATAAGTAGTTATTTATGGCTTGTTGTTTGTATATATATGAAATATATATAATTAATGATATTATATAAATAATATGATATTATAAAAAATAAAAAGTCAATTTTTATTTTAAATTATATGTTATACATAAAAATCTTATATTATAGTAATATAGATATTATAATGACATGTAATATAAAATATGAAGATATTATATTTTCTATCTATAAAAAGTCACGTCTAGGTAATAATGAATATAATGTTTTTATAGGTAAAGTAGATGATAATATAAAAAATATATTAAAAAAACTGGAAAACAGATCATCAATAGTTAAAACTGAAGTATTACTTTTAAAAACTACATATCCACAATATTATATGGAATGGATTAATATAGTAAAACAAAAGGTAAAAATACGATTTATAGAAATGAAAATCAATATAGATGATAGTATAAGTGAAATAAAAAAAAAGATATTTGTATATCTAAGTAAAACTGAAAATAAAAACTATATAATTCCTGAAAATCAAGAATTATGGTTGAAAAAACAAAATGGTGATAACGAATTGATAGGATATTATTATAAAAATAAATTAACTGATACTAAAGAATTATATCAACCATCAATATTTGAAAAAATAAGTACTATGTCAGAAATATCTAAATTATATTTTGATGAAACAAATTTAATTAAAAATACAAGTGAAAATAACACTGTCATATATGATATATTAAATGAAGGTAATTATATAAAAAATATAATATATCTATGTGATGCTAAAGAAGATGAAACTTATTTTAAACTTAAAAAAATACCTATTAATGAAAAATTATTAAATAGTTATTTTAAAAAATATTGGTTATATGTTAATTTAAATTATGATATTAATGATGTCAAAAATACATTATCCATTTTAAAAGACTATTTTGAAAAAGAACAATATGTAATGAATTTATTAGATGGTATTAAAATAAATAGTAATATATTTGGTTCATGTAACGTCCAAACAATATATTTTAAAGTAGCAAGTGATGAAAAATTGAGTAATGAAGAGTTTGATGGTAAAACAGAGGTTGATTTATTTCAAATAGTTGATTATTTAAAGGATAATGAATTAAATGATAAATTACCTTTTATAAAGTATCTTGATGATAGTTTTGATACTCCATTTATATTAATATCTAAAGAAGCAATTTTACAAAACATACTTGATAAAAATACATTGTCAGAATGGCTTAATTTAGATGTTAAAAGTGATCTTAAAAAAGTAAATGGTATATCAATTAAAAGATATTGTAAAATATTTGATAATCAACCTAGATATTATTCATTATTATTAAATAAATATGGTGTATTACAAATTACAATTAGTTTTTTAAATTCTAATAAAGCAACATTTGAAGATGTTACTGATACGATGAATGATTGTAAAATATTAATTAATAATATTAATAAACATCGTTTAGTAAAAAAGATTGATGAAAAATCAAAATTAGAATTACCTGAATTTAAATATAATGATGGGATCATAACAACAAATATATCAACAAAAATAACTTATATGAATATAATAATACCATTAAATTTAACAGTACCTCTTGATTTTAAAAGTTTATATGAATTTACTAAAAAGTTTCCATTTTTCATAGTAGATGTACCTAAAAATATATTGAAGAAAAAGAAGGAAAATAATAAAAATAAGGAGAATAATCAACATAAAATAACATTTAAAGATCAAATGAAAAACATAAATAAAAATAAAGAAAACAGTATAAAAATAAGATATAAAAGAATAAGTGGTTTTGTAAATATGAATGATATATTACTTGATATAGATAAATTGAAAGAAAAACGATTAGATAATGGTTTAATAATAAAATTATTACAAAAAAAATATGAAAAGAGTTCTGAAGAGATTAAATCTTATATAATAGAATGGGAAAAGAAATATTCATTATCTAAAAGTAAAATATCGTCTGAATTTAAACAAGGTATTTTAATTACAATAACTGATAATAAAATATTAATACATGGTATTACAAAAGTATATCAATTACCATTAATATATAAATTTATGACTTCATTTATGACTATATTTATAAATTATGATAATTATTTAAAAACAAGTAGAAATTTTAAAAAAATATTTGCATCCAATACTTTAAATAATAGAAATACAAATTCAGTATTGGAAAATAAATATGAATATAAAAATAATGTAAAATTAAATATGGGTCATGGTAATTATACGAATTATGATATAGATGAATATTATGATATGAATAATCAATTATTAATGGATGAAGAAAAGAATTATGAAAATGAATTATTGGAAAATGAATTGAGAGAATTAAATGAACCAATAATTAAACCAGTTGGAATGGCATCATTAAATGATGTTGGAACAGATATAGTATTAAAATGTGATGATGCAATACCAGAAAAAGCTACTTGTGAAGATTTTTGTAATGATGAATATTATTTTATAAGAAGATTACAATTGTATGATATTAAATTATTTAAACCAAATAAAGATGTAAAAGGTAAATATGAAAAATTCACTAAAAGTTGTCAAGCAAAAAGACAACCTGTTGTATTAGCATTTGATCCTGAAAAAGATCCTAGAATAAAACGTAATTCATTTACTTATTCAATGAAATATAGTTCTGATCCAAATACTTTTAATAGATGGTATATATGTCCTAAAATATGGTGTCCATATTGTGAAATACCTATATCAGAAGATGATATTGATAAAAGTACTTTAAAAATAAGAGCAACAAAGGAAAAGGCAAGAATGTGTAAAACTGTATTATGTCCTTTTGGAGATCATTTGGCATTTGTAAAAGATAAAGAGTCTGAAAATGAAATATATCCAGGTTTTATATCTAAAAATATACATCCACAAGGTTTATGTTTGCCATGTTGTTTTAAGAAACAAAAGAATAAACCAAAATCAGCGGATTTTTATAGAATGCAAAAGTGTTTAGGTGAAGATGTAAATGAAAATAGTATATCTAGTAAAGACGGACAAATATATATATTAGGAAAAGGAATACCAATTGAAATAAATAGATATGGAAAATTAAATTTAGAACTTGAAAGATTATTAAATACTAATTTAGATACTGGATATTTAGGTAATCGTTCAGGATATTTGAGAAAAGGTATATTACATCATAAAAATAATTCATTTTTATCTGCAATATCTGATATAATAGCATGTGATAAAATGAATATTAATATAACAGTTGAAAAAATAAAAAATATGTTGATTGATAAATTAGATGAAAAATTATTTAAAAGTATATATTCGGGAAATTTACCAAATGTATTTTTCAATTTACAGAATTTTAAAAATTACTTGTCGAATGAAAATATAACTATCGATCATAAATATATTTGGGATTTTTTACAAAGAGATAAAATAATAACAGATGAAGGTATAAATATATTTATATTTGAAAATAATAATTTATTATGTCCTAAAGGTGAAAATATAGAGTTTTTTTATGATAAAAATAAAAAATCAGTATTATTATATAAATCAAATCAATATTATGAACCTATATATTATTTAGAAGGTAGTGGTAAATCTGCTAAAATGACTTGCTTTTTTGATAATAGTAGAGAAGAAATTCAAAAAATGTTTGAAATTAGTATGCAAGGATGTAAAAATTATAATAATATTGATTGGATAGAAGTATTAAAATATAATATTGATAAGTATCAAATAAAAACAGATAATTTAAATATATCAAATGGACAAGAACTTCAATTTATATGTAATGAACTTATAAATGCAATAAATGATAATAAATTAAATAAACAATTTACACCAATATTACAATATGTAGATTCATATAATAAAGTATTTGGGATAAAATTATCAAACGGTTTATATGTACCTGTTAATTCTACTAAAATAAATATAAAAATGGAATTTAAAACAGTATTAGATATGAATGATATTGAAAAATTATCTGTAAAAGATACAATTAATTTAACGGATACAATGATGAAAAATACAAATATTAAATCAAAAATAAATTTTAAAATCTTGGATTTTAATACTAAACAGAAAATTGTTGCATTATTAACTGAATATAATAGATTTATACCAGTTATTGTGCAAAATGATAATATAAAAGATTTAAAAAATGCAAATATAAATTATTTTAGTGATTTAGATTATGCAATTAGTCAAAATATAGAACATACAGATAATAGAATAGAAATTATAAATAAAAAGAATTATGAAGATGAAACATATATGAGATTAAAGTTTGAATTATCTAAATATTTACAAATAAAAGATAATAAACCAATATTAAATCAAATATTAGATATAATTAATACAAATACTAAAGACATAACTAAAAGTAGAAATAAAATGTATATAATATTGAATAAAATATTTGTCAATTTAATTCATATGTCAAATAAAGATATAAATTATTATGATTATAAAACTCCAAATAAAAGAGTTCCTTGTCAAATAAGAGGAATTAAAAAGAATACTAAAAATAAAAATAATGATATGATATTAAATTGTGAAGATGATCCACATTGTATTTCTGTTAGAGGTCAATGTAAATTATATGTTAATGAAATTAATTTGATTAATAAAGATAGACAGATAAATAATTATGAATTTTATTTATCAAAAATAGTTGATGAATTAATAAGATATAGACTTAAACGAAATGAAATATTAAATGATAATATTGCAGTTATTATAGATAAACATGTTATTCCACCTAGTAATAAATATATTGTTATAAATACAAATAATTTAATTCAAATAAATAATATTGTTGAAAAGTTATATTTAAACAATAATGGTATTATTGTAAATACTAAAAATTTATATGAAACAGTTACTACAAATGAAATTGGTTTTAAACCAGATAGATTTTTAAAAATACGTGTAAAAGAATTGGAAGAAACTAAATCTAATGATTTATCAACATTTTGGTTAAAATATTTAGGATATGCTTTTACAATAAAATTAAATACAAATATATCTTTATTAATGTTAATGTTAGATGTTATTAATATATTAGAACGAAAAAATATTCATAAAAATAATAAACATGGGAAACATAATAGAAATAATAATAATGATAATTTATTTGATTTAATGGATATTAAGGAGATGATTATAAAATATATAAATGAAAAGAAAAATAAATCAACATTATTAAATGCATATACAAAACAATATGAACTTAAAAATATATCTAATATAGATACTTTAAAAGAAATAATAATGTCAGATGATTATAATGGTAGTGAAAATGATTTGAATATAATATCTGAAAAGTTTAATATAAATATAATTATATTAGATAAAAGAATTAAAAAAGATAAACCAAGTATGAATATTATTAAAACCAAAAATTATAAAACTGATTTAGTAGTATTATTATATAGAACTAATATTGTAAATACATATGTATATAATTTAATTCAAAGTAAAGGTAAAATAATATTTAATTTCAATCAACTACCTATTAAGTTTAATGTATTACTTGATAATTATAATAAACAAGTAAAAAATAATAATAATAGATAAATAATAAATATAAAAATATTATTATCTAAAATGTTATTATCTAAAATAATAATGGTTTAATAACTGATATAAAGTTATTTATATTATCAGTAATAATAGTATTTAATGTTTGTACTTTTTCAATATCTTCAATAATTTTATTATCTTCTTTTTTATTTGTAAAACAAATATAATTTAAATTGAAATTATATTGTTGTAATACTTTATTTATTTTATTTGGTACTGATATTTCAAATTCTTCAAATGTATTTTTTTTGATAGGATAGATATCATAAAAGTCATGAACCATAAATTTATTATCAAATGTTTTATAAGTTAATTTATTTGTTATATCATCATTATTTAATGGATAAATATGTACTGATACTTTTATATTATCAAAAAATATAGTTGATATTTTAAAATATTTAATATCATCATAATCATAAAAATCTATTGAAAAATCATCATTAATAATTTCATTTTTAAGTTTATTTAATTTAATAAAATTAGAGTCAATAGTACATAATTCGATAGTATTATTAAAAATATTAATACCATTAAATACATAAACACCTAATAAGGAGTGATTTAAAAGAGAATATTCAATATTATGATATGTAAATAAATCATGAATATATTTTAAAAGATATTTATTAGAGACTAATATTTTTTCATTTAAAGGTTTTAAATTAATTTTAATGTTATTATTTAAAATAATTTCATGTTCTATACCATTTAAAGAATAATTATATTTATCATTAAACATTTTATTTCTTATTTACAGTTAGTTAGATTTTTTATATAGAAAAAAATATATATAATAATTAAAATGTATAAAGAATATAGTTTATATAATCAACCTGAAAATAGACAATCTATAAATAATAGACAAAATATACAAAATACATATAATATACAAAATAGATATAATACACAAAATATACAAAATACAAATAGACAAAATACATATAATACACAAAATATACAAAATATACAAAATACAAATAGACAAAATACATACAATACACAAAAAACAAATAGACAAAATAATAATATATATAAACCATTTAGTCAAAATGTTGATTCATATAATATAAATGATAATAATAATTTTGTTAATCAGTTATCACATTATCCAGAACATACTAAAATGACACGTTGTGAAAATAATTTAAGAGCAGATAATAATCAAATAGATTTTTTAAGACCAATGATTACAAATCAATCAGTTCCTATAATGAATAATCATGAAAATTATTTATATGATAATAATAATATACCACCAAATACATTTGATATTGAACGTTGTGGTATATCAACAAGAACAGAAATAAGTAACAGTAGAAAACCAGTACAAATGCAATTTCAAAATGATTATTATATAAATAATTTTGATACTTTAAATAATATGGTTGATATAGAACAAAATAAATATTTAACACGTAATCCAGTAAATACTCGTAGAGATGCATTAGAAAAGGAAAGAAATAATGATAAAAATGATTTTATGGCTATTCAAGGTGGTGTAATGAGTAATAACTTTGGAGAATTATCTGGTTCAGCAACTAGAAAAGGAAGAACAGAAATAAATAGTTCATCATATATACCAATGGCAAGAACATTAGCAATTCCTAAAGAAAATATATAAATTAAAAAATATGTATAATTTATATATATTTTAATTTTTATTTTATTATATTAAATATATTTATTAAGAATATTTATTTTTCAGGAAAATAAATTAAATTATATTTTAAGAATATAATTTATATCATAATATATTAAGAATATGTCAAAGTTTAAAGAAATAAATCAATATATAGATAATATTGATTCATTTGATATGTTTAATAATAATGAAAATAATAAGAATAATCAATTATTTTCAAAAGAACCTCCACCATTTAATTTAGTTAATAATATTATACAATGTATTACTAATATACCATTAAATGACGAGTATTATTATGAATTTACTTTAAAAAATTTAATAAATAAAAATGTACTTTGTAAAATAGCAATTTATATAGAAGAATTAAAAAAATATTATTTAAAATGCAAACACAGTAAATATTTAGATAATTTAAATGAAAAAAAATTAATTACAGTTTTACGACAAATATTGAGACAATATGATTTTAATATAAATAGTATTGAAAAATATAACAATGGTGAAAAATATTTATTATATTTTATAGAAAAGAAAAAACAAAATGGTTTAAAAAAAATAAATTCATTAATTGAATTTGACTAAAAATAATTTATAATATATAATTATATATGGATAAACCACACAATTATTCTTCATATAGTATATTGAATAATAATAATGAAAATAATAAAAATAATAAGACATTACATAAAAATGTTTTAAATAATCATAATAATTTTCAAAGTATATATAATAATAAATTATTACGTAATAATAATACTAATACAAAACAATTATTACATAACAGTAGTAATCAATCAGTACATAATAATAGTAATAATTATCATCAATTAACTCAAACAAATAATAATCAATCAGTATATGATAATAGTAATAATTATCATCAATTAACTCAAACAAATAATAATCAATCAGTATATGATAATAGTAATAATTATCATCAATTAACTCAAACAAATAATCAATCAGTATATGATAATAGTAATAATTATCATCAATTAACTCAAACAAATAATAATCAATCAGTACATGATAATAGTAATAATTATCATCAATTAACTCAAACAAATAATAATAATCAGTTAATACAAAACAGTAATCAAACTATATATAATAATAGTAATGATCAAATAACTGAAAATAAAACTCCTACTATAGGAAATGTAGTTTCAGCACCTATATTTACAAATAATATGATAAATAATACTGATAAATTTCATTTTTTTATAGGACATATGTTGAATGATATAAGTGTAATTAAACAATTATTTAATTTAAGGAAAAAATTTAAAAATAAATATAAAATGAAGGAAGTACATTGGAATAATAAATTTTTTGTAAATATGATATATTTAGGTTATTTTGATATGGCAACAGCAAATATATATATGGAATATATAATGACACCATTAATTAAAGCATTAACTGAAAAAATAAATAGTTTAAATAGTACATTTACACAATATAAATTAATGGTAGATACAAGTTTTTATAATTTATCAGTAAAATTAACAGATGATAATAATATATTAGACACAGTTATTATACCATATTTATTTGAAAATGGTATATTACCAGTATATACCAAAAAGAAGACACAATGTAATCCATATATAAGTTTATTACATTATAAATCATCAATTAAATTAAAAAGTAAAAAAGATATTAAAATTCCAGTACCAATGAATGTGATAAATATAAATAGTATATCATTAATAAAAGGTACTCCAATTAAATATAGACCGGGTACTCCATCAATACATGATCAATTAAATATTGAAGAAGTTGTTAAATATAATTTACGTTAAAAATTTAAATAGGTTTTAATTATAATTAATCAATATATTTATAGTTAATTATTTTATTCATATATAATGTTAAATATAATTGATTTTATTTTATATAATTGATTAATTTATAAATTAATTATATATTATATTTAGGAAATTACAAGATGTAAAAATTGGTATTTTAAATATGTAAAATATTTATCATCAATAAGTTTTTATATAAATACTTATAAAATTATTGTTGATAAAAATTAATATTTTTTTGTAAACTTTTATTTAATTTATCAAAAGCATATTTAATTATTTTTATAACTTTTTGTTGTTGTTTAATATTATATTTTATACTGATATTATCTTCTTTGTCAGTAAAATTTATTTTTATTTCTTTAAATTCTCCTTCATAAAAATTATTATAAATACATACAAATTTATTTTTATTATTTTTTTTAATTTTATTAACAGATATTGTAAAAAAAGGCATATTTGCTTCAATTCCATTTGTTAATTTAGATGGATACATAAAAAACATTTTTTTTAATCTTCTATTAGGATGCATATGATAAGACATTAAATAATGTTTTTTATCTATTTTTTTATTTTTTATTTTAAATTTATTAAAAATATAATTAATTGAATCATTAAAAATATTAAATGGTGGCATTATATTATAAATAAATATTTTAAATTATGGAACATTAAATTATTAAACAATAAATTTAAACTTTAAGATTATATTATATATAATATAGAATAATATATAGAAAAATAAGTATAAACTTATATTTTATATTTTATAATATATTATAAAATTAATTTAACATATGTAGACTATATAAATAAAATTATTAAAAGTTACTGTGAGATATATAATTGATAATTAGTATCTTAATCACAGTTACTTTAAGTAGTCAAGGTATATAAATAAATCTTATTTAAAGTTACTGTGAGAAATATAACTGATTATTAGTAATTTACATACATTTTCTTTAAGTAGTTATGGTATATAAAGAAATCTAAATTACAGTTACTGTAAGAAATATAACTGATTATTAGTATCTTAATCACAGTAACTTTAAGTAGTCAATGTATATAAAGAAAACTAATTTACAGTTACTGTGATATAATAACTAATTATCAGTAATTTACTATCAGTTCCTTTAAGTAGTCATACTATATAAAGAAAACTAATTACAGTTACTGTGAGATATATTACTGATAATAAGTATCTTATTTACAGTAACTTTAAGTATTGAGGGTATATAAAGTAACTTATTTACAGTTACTGTAAGATAATAATTAATTATCAGTAATTTATATACTGATTCTTTAAGTAGTCATAGTATATAAAGAAATCTTATTTACAGTTACTGTGAGATATATAACTGATTATCAGTAATTTATATAAAGTTTCTTTAAGTAGTCATAGTAAAGAAATCTTATTTACAATTACTGTGAGAAATATAACTGATTATCAGTAATTTACATACAGTTTCTTTAAGTAGTCATAGTATATAAAGAAATCTTATTTACAGTTACTGTGATATAATAACTAATTATCAGTATCTTAATCACAGTTTCTTTAAGTAGTCATACTATATAAAGAAATCTAATTTACAGTTACTGTGAGATATATTACTTATAATAAGTATTTTATTCATATTTTCTTTATATAATATGACTATATAAAGAAACTTATTTAAAGTTACTGTGAGAAATATAACTAATTATGGGTATCTTAATCATAATTTATTTAAATAGTCAATGTATATAAAGAAACTTATTTACAGTTACTGTGAGGTATATAACTTATTAAAGTATTATATTTTATTTATTATTACTTTAATTGTTTCTACATATTTGATATATTCAAGTTATTTACATATTTTTGTATATGAATTATATATTTCGTCTTTATGATCATTTATGTTCCATAATATCCAATTATTATTTTGAAAATAATATACATTAAATATATCATACACATTTTTAGTTGAAATATCATTTATATTACAATATTTATTACAATAATCATCATATGAATTTATTTTTATATTGTGACCATATTCTTCACTACAAAATTCATACATATTATCAATAATATGTTTTATTATTTTATCATTTATAATATTTTCTTCACATTTATCATATGTAGTAATTATATTAGCATAATTATTTAATTGTTCTATAACAAAAGGTATCATTTATAACTTTATTATTTATGTTATATATTATATATAATATATATTATATATTATAAATTATTTAAGCCATTTATTTATAATATATATAAATATTACATTTTTTTTATAAACGCATTAATTAATTTTAAAAAGTTATCTGTATTAATTTTTAAATTAAGACTATTATTAAATATTGTATATAAATCTTCATTTTTCGATTTTATTATTTTTAAAAAATGTTGTATTTGATGAATATTTGGAAAATCTAATAATTTATTATGTCCAAATAATAATTCTAATCCATTTATTGATATTGAATATGCTGGTATATTTTCTAATATTATATTATTTCCTTTTGGCCATAAATAATAGTGTTTTGTTATATCAAATCTTTTGTTTTTTACTTTTTTTTTTATTATACTAAAATCTATCATTACTAAATCCTCTAAATCGTATGACTCCTTACTAAACATGAAATTATTTAATTTAAAATCCAAATAAACATATTCATATTTAGTTTCCAAATATTTTGATATTTGTAATAGTCTTTTCATCACATTTACCGTAAAATGAATTCCTGACTTATTTTCTATTAAAGGTACATTCCAAAAATTATATATATTATAAAATGGAATACAATATGGTAATATTATAAAATAACTATTCATTTCTACATTTAAATCTATATATATATCTACTATTATACCTATTGCATATAAATTTATTATATATTTATTTCCATTCTTATATTGAAAATAAAATATCAACTCTCTATTTTCATTTATACATGGTATCAAATAATTTGTTTCTTTTAATGATGGACTATTTAATGTTGCATTTTTAAATATTTTTATCACATCACCATTATCTAATCTATAAACAATTCCATATGAACCTTCATCTATATATTCTTTTATATTTATCTTTCGATGACTTTTCTCTTTATAATATTTATTATTTGATTTAACAATAAGTGTTTTTATGGAAAATGAATTATTTTTATTCATACTATTTATATAGAATATAAATATAGATTTACTATTTATTACATTATTTTTATTACTTATTATCTAAAATAATTTATAAAATACATCCTAAAACTTCATAACTAATTTAACTATTCATAATATTCAATTTTTTATAATGTAGAGTAGTTATAAATAAAAAAGTGTAATAATATATTATATCTATTCATTAAACTTTATTGAAAATTTATAATGTCATATTTTTATTGCTAAAATATAGTATAATTTATATAAATTTGTAATAAATATTAATTTATAAATATACATTTAGATATTTAATGTAAGTCTTTATTTTTGTTTTTTTGTTTTCGCATATTTTAATAATATAGGCAACTTAGCAATGGCTATTAGTGTCTGTGTCTATTTATCAGCAGAAGCATTAGGCATCGTCCTCGGCCGCCTCTTCTTCCAACAGCGCATTAATGCGAATATTCAATAACGTAATCACCCAATCAAAATAAACTTTAATTTCCGTATAATACTCATTATCGATTGGGGCAACATTTTCTACATTGTTTTTTGCATCTTCTTTTGCATTTTTTGCCAATAAATAGTGATCACTCATAGGAATGGAACCATCTTCTAATGGTCTAGTTACATACATAAATGCATCAGTAAGATACGTCTCTATATATTTCTTCAGTGCAATCAAACTCTTTGATTGATAAAGATCATAACTAAACACTCGACTGAATGTAGATAACGTTGTAATTTCGTCATTGCGTTTATTTGCACGCTTAATGTATTTATTTTCGGGGTCGGGTTCAGCATCCATTGTTTCACTTTCAATGCAAGTTTGTTTCTTTGTCGCTTTTTGGTTTTTACCCAAGGCTAGTCGTATATAAATACTTAGCAGATATTAAATTTTATTTAAAAACAATTTATATAAATTACACTGTCATTTTTATAGTATGTTTTCATATAATTTTAAATATTTATAAATATACATTTAGATATTTAATGTAAGTCTTTATTTTTGTTTTTTTGTTTTGTGTTTAAATTAGAAAAATCCAATTAAAATACTTAAATATATATAACAAATTATAGAGTAAATGATGAATTACAGACGCTAAAATAGCAAATCATCCTAATAGTCATACAATTCATATATTTATTCAAATGCTTTATAGGTGACATTTCAATGGTTGAAAGCCTCCTCGGCACAGATCTCGGCCTTTTTATTTTCCAATAATTTAATTACTGGTTCAAAATAACCCTTAACTTCCTGATGATAAGAAGGATCAACTGCAACACGACGTTTGCGACTTTTTTCACTTGCATAATCTCTTTGCTCTACACCAATGGAATAGTAACTGAGGCAATGTGAAGAAAAGGACACCTTAATGGGTTTATTAGGTCGATGTAAATATAAAAATGAATCAATTAAATCATTCAAATGATCTAACAGACGTTCCAAGTCTTTCATCTGTTCGAGATATAATTCTTCATTGCCACTTTCGAAGTAACGAAGAATTTCTCCCAACTTTTCTTCAGGAGTTTTTACGGCAAATGACATTTCTTTGCTTGAGAGAGAAGGCTCGCTTCTTTGTCGTTTTTTGGTTTTCACCGGAGACTAGGTCGTATAACAATACTACCCAGCAGATACTAAAAATTATCTAAAAATTATTAATATAATTTTAGTGTCAATTTTTATTTATAAATTATAATATATTTTAATATACATAAACATATTAAAATATATGTATTACTCTTAACATATTTCCTCCAATAATTGTAAAATATAATATATAATTATTGTTTTTACAATATCCATCCTCGTATTTTATCCAAATCCTTTTCATATGTTTCATACATTTTATCTTCTTCGTAGGGTGTTTCTAATATCATTGGTATTTTTAATGAATAACAATGTTGTACAAATCTTTTAAATCCATTTTCATCAATGTTTCCAATACATCCTACACATAGATTTTCATGTCTATCTACACAACAACCGCAGTCTTTTTTACTGTCATTTAAGTGTATTACTACAACATTACTCCATCCAATATGATTTTCAACCAATTCTATTAATTCATTGGCTTCTTCTTCAGTTTTCAATGAATAACCTGCCGAAAATATATGACACGTATCTATACATATTTTTAAATTATCTTTTTGTTTATCAGTAAATCTATGATAAAACTTGCCAAATTCAATTAAATCACTCAACATTTCTGTACCACTTCCAGCACATGTTTCTAATATATATATTGATTTACAGTTAATCTGTTGTAATTTATCTATTATTTCTGATATAAATTTATACATTATTTCAGTACTTTCTTCAACTGACTGTTTTAAATGTTTTCCTACATGAAATACTGAACCAATTGCTCCTAATTTATTTGCATATATTAAATCATTTAAAGCGGATTCAATCTTTATTTCCCACTTGTCATATGTAGCAGAATTTATTAAATAAGTTGCATGTGATACTAAAAATAAATTATTATCTTCTATATATTTCTTACATTCAGTTGCTTCTTTTTCTTTATATTCAACTATTTTTAATTGTCTTGGATTACGTGCAAATAATTGAAATGCATTAATTTTTGACTTGATATGTGGTAATTCAATACTTTTCTTAAATGACTTATTTATAGGTACATGATAACCAAACATTTTATATTTAATTAAATCTTATATTTATTTATTTTTATTATAACTATATAAAACTTATTCTATATAGATTTATAAATCAATTTTTTGGTTAAAATATAATAATTTATATATAAATATATTACAACTAATGTCTAAAGTATATTATAATATAAATTATTATCATAATCGATTTTTTGTATTAAATGATAATTTATTTATATATGTATATGTAATTAATAATAAACATATATATGATTTTTATTTAAATAACAATATTTTATTTATGAATATAAATGGTAAGAAAAAAAATGTATTAGAAAAATATCATTTAAATATTATTTATAATAATAAAGAATGTCATGTATATATTAAACCTACTATTTTAAATAATATTAAAATAGGTAATATCCATAAATTATCATTCAATAATACATATATATTAAATAATTTTGACGAACATTTTAATATTGATTATTATATTCAAAATAATAAATTATTAAATAATACATATATCAATAATATTCAATATATAAATTATCATTGGTTATTATGTGGTAGAATTAACCCTCAATTATATTATAAATATCTTATTAGAAAATATCGACATATTATATTGAAATTACCTATACATAAATTAACATATAATATTAATAATAATAATACATTACTTTTTATTGATAATAGATATGATCCTTTATTTTATTATTTATTAAGATTATTTATATATTCAGTTGATGATACATGGAATATTACTATATTTACAACTGAAAATAATAAAAATTTATTTATTAATGATTTGAATAGTATTGGTGTAGATGCTAATATTATTATTTTAGATACATATACTACTTTTAATAATAATATTGAATATTCCAATTTACTTAAAAATAAGGCATTTTGGTCACAAATTAAAGAAGATAATTGTCTATTATTTCAATATGATTCTTTTTGTATGGGTAAATTTGATCCAATATTTTATAATTATAACTATATTGGTGCTAAATGGCCTCATAAAGCATCTAATAAATATAATATTAATATAGGTAACGGTGGAACAAGTTTTAGAAAAACACGTATAATGGAAAAATTAATAGATATAAATATGAATAAAATAAATAATAATACAAATAATACTATAGAAGATGTATTTTTTGCAGAATTATTATATGAAAATGATTTGTATAATTGTACTGAAATAATTGCCGATAAATTTTCATTTGAAAATATTTTTAATAATAATAGTATATATGCACATCAAATATATAATACTGTTAAATTAGAAGATATGGATAATTTTATATTAAATAAACTTGAATTGATGTAATTTTTATATTTATAATATATATACAGATATGAAATCTATCATATTATTATTAGCAATAATAGGTATAGTATTTATTGCAGTTGGTTATGTACAAGGTAATTTTCAATGTCCTCCTCCTAAAATTGAATATAGATATATATCTAAGACATTTGATGATGAACAAAATGTTAGTACTCCTATTATGTCAATGGCAGGTATGTATTCTATGTTTGAAGATGATAGTCCATGGATTGTCGATAACAGTTTTGCTACTGCGGATATCAAATATAAAAATTAAAATAAAATTGATGGTATAATTTGATTTGTATTTTTAAATATATAAATTATTACATTTAATCTCATTGATTGTTTTACTTACACTCAGCCCCTCTCGCTCTTTGCACGCTTTTCGACACTATCTCACGATGTCCAGAACTCCTACCTCGCCTTTGTCTCAGTCTTCAAGTGTTTCTATAAGTTCAATTAAACTTGAGGTTAGGTTTAACCCATCAACTGGTGATTTTTCGGCAAACACTGCAATTGTTAATGGTGTATGTGTCTGCAATACCCAAGAACCTGCTCCTGCGACTGCTCCTCCTTCGGCCAATAAGAGTAAAGCAAACAAGGCTTCTAAGCCTTTGGTTGAAAAACCAAAAAAGAAAGATGGTTCAACAATCCGTAAAATGATTGAAAAGAAAACTAATAAAAACTATAAACCATTTGTACGAAGTAATAGAATTCGATAAAGAAGAATATAAGAAATATCAATAAATAAAATTATTTAATGTTATTCATTAAGTAATCTTAATTTATATATTTTCAAAAAAAACACACAAAAAAGCCTACATAAAATAACTAGATGTATATTATATTATTATTTAATTTTTTTCATTATTTCTTTAATCAATTCATTTTTATTCATATATACACCATTTTTAGTAACATTCATATTATTTTCTTTCATTAAATTTCTTAAATCTTTTAATTTAAGTAACTTTAAATGTGTTTTATTTATTAATTTAGAGTTATCTATTATTGGTTCTTCATCATTATCATCATCTTCATCCATCATATATGTTTGATTATAATTATTATCACCTCCATATAATTCATCTAATGAGTTATCATTAAGTATATTAATGTCTTCTATATTAAACTTATTACCTCCTTTCATTATTTTATCTTTATCATTACAATCTTTACCTATAAATTCCATTAAAGCACATTTTAATTTTTCCCAAATTGATATATCGTCTTTTTGTTCGGGTTGGTTTTCTTCAATTATTTCAGTTGGTGTAACTTCTGTATTTTCATCTTCAGTACTTTGAGTACCTTCAATACCTTCAGTACTTTGAGTACCTTCAATACCTTCAGTACTTTGAGTACCTTCAGTACTTTGAGTAACTTCAGTAACTTCAGTACCTTCAGTCGGTTCTTTTGGAGTATCTTCAGTTGTTTCTTCTTGAGTATTATTTTGTTCATTATTTTGTTCAGTTGATTCTTCTTGAGTATTATTTTGTTCATTATTTTTTTCTGTTGATTCTTCTTGAGTATTATTTTGTTCATCATTTTGTTCTGTTGTTTCTATTTGAATATTTTCTTCTTCAGAACCTTGACTTGAACCACCTGATATAGTTGAATCTTCAGTATCATCCTCTGTATATTCATCAGTGTCAGTAGTTACATTATAACCACCATTATGAATATTAATATCAATATTTTGATATTTTTGTAAAACATCATTTAATTCCATCTTGAGTTTTTTAAGTTGTTTGTTGTCTAATTCATTTTCTAATTCTTTAAATACACTTATTAATTTAGATCTTGTTAGATTTTTATTATTAAATTGATTAATAGTATATTTATTTTTCATTTTATTATATAAATTATAATAAGATAAAATATATGTAAATTTATTTCAAATTAAATATTCATATTAACATCTTTTGCAGAAAAATATCTTATAATATATTTATTAAAATCAGTATAATTATTACATTTACTGAATGATAATTTATTGATTGATCCATTTTCTTTATTATTTATTTTAACATGTTTTAATCTTAAATAAAAATCTGCAATATTATCAATATCATTAATCCAATTTTTACCCATAATTTTAATAACTAATTTTTTAAAATCATCTATTTTAATAGTTTTGTTTGAAAGTTCTTTTGATAATTTATTGAAATTATCTAATGTCTTTTTATTTCTATTCATTTTCATCATAAATGAAAATTGCCATCCTTTTTTATTTATATCAGGAAATTTATCTAATACATATTCTTTTAAATATTCATAGTATTCATATGACTTTTCATTTGCATGAAATATTTTACTCCATTTACCATTTATATTTTTATTCCATAATTCATCTATAATTTCCTTAAATACATCTGTTGCATTTAGTGATTTTATATTTATTTTTAATTTCAAATTATCTCTTAATAATTTTATATAATCAGTTGATAATTTAGCACTATATCCATATTTCATTATATTATGTAATTCATTTATCCATATTTTATTTTTATATACATATTTTTCAGTTTTACATAATCTACTATTTTCGGCTACTAATGATATAAATAATACCAAATGTAATATATATTCATCATTAAAATGATCAAATATTCTAAATTCAACACCATTTGGTTTAGTCATTGCAGTTCCAGATTCTCTATGCCATGGTCTTTGAGGGTCAGTTGATCCAAATGTTCTAAAATCTGAACTTAAACTTGTTATAGCACCCTCTTTTTTGGCAGCCTCTGATGGTTTATGACAAGCCTTTAATTTGTCAGTATCTATAAATTTTAATCCCTTCCTCCAATATGTCGGTGTTTTTGCATATCTTCCAATACCTTTATTAAATAATCTAACATCACTTCCTGCTAAATTACCCCATCCAATTATCATAACACGAAAACTTCCTCTAACTCTATTCAAATCCCCCGGTGATAAATCATCTCCAGTAAAATATGCTGAAAGCATTAAAGGTTCTAACCATTGTAATTGATTAGCAAAGTTTTGATGCATTTTTATAAATTCATCATTAGTAGTACGTGATGTATATGGTAATGTAAATGTAACATGATAACTACCATTATATTCAGACATTAATGATTTATCAAAAGTATATTTATTTTTAATTACTTTAGTAGGTAACTTTAAATATCGTGTCATTCCAAATGGATGTTCGCTTAATCTACCATATTTTTTCTCTAATTCTCTTACACTTTTAATTGTTCTAAGTAATTCTATATATTTTTTTCTATCATACATTATTTCTTCAGTCATTAATATCAAATTTCTATTCTTTTTAATAGAACAAAATGGATTATCAGTAACAAACTCGGGCATCTGTATAGGTACTCTTTTTATTACTACTTTACCATCACATTGTCTTCCACTCCATTCAAATGGTATTTTTTTTAAAAAATCAACATCATTTGATGTTATTTTACTATTTTTATTATCAATATCATTAATTAATTTTTCGGCATAATCTTGTGAATTAAATAATATGAAATTTTCAATCTTCTTTTTACTCATTAAAGGTCTATGATATAAATGAACTTCATGTTCTAAACCCATACCCCATTCATAATCATTTAATTTATCAGTTTTACTTTTAATACTCTTTTTAACAGTTTTTTTTGCAATTCTTTTAGTATGTTTAACCATTATAATTATTATATAGATAATTATTATATAGATTATATAGATTATTTATATTTATTTTTGTTATTTCATTTTATTATTTTAGATAAAAAGTGATATTTATTAATATATTTTACAATATCAATATTATTATGTAAATTTTTTATATAATATTTATAGTCATGTTTTGTTTCTAAATATTTATTATTATTATGATATGGTTGAATTAATTTATTATAAATATTAAATATACTATTTGTATTGTACAAGTTTTCTATTTCAACATTTTTAATAAATTCATTATATTCAGTTTCATTACCACCAAACCATGATTCAATATTATATAACTTTATATTTAATCTATCAGGATATAATTCAAGTAACTTATATACAAATACTTGTGATAATATACCTCCTAAACTATATCCATTTATATTTATATTTACTATATTATTATTTTCATATACATTATAAAATATATATTCAAATGTATTTAATAGTGTATTCTCTTTCAATTTATCATCATCTATTATCTTTAATTTTTTTATTCCTGTCATTTCAATTTTATATAATAATCCATTTTTATTCATCAGTTTTTCAATATATTCATAATTAAACTTGTTTATTATTATTTTCAATACTGTATCAACAATTATATTTAAATCCTTTTTATTATTTATTCCATTAAAATATATATTATGAATATCACTATCTTTTTCTTTATAAAAATATGTATATATATTATATTTATTATGATATAAATAAAAATATTCATTATTTTGTAATATATAATTACATTTATCAATTGGTATTACTTTTTTCAAATACTTGTCAAATATTTCATTATATGATACTATTCTCTTTAAATACTTGTAATATTCACTTTCTGTATTTAATATAATACAATCATTTTCATTTTGTAAATTACTTGTAACTAAATATAATATTAATATTATAATATATTCTATTAATTGTACCTTTTCTAATAAATTATCCATTATTATATTTACTCTAATATTTACTTATAAAAATATCTAATAAAATATATTTCTATTTATAGGTTTTATTGGTGTTTCATTTATATAATTATGATTACTATATTTCCAACTATCTTCACTACATATTTTAAAATTATTATGTATAGATGATTTATACCAATATAATTTATCTTCAAGTCTATTTGATTTATTTTTTATATCAAGAACTAATATATTATAATCTTCAGTATAATCATTCATTAAACTCATAAATACACTATATTGAATTCCTAAATATTCTTGAAATTGTTCGTATATTTTTCGTCTATTTACTTCTTGTGGTTCCTTCATTATAAATAAATAATCTGTATTTTTAATTAAATCATCATTTATATATTTGAGATATTGTGTTTGAATTATACACATGAAATTATATATTTTAGATGATTTGATAAGTAACTGAAAATATTTATCTTTATTATAATTATGACTATATAAACAATCATCTAAAACTATAAAAGCACTTGTGTCAAATTCATTATTATTTAATAATTCATTTTGTCTATTTATAAAATTCTTAATTCTATTTTTATCATAGTTTTTATGTACAAATAATGGTGGAATATAATTATATGTTTTTTTAGGATCTTTATTATTTGTAATAATTACACCAATAGGTATGTCATAATATTGATATAATATATCTTTACATAATGTAGATTTACCACAAGTTACCATACCAAGTATTATTATTAAATCATTTCTATTTATATTATTTATATTAAATTTACGTAATATAATTGTCATTTTAATTATATATTATATAATTAAATATATATTATGACTAATATGAGTAATATTTTAACTAATAATTTTTAAGTTTTACTTTATATATAATAAATAATATAAATTCAAACTACAAATTATTCAGTATCTGAATCATACATATTAATTTTACTTTCATCTATTTCACTATTATTTCTATAAATATCATTCATAAATATATCATTTGTATCATTAGTATCATTTGTTTTATTTTTTTCATTATTATTATTTTCAATATCGTCTTCTTCAGTATTTAAATTAGGTTTATCATTATCATTATTATTGTTATTATTATTAATTAATACATTATTTAATTTACTTGTAAGATTTGTTAAAAATAAATTTAATTTATTGTCTAAATCATTGTGATTAGTTGTATTTACTTGATTAATAGGTGAAGGAGAAGACATTAATTTATTATCTTGAATTACTTTTTTAAAGTTTTTTGAACTATCATTTAATGTATGTTTTAATCCAATATTCCTAAGTAAGTCATTTATAGTTAATGTTTTAATATGATCAACTGAATTAGCATATGATGCAAACTCTTTTAATACCAAGGCTGCCATTCCAACTGAACCTGCAACGAAATTTAAATTTTTATCTGGATAAGAACTACTTGCAAATGATAATATTGATGCTGTACCTATTAATAAAGTTGATGTTGTTAAAAATGATGTTCCAACTCTAGACCATACTGTTTTTTCATTGATAACATATTCTATATTAGATTTATAATAAGGTAAAACAAATTCTTTCAATATATTCAATTTAAATTCATCAGGTATAACATTATCTGTATTAATATCATGAAATGTCATATTATCAAATTCGTGATTAGATTGTATAATTCCCATTTATTATTATAATATAATAAAATTTTATTATATTATATAACTTTAACTTTTATATTTATATTTGATATTTTGTTTATTATATTTATTTATTACATGAAAATATATTTTTCCAATTTATTTTACATTGTGGTGTTCTTAATGTACCAAATAAATTAACTAATTCAATAGAAGTATCAATTAATTTATTAACATCTGCCATTGAGTTATTTTGTTCTGCATCTTGTAAAATAGTATTTATAGTAAATTTTAATATTGATGTTGCCATTGTAGGTATTTCTGTTTTATTTATTTTAATATTATTATTAGTATTAATATTGTGAATTATTTCAATTAAATGTTTTAATAAAATTAAAATATCAGTAATATCTGTTAAATTTAATTTTTCAATCTTTAATTTATTAATTACATTATTAATTTCATTAAACATATTAGGATTACTCTTTAATAAAATATTCATAACATTAACTTCTATAGAAGTTAATTTAATTGCAATATCTTCTTTAGTTAAATTATCATTAAGTAATTTAATAAAATCATTTGCAAGTTCTTCAATTGGTTCTTTTATATCATTTAACTTAAGTATAACTTCTTCAGTTACATTTGATATATTTTCTATAAGTTCTTTAATTGAAGTCTTCATTTTATCATCTTTTTCATTATGTTCTTCTTTATGTTCTTCTTCATGATGTTGTTCTTCATGTACTTCTTCATGTGTATTATCTATAAGTGGTTTTTCTTGTTCATTTGTATTATTATCAGTTTGAACTAAATTTTGATTATTATTTCTATTATATGAATAAAATAAATTACTTAATGTATTTTTATCGTTTGTATCAGTAGTAGGTTCCATTTTATGTTATATTATATTATATATAAATATATTTTATATATAAAATATAACAAATAAAAATATATTAAATAATATAAATGTGGTATATTATAAAAAATATTTATTATTGTTGTTGTTTATGTAAAATAAATTATATAGAAGAACTTGAAATAGAACAACATGATAAAAATATAATTATAAATGATGAAATAATTTATAATGAAATATATAGGAAATCTGAAAAATTAGATAATTTTCAAAATGATAATATAAATATAACAAAACTTGTATAATTATTATATGTAAATTAAAATATTAATTTATTTAAAAAAAAATCTTATATAACTATATATAATATGGATCAACCAACTAATCCTTTACCAACTCCTGTTACTGAAACAACTGCTAAAGTTATTAATTCATTTTCAGTTACTGTTAATAATGTTATTTTAAGTACATCTGCTAATTTAGAAATAAAACTATTCAATAATAATTCTTTAATTGATATTAAGATTGTTACTATATCTGGTGAAGATTATACAAATTGGGGTAGTAACGATCAATACATCATTAACTATGCACAAAATTGGATTATGAATAATATTAATTAAATATATTTAATCATAATGATATATTTTTCATATATTTTTATATAAAATTTTAATATATTTTATATAAAAATTAAAAAATTGATTTATTTTTATACTTCATAAATTATTTATATATTTTAATTAACATATATTTAATATACGGTAAAATGTCAAAAATAAATAAAATAAATAGTAATAAATTTGAACACTATTGTATTAATAAACATACTAATGATTTTAATGAAATTACATATCATTGGTCTAATATTCCAGAAGACTTATTATATAAAAGTGGATTTATTAAAAATTACCATGAGTTTAGACTAAATAGATTAAGTGATCATAATGATAAAAAAATAAATTCTATTCAAGAATATGGATTAGATGGATTAAGTATTATAAAGACAGATGATAATGAAGAAAATAATATTTATAATGGATTACAAATGAAATTATGGAATGATAGATCATATTTAACTGCCGATAAATTAGGTTCATTTATTCATGTGATATTATTAAGGCTAAAAATACATAATACAAAATCAAAAGGTTATTTATATTATACATGTAGATTGGAAAAGAATATTAAGGCAGATTTTACACATAATAATGATTATATTTATCCAATACATTTAAAAAATCCATTTTTAAATGAACCAATAATAGAACAAGTTAATGATATAGTAGTTAATATAAATAATTTTGATGATGAAAATAAATATATTTTAAGAGATTATCAACAAGAAGCAGTTAATAAACTAAATGAAGAATGGTGTGGAATTAAATTATTAAATTTAATATGTGGAACTGGTAAAACAATTATATTTTCACATCATTTAAGAGATAGACAATATAAAAATGTTTTTATAGTATCACCTTTGAAAGTTCATGTAAAACAAAATTTAGATAGGGTTAAAAAATTTTTACCTGAATATAAAGATTTATTATTAGATAGTGATTTAACAACTAATTTTTTAGATGTTGAAGCAATATTAAATGATAAATGTATTATATCAACGACATTTGAATCATTTGAAAATGTTTTAAGTAATTTATTTTATATTAATGATATTGATAATGATAGTATTGATAATGATAATATTAATGATAATGATAGTATTAATGATAGTTTTGATAATAGTTATGAAAGTAATTTTGAAGCAAAATATGATTTAAATAATACAATATTAATTATTGATGAAGCACATAATATAATTAATAAAAGTAATTTAATAAAAATTGTAAAATCATTTCCAAGAATATTGTTGGTAACTGCAACTCCACCGATTGAAATGGATGAAATTTTAAATAGTGATATTATTTATCAATATAAATTAAGTGATGCAATTAGAGATGGATATATATGTGATTATAAAATATATGTACCATTAATTGAAATAAAGGATGGATTAAATATTGTTGATATAGATCAACCTAATGAATTAATTGATTTAGATAATAATTTATGTAAAAAAGGATTATTTTTGATAAATGGAATGTTAGATACTGGTTCAAGAAAATGTATAGTATATTTTAATTCAATTGAAGAATGTAATGAATTTAAAATTTGTATAAATAAAATAATGAATAATTATCATGGATTACCTTATTGGATTGATATTATAACAAGTGATATAAGTCATAATAAAAGAGATTATATATTAAAATGCTTTGAAAATGAAACAAATGAAGAACGCCCAGATATAATTAAAATATTATTATCAATTAGAATATTAAATGAAGGTATTGATATTGTAAAATGTGATTCAATTTTTATTGGTAATGTTGGCGAACATAGTTCTGATATAGTAACTTTACAGAGATTATGTAGAGCAAATAGATTAGATAAAAATAATCCAAATAAAATTTCAAATTGTTTTATGTGGTGTGATGATTTATGTAAAACTATTAATTCATTACAATTATTAAAAAATGAAGATGTTAATTTTTATAAAAAAATTAATGTTATTGGAAGTAATTATGATAAAAAAGGAAATACCATTGAAACTGAAAAGATAATGATAAATAATAAAAATTATTTAGATCATATAAAAATTAAATGTATGGATTTTAATGAGTTATGGGAAATGAAGAAGAATTTATTATTTGAATATTGCAATATATATAATAAAGTACCTAGAAATAAAGACATATACAATAATAATAATATTGGTTTATGGTTACAATGTCAAAAGAATAAAATAAAAAATATAAACGACAATTTATATTTGAAATTATCTAGTAATGAATATGTTAAAATATCTATAGATAATTATTTAAACTTTAAAGAAAATAATAAGGATAAATATAATTTTTCATGGGATGAATCTAAAAATTTATTGTTTGAATATTGTAATATTAATAATAAAGTTCCTCCAAAAACACATAAATATAAAAATAATAATGTTGGTGATTGGTTATCAGGCCAAAAGAAAAAAATACATGGTATAAATGATGATTTATATATTAAATTATCTGAAAATAAATATGTTAAACAATCAATTGATGATTGTTTAAAATTTAGAAAAAATAATAAAGATAAGACTAAATTTACATGGGATGAATCGAAAGATTTATTATTTGAATATTGTAATAATAATAATAATATTCCTACTAGAAACATCATATATAAAAATAATAATATAGGTAGTTGGTTGCATGTACAAAAGAATAATATAAAAGATATAAATAATGATTTATATATTGAATTATCTAAAAATAAATATGTTAGGCAATCAATTGATGATTGTTTAAAAAAAAGATACAACAATAATACTAAAGATAATTTGACATGGGATCAATGGAAAGATTTATTGTTTGAATATACCAATAATAACAATAGAGTTCCAATAAGAAATGAAAAATATAAAAATTATAATATTGGCAGTTGGTTATCACAACAAAAGAACAAAATAAAGGATACAAATGATGATTTATATATTAAATTATCTAAAAATGAGTATGTAAAACTGTCAATTGATGGATGTTTTGAATTTAGAGAAAATAATAAAGATAAGACTAAATTTACATGGGATGAATCAAAAGATTTGTTATTTGAATTTTGTGATATTAACAATAAAATTCCTTCAAAATATGATATATATAAAAATAATAGAATTGGAAAGTGGTTAGATACACAAAAATTAAAAATAAAGGATGTAAATGATGATTTATATATTAAATTATCTATGAATAATTATATTAAAAAATCAATTGATGACTGTTTAAAATATAGAGAAAATAATAAAGATAAGATTAAATTAACAAGGAAATGAAACAAATGATTTATTATTAAAATTTTGTAATATTAATTAAATATAAATATTATATAACATAAATATAAATATTATATGTTATATAATATTTATATTGATTTATATTATTTAAAATACTTTATTTTAAATTATTATATAAAATATTTTATTAAATAAAAACGATTCATAAAAATAATGTACCTAAGTTTCAGTTAAGTACATTATTTAATGAATCGTTTTTATTTAACATATTATATTTAATATTTATATAATAATATTTCAATATATCATTAATACTTTGTTTATTTTCTTCATCTATTTTTATAAATTAAATAATATTATAAATTTAATGTTTGGTTTAATATCTATGAAAAATATAGATATTATTTTTTATGAAACGTTTTATTTTAATAAATTATATTTAATTGTAATAATATTAAAGTTAATAATGTATTATATAAAAACTTGATTTATATTGATTATTTTACATTAAATCTTTTTAATACTAATATTAACTTTACTCTTTTTTTTAAACATATCATTAATACTTTGTTCATCTTCTTCATCTGGCTTATAGTTTTCCTCACTAAACCTCCATGCTTCAGGACAACAAACTCTGAAATTATCATGGGACGTTCCTTTATACCAATACACCTGCTCTTCTATACGATTACTTTTCGATCCATTGTGTATTACTAGACATTCATAATTTTCAGTACACGCATCCATAGTTTGGCAAAACATGTCAAAAGTATTAAACATTCCGGCATAGCATTCATATAACTTTCGTCTGTTTTGCCAATTAT
>JACCEB011141070.1_pt1 | contig 33505 bp, 25 predicted proteins | sample 7454761 | NCBI WGS metagenome assembly JACCEB01 (sample SAMN15323454, study PRJNA562643) | freshwater metagenome | isolation source: river surface water | place: USA:Blue River Watershed | collected 2017-08-18
AAAATAGAAAAAATAGAAAAATAGAAAAAATAGAAAAATAGAAAAAATAGAAAAATAGAAAAAATAGAAAAATAGAAAAAATAGAAAAATAGAAAAAAATTATAAAAATGCGGGTGAAAACCCCATTTTTTATCCAATTGGAATAAACATTTTTTCACTATCCAAAAATGATATAACTTCCTTTCTAGTTATATAAAACTTTTTATCTTCTTTATGCTTTAGTAAAAATACATCATAATGGAGTTTCTCTACAAAAAATCGGTCATGTTTATCAACCAAATCAAAAATCCAAAGACTCTTTTTTACATGAACACACCAATAAAGTTTGTAAATACGTTCTGAAAAGAGACGAAAGTGTTCATAGAAACTATTGAATTGTTTTCTATAGCATGGAAAATATTTAAGAAACTCAGAAACCTTTCCAACTTTTCGCAACATTAAATATTGAAAATGTAGACTTGGATTGTTTCCGCGCAATGCCTTTACTTCCAAATATTTTTTATTATAATAAGCGGTTCTTAATCCAGTTTCTTGGTCGGTAATCATAATTCCCAAATTGGTATAATCATTCATTGGATTTTCTAACCATTTATTGATTTCATCTATTTGATAGTCATCCATTAAATTGCGCGGAAACTCAAACCCTAACTTTACAAAATCCGCATAGTTTGGATGTTCTTTTGGATTAACATAAGAAAAACTATTATTTTCTCCAAGTTTATAGCAATGAACAAAATATAGTTTGGGTTTCTTTATTAAACGTACAATATGATTATTTGGATGCTGTAAAACAAATGAATAACAATAAGATTTGTCAAAAGGTAGATTTTGTAAATCAAATGCTCCTTGATTTAGTTGAAGAAAAGCCTCCAAAAACATTTGGCGAAATGTTTGTTGATTTCCAGAATTATTTCTGAAAAAGAAATAATTTCCCCCAACATTCTTCTTGGTTGCTATTTCCCAAGTTTCACCATTCCAAAAAAGATTAATCATTGTTCCCTCAATAATTTCATTTACTACAAACTTTTTAGAAGTGATTATTACATCACTTTGAAAAACATCATTTGGCAAAGATTTTGATGGAGCCAGTGCTACAAGCTTGCCATCCATAGTAATTGCGCTTCTATATATTCTGTTTTTCAAATTAAAATTCGGAATATATTCGCTTTCCAAATTGTATATTATGTATTTAGTATTTTCATATATAATATCTTTAACTTTAACGTAATCGGGGATTGAATCTGTAGAAAATGTCTGCATTGGAATTATTATATTTTGCAAAAAATCTTTAAGTTTTTTACAAAAAACAAAATAAGAAAATACTTTACTATACTATACAATGTCTGAAATGGAAAAAATGACAGTGTCCGAAATTAAAATGAAACTTGGAGATATTATACAAATTGAATCAACAAATTCGGACTTTAATTCATATTTTTTGGTTGAATATATTGACAATGAAACCATTAAAATAATTAATATTAATGACGGAGATAAACAAACTTTGGATTTAGACTCTAATGGATGTTTAATTGATATAACTATCCAGAAAATATATTTGCTTTCAAGAAGTGATGAAGAAGGATACGCAAGGCAAAATGGACTTATTCCAAATGTCTATGTAAAACTTGTTTTTGAAGATGAAATCGAAATTACTGGTAAAATTATTGATTTGGAAGAAGATATGATTGAAATAATGGCAGAAAATGATAAATCACTTTATATTGATTTTGAATACAAAGGTATTCCCAAAAATATTCCATTGAAGAAAATTGCCATTATTGAACAGCCAACCATTTATGATAAAATAGAGGCTCAAGAGAAGGCTCAAGAGAAGGCCGAAAAGAAGGCTCAAGAGGATGAATCAAATACCGTAGACAAGTCAAAGACCGAAGATGAGTCCACACAATCTATCGATATAATGCCTATAACAACAACCCCCATTTTTGGCGATGAAAAAATCGAGTTTTACGCAGATGACATGGTATGGCAACAGCGCTACGGTATTGAAATGCAAACCACTGATTTATTAAATGAACTTCTTTCTACAATCCCTGACAACAAAAGATCTTCCACAGTTATGGATCGCATTTATCGTATTATTAATCGTTTCAAAGAACTCAGAGAACAATATTCTACTTTTGATGAAAATGGAAATATAACTGGTTCCAAGAATATTACACCAATGTACAAACCATTGGTTGAACATATGAAAAATCTTGATATCAATTTGAGATGGATACTTCCAGTTGTCTCTCAAAAGACCAAGATTTATACTGATAAACCAGTTAATGATGAAAATATTTTGCCACAAGATTTACTATTTGATTTGAATGATTATAAAACCAATTTAGATGCTTATAAATTAACCAATAATTATTCCGCATTTTACAATGGAATTAATAATATTTTCACACCATTTCAAACCATTGGCGGAAATCTTGTAAACACTAATTTGGAAACTATTGTTGATAGTTTGGAAGACTATTATACATATGTTTATAAACATGAAGATCTTATTTCGAAAAAAAGATTTTTTATCCAAAGATACAATTTGGGAATGACCAAATTAAGCAATAAAGAAATGAAATCCGGCAAATCAGTTTATGTTAGGAAAAATATTAGCAATAATGATTCGGTTGACGCAAAATCTGTCATTATGTTACCCAAACAAACACTTGAGTTTTCCCGTGTTGAACTTCCCGGAACAAATATTTTGACCAAATGCGGTCTCAGTAAACATTGGCTCCACTATTTTCGTTTTCTTACAAAAAAAACCTCTATCAAAATGATTGATATTGATAATGTTAATATGGACTACGATTATGATGAAAACCAATTTTTGGAAGAGATTACAGGATTCAATATTTCAAAATTATTAGATGCGGACTATGAAAGTTTATTAAATGCGGTAATTCCAAGAACTGCTGGAATTATTCGTCGTTTAAAGTCTAATTATATTGGCTACAATTTCCATGATTTGATTTCACATTTTGAGCCATTCTTAATTTATAATGACACCATTACATATTCTGGCACATTTCGCAATGATAATATTAAAATATATGAAGGAAAGGGTGGACCTTATCAAGAATTACGTACTTATGTAATAGAGAATGTAGAAAACTTCTTAAAACGGTTAATAGAACAACGCAAAAAATATGCTATTCTCAAAAAGGTAAAATCCGCAAACCAGAAGAAGTTGGCATTATATGAACATTTACAATTAGAAATCCAAGATAAGATTCACAATGAATATAAATTGGGTGAAAATCCTACAAACACAGAAGTTTTAAACAAAATAATTGGACTTGATAATGGCGAGTTTTTCATGAGTATACTTTCTGTTTTGACAGCCAAACTTTATACACCTGATTTGGCGGAACTTTTGGAAATGTCGGAATATGGCAAAGACCCGGTTTCAAGTGCGAAAAAATGTTTTAACCATGTTATTGCGAAAAAATACACGTCTTATTCTGCTTTAATGAAAGACAGTGGCAATGAAGAAGTGTATTTTGACAAAGAATATGACAGCACTCCTTACGATATTTTGAAAAAATATAAGGAAGCCCAGCAGAAACAACAACCAGCCGAGTTTATTGATTATTTTACAACCGTTTTGAAAAAAGAGCACAATATTGCTGATGAGAACGTAGCAAAAACAATTATTCAGGGAAAAAAGCGTGTTGAAGATAATAATTATGCGGTTCTTATTATTTATCCAAAAATGAAGAGTGCGTTTGAAGCCTCTATATTAGAACAAAAAGAAGAAGAAATAGAGGCCGAAGCCAGAAAACAAGTATTTTACTATAAACGCAAAGGCAATGAGTGGATTGCCGATTCCGACTTTGCGGAAAACAACGAAACACTATGTAATATGGATAAAGACTGTTTCTATGACAAATCAAATGACTTTTGCGATTCCAATAAAAATGCCGCAGCCAAAATGAAGAAAATCGCAAAAAAAAGTTTATTTGAGACCAGCGCAAATGCTACATTGGAAGAGTTTAAAAAATTAATGGAAAATAATTATGCCTTGAAAGAAAAACACATTAAAAAGATTCGATTGATTAAAGAAGCCAATCTTGAAGAAGCTTCCAATATTGCGTATTCTATTGGTAAAAATGTGTTGCTGATAGAAAGTGAAGAACTCCCCCACTTCCATATACGAGACCAAATGTTGGCCGAAACCGATTTCATAAAGAAACAAGAATATATTATTCAATATGTAAAGGAATATTGCCGTGATGCGATTGAAAGTGAAAGCATTTATTGGCTCTATTGTAAGAAGACAAATCTGAAACTTTTGCCCATTTTTTTATACAAACTTGCGAAAATGTTTTTTGCCGGAAAATATGAACAAACAATGGAACAAATTATTTCTACTCAAGGCCAGGTAAGTGATGATGGAGACGCAGTTGTAGATAAACATAGTGGGTACATTATCAAATATCGAGATTTGGTTGCTCAAGAAGAGTTTACTGAAGAGGGATTTATTGTTACAACCCACGCAGTAATTCAGAAAACAGATGAAGAGATTATTGAAGAGGCCATTAATATAGAGATTGAGACAAATCAGGCAAACAAGTCAATAAAACCAAAACAATATGTTTTTGAAAATGAAATCCATAAATATGTCCACAATGTATCAAGCGCACTGGTTAAGAGTCTTGGGGTTGATTTTGAATCCATTGATGATATTATTTTATCGGAAAGTGCGCGTCTTATTACAAATAATTTGTATTCCGAAGCCGAGTTTGAACGAAAACTTAAAAAGAAGGAATCCAAATCAAAATATGAGGATTATAAGAATCAAATTATCTTCTATATGACAGTTTCTGTAACATTTATTGTTATTCAGACTCGTGTTCCATCTTTTCAACCCAATAAGACATATCCAGGCTGTATTTATAGTTTGGCCGGTTATCCTCTTGATATGTCTGCGGAAAACAAGTCGGGTATAAATTATGTTTGCTGTATTTTGGAAAAAATGAAAACCAAACATAGTCAGCCATGGAAAAGTGTCAGTAAATTAACAAGCACCGAACTTATGAATATGGTTGTTTATTGGACAGACAAGAAAATATTGGAAGATTCAAGAATCAAGAAAATGTTGGAACTAAAACGCGCCTATTTATTAGTAAATCCGGAAAATATACACATTCCAGATGAACACTCTGTAGAGAAATGGTTATTATTTCAACCGCCTCTTATCCAAACAAATATTGTAAAAACTGTTTCTGGAGTTTCAAAGGCATTTGGAAGCGAAATTGCGGATACAATTAAAAGTGGACATAGAGACCAGCACCAACATATTGGCAACTTATACAAGAAGATAATAGAGAATGCTTATTCAGTGGTGGATGATGTAAATAGCATAGTCTCTGATGTTGGAAAAGGCGGAATGTTGAAAGCAGGCACTGTTATTTTTCTTGAAAACTCTTGTTGCGAAGAAACAGAACCAAAGAAAGTCATTGATTATTTCTCAGAGAAAAATGAAAATATACGCAAATCCATTGATTTTGTAAATAAATATCAAACCATATATGATGATATTAAATCTCTCTCCATTCCTTCTTTTGTATGTTCCAAAATGAATCGTACTGAATATGTTAGTGCCAATTCTGGTGATTATAGTGAGAGAAATAGTTATTTGGCTTTTATTCATTATTGTAAACTCAATTCAGATTTGCCTATTCCCGATGATTTACAACACATTTGTCAAGAGAAAATCCCTGGATTTAATACACTTGAAATGGAACAAGCAATCCAAACACTTATTGATAATGGAAAAAAACAGACGCCAAATACATTGGCTGAGTTAATGAAAAAAGTTTCGCAGAGAAATCATGTTGATATTGTGTTTTCTGATGAATCTGTGCCTAAGTTTGATGATCTCTATATACAAGACAATATTGATACACATTTGAAAACCGCTCTGAAAACAAAAGAAGAGAAACCTCTTGTTATTTATTTGGATACATATAATAATAAAATGCAGGAAGAAATTGTGAAGTTTTTGCGCAATTCTGGGGCATTAAAACGCGCCGAAATGAAAAAACTTTTTGACTTTATAGAAAATATTACAATGTGGAATGATTATAGAAATATTCACATTTTTATAAAAAACGCAATCCATAATATTAGCAATGTGATTCCATCTATTTTAAATAATAATGGAATGCGAAGTAAAGATTTAATACATAAACATTGGGGATTTGCGCCTTCACATGTGAAAAACTTGGAAAACTTTATTAACGAATATTTCAAGGATATTTTTTCGTATAATAAAAATGAAAATGTGTGTTCTCTTTTCCAAAATATTAGTATGGATGATGAAATAAAAGATATTAATTTGTTGATGACGCAAATGGTTCAGATTTCAAATATGTTGAGTAGAGATACAATGTGTAAAATATATAAATATTGCTATTTGTCATTGTTTTATAAAATCATTACAGAGAGTGCTACTAAAGATATTGTATTAACTTCATCCATAGATGAAGACGGTAATGTTGATATTTTGATGGAAGATGATAAAGCGGTTTTCTTCCAACAAGTTTCAAGTTTGATTATTATTCTTATGAACACAGATATGAAAAACAAGAAAATGACTAATTTCAGTTATAGCGAGTTGTCGGATAAGTATCATAAAACTGCTCTTGCTGAGAAAAAGAAGATTACTGATGATTTTAAAGCTATTGTAAATAATGAAGATCGCAAAGTTGAATCCACAATGATGATGTATAAATTGGGTAGATGGTCTACTGATGATAGTGTTTATGTTTATAAGAAAGAACAATATGAGAAGGAAATCGGTATGGAAGAAGTTCCAGGAAATAATGAGGAGTTTGTTTTGGAAGAGGGCGATGAAGACCGCTATGATAATGAATTACAATAAAAAAGAATGTTGTCTTTTTATTTTGTCTTTTTATTTTGTCTTTTTATTTTGTCTTTTTATTTTGTCTTTTTATTTTGTCTTTTTATTTTGTCTTTTTATTTTGTCTTTTTTGAAATATATATTATTTTTTGATTGGTATATATTTTAAAGTATCCAACTCATATATTTTACAATTTTTATCTTTTGCGATTTTTTTGGCTTCAGTAAAAGTATCAACAACAGTAAAAGTATCAACAACAGTAAAAGTATCAACAGCAGCATATAAATTATTATTTGATGATATTCTCTCTATAAGCAAATATCCACGCGTACTAGTTTTGTTGTAAAACTTATTCTCTATAACTTCTATCTTTTTTAAAGTGTATCTGTATTGATGACGATCAACACCATTTGTTTTTGTACATTCGCAGAAGTTTCCAGGATAGTGAGTAATATTTGGCAAAGGTAAATGTTTTGTCCAATTATATTTGAATAACGCATTTTTGAAGTCTATACACTCACCAATTTCTGGACAAAATGCTGAGTATTCTTCTGGCAAAATTGTGTTGACATTTATAATTTTTGATTTATATGAGCAGTTTATATGAGCACAATATCCAGGGTGATCATTTGTTTCTAATTCCGCAGTTATTCTTGCCAATACTGGATGTTTGGAAAACTCTTTGAAAGATGGTTTTGGAACAAATTCTGTTTGTGAGTTTAATGAGTTTTTGAGGATTGTATTAATAACATATTTTTTAGTTTCTTCTTCAATAAACTTTTTCTTGTCTTCTTTCTTTTTTTGTTTTAAAAACGCAAGATAGTTTTTGTAGTGACGCTTGGTTTTTTTAACAATTTCCTGTTGTGTGTACATTATTTTGGTTGATTTAATTATTTAGGGTTTGATTATTTTGCTGTTATTTAATTCTATTTTGTTAAAAAAGATTTCAATTTTTGAAATCTTTTCTGACTACTGCATTTTTTCATTTTTACAAAAGTTCAGCAAAAATATATTTTCATTTTTCTTTTCATTTTCTCTATTATAGAATGCTTGAAAATAGATTAGTTTCATCAATTGTTATTTTTCTGGCTCTTTTCTCTATTGTTCATTGGATGAAACCCGCATTAATTTATAATGAACATGGAGGATTTCGCCAGTTTGGTATTGGTTATAAACACAAAACAGTAATACCAATATGGGTAGTCTCTATTATTTTAGCAATATTATGTTATTTGGTTGTTTATTATGTAGGAAAAATGTAAACAATTTATCTATTTATGTATTTGATAAAATACATAAAGTTTTATACAAAGGTTTTTACAAAGGTTTTTACAAAAGGTTCTTTATATAAAGGTTATTAAAGAGCCTTGGAACACACAGAAAACATTAAGCGATTCACAAAGTAAGAAATAAAATAAGCAACAGAAGCACCTAAAACAGACATATAGAAATACATGCCCTTGCCCTTCTGTAATCCAGAAACAACTCCGCCAATGATTGTGACAGCAAGCATAAAGAAAGACAAAATAGAAAGGTAGTAGAAGTAGAGACAATACTCTCCAGAGAGAGAACCAAAAAGTGTATTCATGAAGTCAGACATTTTATATTTATGTCGGAGAAAATTATACATAAAAGAATGTGTATAAGTATTGTATAAATGTTGGATGAAAAGGCGATTTGGAATATTATTGATTGTTATTTCCGAGACAATCCACAAAGTTTAGTAAGACATCACATTGAATCATATAATGACTTTTTTAAAGAAGACATATTTCGCATATTCAAAGAAATGAATCCAATTACAATTGTTTCCAAGTTTGATGAAACAACTAAAGAACATAAATTGAAATGTAATCTCTATTTTGGTGGAAAAACTGGAAAGCGTGTATATTTTGCTAAACCAATTATTTATGACGGAAATAATCCTCACTATATGTTTCCAAATGAAGCACGTTTACGAAATATGACTTATGCGATGACAATCCACTATGATGTTGAAGTAGAAATCCTAAATGAACTTGCTGAAGGGGAAGACCCTATTATTTATGATGTTATTGAAGTTGATGAAGAAAAACAAAACTTGAAAAATGTAAAAAAAGACAAAGACTTTTATCAGCATATTGAGGGAAAAGAACACATTGGTGAATCTGCTAAACCTACAGAATTAAATGTGTTATCAGCAAATGAACAAGCTAAAATATTTCAGAAAATCCGTGAGTCTATTAATGTAGACGGTATTCAAAAATATGAGTTTGTTATTGATAAAATATTGCTTGGTAGATTTCCAATTATGGTTCAATCTGATCTCTGTATTCTCTCTGGATTACCCAAAGAAATGCGATTTAATATGGGTGAATGCCGTAATGATGTAGGTGGTTATTTCATTATTGATGGCAAAGAAAAAGTAGTTATTCCGCAAGAGAAGTTTGGCGACAATATGTTGCGCGTCAATAAATCGTCTAATCCGGAGTTTCTCTATTCAGCCGAAATAAAAAGTGTGTCTGAAAATGCTTCTAAACCCGTACGTTCTCTCCGCATTGACATTGTAGCACCTTCTTCAAAATATAGTAATCAACAAATTGTTGTAAATATTCCAAATGTGCGTGCGCCGGTTCCGCTTTTTATCGTTTTTCGCGCACTCGGATTCATATCTGACAAGGAAATTATCCAAATGTGTTTATTGGATATTGACAAATATGAAAACTTGCTCGACTTTTTCATTCCCTCTATTCATGATGCTGGAACAATTATGACCCAAATCAACGCATTACAATATATTGCGCAATTGGCAAAATATAAGACAGTTGAAAATGCTTTGTTAATTTTGTCCGACTATTTTTTGCCTCATATTGGAGAGACTAACTTTGTAGAAAAGGCATATTTCTTGGGGCATATGGTAAAACGCTTGGTATTAGTAGCAAATGGATTAGATACGCCAATTGATAGAGACAGTTACAGATATAAACGCATTGAATTAACTGGAACAATGATATACCAACTTTTCCGCGAATATTTCAAAATCCAATCCAAGACAATTTATGTTGATTTTGAGAAAATATTATATAAGAATCAGACACTATATGAAACGCGTTTGGATAAACTCATACACGACAATTATGGAACTATTTTCAAAAACAGGATTGTAGAGACGGGATTCAGAAAAGCTTTTAAAGGCAATTGGGGGGCTGAGCAACACACCAAACGAATCGGGGCAGTTCAAGACTTAAATCGACTATCTTTTAATGCTTCACTCAGTCATATGCGCAAAACTAATTTGGATATTGGTCCTGGAGCAAAGTTGGTTGGTCCGCGCGTATTAAATGGTTCACAATGGGGACTTCTTGACCCGATTGATACACCCGATGGCGCAAACATTGGATTACATAAACAACTTTCTCTATTATCCTATGTTACAAGACATATTTCGAGAGATCTAATGGTAAAATGGCTTTTTGAAAATACGGAAATAAAAAGTCTTGAAAACTGTACACCCGAAATGTTGTCTGTTTTTACAAAGGTTTTTGTGAATGGTTATTGGGCGGGAAGTGTAGAGCTTGCTGTTCCAGTTATTGATAAAATCAAGTTTTCCAGACGTATTAGCTTGATTCCAACACATATTAGTGTGTGTTTTGATATTAAACAGGAAACCATTATGATTTTTACAGATGGCGGACGTCTTTCTCGTCCTATCTTTTATTTTGACACAATGACAGAGAAGATGTCTTTTGTAAATCCATATTTGAAAAAGGGCAAATACAATTGGGATGAATTAATTGGCGGATACGCAAAGAAACGTATTGAAAATCGCGCATTTGATGGTTTTTACAAAATTGGCGAGCTCTACGAAGATGATATTAAGAAAGTCGCAGAGAAGAAAGCATTGTTGGATTATTTGGATGTCAATGAAGAAGAGACTGCGCTTATTTCATTTAAACCCACTGAAAACAATAAATACACTCATTGCGAAATCCACGAATCATTGATTTTTGGAATGATGTGTAATCTAATTATTTACCCCCAACACAATCCTGCTTCACGTAATTCATTTTCTTGTGGACAGAGCAAACAAGCAATCTCTCTCTATCATACCAATTATAATATGCGTATGGATAAGACCGGTGTTATTTTAAATCAAGGACAGAAACCACTTGTTAAGTCGCGTTATTTGGAATATATTAACAATGAAGAGAATGTGTATGGCGAAAATGCGATTGTTGCGATTGCGTGCTATACTGGCTACAATGTGGAAGATGCTGTTCTTATTAATGAGGGAGCATTAAATCGCGGTCTATTTCGAACCACTTATTTCAGTGTATATGAGACACATGAAGAGAAAATAAAAAGTTCCGAAGTTTTAGTTGAGAAAAAGTTTACAAATATTGAAGACAATAATGAAATTGTAGTTGGCAAAAAATTGGGATTTGATTATAGCAAAATAGACAAATATGGGTTGGTAAAAGAAGGAACCGAAATAACTGATGAAACCATTATTATTGGAATGACCGCAACAATGCCTGGTAGTAAAACATTATTGGACTGTTCTGAAACTACTAAGAAGGGACAAAAAGGAATTGTTCACAAAACATTTATTACTGACGGCGAAGAAGGAACACGCATAGCAAAGGTAAAGATTCGCGAAGAACGTATTCCGGCAATTGGCGACAAAATGGCATCTCGTTCTGGTCAGAAAGGCACTATTGGAATGATTGTTCGCGAATCCGACATGCCTTTTACCAAAAATGGATTGAGACCTGATATTATTATTAATCCACATGCTATTCCTACACGTATGACAATAGGCCAATTGGTTGAGTGTATTGTTGGCAAAGCATGTTTAGATATGGGATTCCACGGAGATTGTACAGCATTTAATTCAAATGGAAATCAATTGGCCGACTTCCAACAATTATTAACAAAGTCCGGAATGCATTCATCCGGCAATGATATTCTCTACAATGGAATGACAGGAGAACAAATTGAATCCGAAATATTTATGGGTCCAACTTACTATATGAGATTGAAACATATGGTTAAAGATAAGGTTAACTATAGAGCGCGTGGTCCAATGACCCAATTGACAAGACAGCCTGTAAGTGGTCGAGCAAATGATGGTGGATTGCGTATTGGAGAGATGGAGCGCGATTCCATAATTTCACATGGTGCGTCCGAGTTTTTAAAAGAATCAATGCTTGTTCGTGGAGACCAATTTTATATGGCGGTTTGTAATAAAACTGGATGTATTGCGATTTATAACCCAGATAGGAATATGTTTATGAGTCCGAGCGCAGATGGACCTCTTAAGTTTGTAGATTCTCTTGATGGATTGAGCAAGAATGTGGAACATATTACCAAGTTTGGGCGAAGTTTCAGTGTAATTCGTATTCCATATGCGTTCAAACTTTTTATGCAAGAACTTCAAACAATGAATGTGAAAATGGCAATTATTACAGAAGATAATATTGATCAGTTTGATAATATGAACTTTTCGCAAAATATTAGTTTATTGACTAAGGGGCTTGTTCTTGATGATATTGTAAATAATATGGACAAAGAAATTGATAAGATAGAGAATGTTAAACCAGAAAAATATTATTATATGGAGGATGAGTCTTCGGAAAAGACTTCGGAAAAGAGTTCGGAAAAGACTTCGGAAAAGAGTTCGGAAAAGACTTCGGAAAAGAGTTCGGAAACAGAAAATATTCCAGAACCTATTCCCAAAAATATGTTAGACCAAGAAAATATGTTGGAACCAAACTCTGTTATGCGTACGCCCGATTATGATATAGAATATGTACCCAACTCTCCAGAATATGTACCAAACTCTCCAGAATATCGCGGATCACCAGAACAAGCATCACCAGAATATCGCGAAAAACAAGAATATCTTGGAAAAGGAATAAGAAGAGATGAACAAGTTCCCCAATTTAATGTAGGCGACGAAGTATCATTTTTGGGAGATTTTAAACAAAGTCGTAAATGGATTATAAGAGAGTTTGAAAAGGGATTTGTTGTATTAGAGACAAATGATATTGAGGGACTTGATAATAATGTCAAAGTGGTTGCGTTAAATGATATTAATCGTTATGTTGAACAACCAGTTATTGAACAACCATTGTCTCAACAGTCATCATCTCAACCAATAATTTCTCCTATTTTCAATATTGTTAATGGAAATGACAACAAAGTTGAAACATCCGAACCAGCAAGTCCTAGCACAGTAGACTTTAGTCAGCCAAAAATAAGAATAAAAGAACCGGAAACACAACAAAAAGAACTAAAACAACAAGACCTTGGAAATGGAATTGTTGTAAAAAAGATAGAGTAGAGAAGCTTATTCAATTTACTTCTTTATTATAATCTCAATATCTTACTAAAATTGAAAAAATATAAAACCAGATTTATATATATAATTACAAAATGAGCGCAACAAATACAATTTCAATTTACAACTCCAGAAAAACTCTTATTGAGATTTTAAACAGAAATGCTCTGTTATTTGAAAATATTTATAATTATGAAAACTTTAATATTAATGAAGTAGAGGCAATGGTTAAAAATAACCAACTTGATATGTTATTTCAAGGTGTGTCTTCTTCGCCAATTGCCCACAATGTATATGTCAAATATATGTTGAACAAAAGCGCTAATCGTATTAGTGCCATTAATGATTTGGTTGAGGAACTTTATGATCTTGAAGGTATCTTGACAAAGAAAGATACTCTTATTATTGTAATTAATGATGAGCCAAATGAATCACTTATTGCCAAACTTTCGCACTTATATGATAGTCGAGGAATATTTATTGTGGTTCACAATATTAAGAGATTACAACGGAATATATTGAAACACACTCTTGTTCCCAAACACTCAATTGTTCATGATGTTGTATTAGAAAATGGAATCAATGAATTAGATGAAGTTAAAAGAAAGTATAATTTGAAAGATTTGAGTCAATTGCCAGAGATTTCGCGATTTGACCCAGTTGCTTTATTAATTGAGTTGAGACCTGGGCAAGTATGTAAAATTGAGAGAAGTAGTGTTACTGCTGTTGATTCAGAGTATTTTAGAGTTTGTGTATAGGTAGGGAAACCTACGGTTTCCCCTACGACCCCTTCCCTTTTTCTTGCTTCCCTTTTTCTTGCTTCCCTTTTTGATTGCTTTCTTCCCTTTTTCTTGCTTCCCTTTTTCTTGCTTCCCTTTTTCTTGCTTCTCTTTTTCTTGCTTCCCTTTTTTATGAAATAAAAATAAAGATGGTATATTTTCTAGAGGTTTCCCTATCTATAATATAAAGGATGACCGAACCATTTAGCACAAATGATGTTTACTATACAAAAGCGACTGATTGTGATACAATAACAAATACAAGTAATGGATGTATAGGAACAACTAGTGATACGGCAAACTGCGAATGTAAATATAAAGAGAATGTTGATAAACTAAACAATGTAATCTCTTCAAATGGATTAACCAAATCTCAGAATGGAGATATGAATACTGAGCAGTCTCTTTTAATTATGAATAGTATTAGTTTAGGAATAGGAATTGTTTCTATGATGTGGATAATGTCTTAATAGTATAAAATGCTAATATAGTATATAATGTACAATATTAACAAATATAGGTTTATTTTCTTTGGTTGCCTAGCCATTATTTTTTTATTTTTATTTATGAATAGCACAAAAATTGTAGAGGGTGCAACAACAAAGAAAAAATCATCAAGTTCAAGCAAAAAAAAATCAACACCTGTGCCTACTCCCACAAAAACACAAGATACATCTATGAGTGAAGCAACCATTAATGAAGCAACTATGAGTGAAGCAACTATGAGTGAAGCAACTATGAGCGAAGTAACTATGAGCGGAACAACTACAAGCGGAGCAACTCCATCTGAATCAGTCAAACCAACAAGCAAAAAAGGAAATAAAACTCAAACATCAACCGATAATAAAATCAGAGAACAAGTTAATAAAATACTTCCATCCATGTTGGCAAACGCAATCTCACCTGCTATAAATGAAATTAAGAAAACTCAAGAAACACTAAACTTAAATATGAAGACAGTCGATGAAAAAATGGGAAGTTTTAATACAATTGTAGAAAACTCAAATAAATCTCTTGATGATAAAACAAAACTATCTACAAAAGAATTGTCTGAATCAGTTGAAACACTGTCAACAAACTTGTCTCAACAATATGATATGTATAAAAATGGAATACAAAATGAAGCAACTACTGCTACAAAAACAATCAGTAATTTAAAAGAAGACATTGCTGGAGCGTCTGATGATGTTATGAAAGCAAAAACGGAAACAAAACAATATAGCGACCTATCCAAGCAAATATATGACAATGTTTTTGGAGCAATTAGTGCTAGAATTGTAAAACAAGATAACAGTGAATATGCCAAAGAAAGTTTTACTGATATGAATGATGGTGGTTATGTAAGTAAAAACTTATTTGATTTAGAGAAAAATGTAATTGATGAAATTAATAATTTTAATACTATTTACTACGAATATGTCAGATGTAAAGCAAGTGGAACAATAACTTGCTTAGAAACAGATGATGATATTATAACCGCATCAACCAGTTTAAATAATGCTATTGATACTCTAAAAACTGAATATGAAAACGCAGGAATTACAGGAAGCAGTTCAACTTTCTCAGCAAATCATCAAGACATAAAGACAAAATCACAAGAGATTGATAATTTAAGACGCACATTGGATTCTAAAATGGAGTCAATTCTTAAGGGAAATATAGAAGTAAAAAAAGAATTGGATTCTACAGTTTATGCTGGAATTATGTGGTCTGTTTTAGCAACGTCTCTTTTGTTCTTTGTTTTTTCATAGATTATTTTTTGGTGTTAAATCGGTTTCCTATTTTTGTATAAAGACAATATATAATGAGTGAAAGTCAAGCCAGTTTAAATATAAAATCACTTGATGATATAAAAAATTATATTGAAGTTCATAAAAATGATTTTAAGCAAATATTCTTTAAACCAGACACAAATAATATTAATTCTTCATTAGTTGGAGTATTTAACAAAGATATTTATGGAAAACCTCAGGTTTCAGCACACCATAAAGTTCCAGGTTTTCATACTCCTGAATCTTGTAAACTAAACACCGCCATTTACGCAAACAGCCAAATTGATTATAACTCATCAAAAAATTATGTATCTGGAGCAAAAGTCAATCGCGTAAATGGCGACTTTGCTAATTCTCCCAATTATTTCTTGGCTCCTTCGCAAAATACTTCGCAAAAAGTCTCTATTGAAATAACCGGATACATTTCAGCAACAAATACAAATAGTTATGGAGTCAAAGAATCCGCATTTCCTACCTCTACTGAATATGCTCTTGTATGGATAGGAAATAACGCCTTGAAAACATACCGCAAAGAAAATGCTGTTTTTGTTTATAACAAAAGTGTTCAAAAAAATGTAAAAACTCGTATGGGAATTGGTGAATATACTCCATTTCGCATTCAGTATTCATGTAATGTAGAAGAGAAACCACTAGATTATAGAAAAATATTTATTGGAGATGATGGAACTATTATTGATACTGTTGTCACAAACGCAAATGAAAATAACTTGTATTATTATTCTCTCACACCTTCTGAAAAATTAGGTCTCTATGACTGTAATATTTATAAAGGTTCTGAATTACAAAAATATCGCAGTGAATCCAAACAACAAGTGTTATTAGTTTGGTCCAAAATAATCCCAGAAGAAACCGCATTTATTGCTTTGAATATGGCAGGCGATCTTATAGCATTTAACATGCAGAATGAAAAGATTTTAAATATTTTCAACTTTGCAAATACACCGCGAGAATGCGTATTAATTCTGGATGATATTGGACCTAATGTTATTATTACAAAACGTGCTACAAAATCAAAGTTGTATGTTTCTGCGTCCGATATAAGTATTAAAATGTCTGAATTGATTACCAACGATGACTGGGTAAAAGAGTCGGCAAATGGATTTGTTGGACAAATTAGCAACAAAGAAACACAAATTACGCCTACCAAGAAAATGTCAGTACAACAAATAACAGAATCTAAATCTCTCTATTCGGCTTCACATAAATTGAAACTTTGTATTATGAAAGACCGCAACAACCAAAAAATACTTGCATTATTAGCAAGTAAGGCAGATCCAGAATTATTTTATACAGCAGAGCCAGATTTAAGAATGAATAAACTTTTTTACGCAAGCACTTACCCAGAAAATAAATATTTGAGAGAAGTTCTGCCGGATTTACAGGAACCCACAAATACATATTCTACATATTCTGGAAATTATCCATATTCTGCTTCTAGTTATAGTGTTTCCGATTATAGTGACACAAATACTTGTGAAACACAATGTAACTCAACCCTTGGATGCAATTATTTTTATAAGGTAACTGATTCAACTGGTAAACAACAATGTTTATTAAGTAATGATAAAACGTATCCAACTTTCTTGCCAAAACAGAGCGATAAATATACTGATTCTACATTGGGTATTCGAAATAAAATAATTAAAACAGGAGACCCAATAAAAGACACGGAATATTCCAAAGCATCATATGTTCCAAATGGTTATGATAATATAACATACTTGGACTATGTAGAGGAAAAGGTATTGGATAAGAGTTTTACACCAGGACCAGAAGGAACATCATATATTGTGGATTTGAAAAACAATGTAAGTAAATCTACGGTAGGAACTACGCCTTTTTCTACTACTAATATAAATAGTGCAATGCATGCTGGAAAAATAGAAAACTTTACACAATTGAATATTGAAGGATTAACAGTTGTTGAAGATTCTTTAACCAAACTGAATGAAATTGACGCGAAGTTGAAAGAGTATGGGTCAAAACAAAAAAATATCGAAAAAAATCGGTTAGATATTAGCAATAATATTGTATCAATTAACAATACATACTTAGACATGTCTGGAAATCAGACAAAATATGATTTTACTGGACCAACAATTTATGCCTTAAATGAAGATCGCTCTATGACAAAGGCACTTGCCAAAGACAATGCGATTTATGATGAAGAGCAAAATACTGTTTATGTTATTACGACACTTACGGTTGCAACTCTTTTATTAACTGCTATTTTAATTTAGAAAAGCTTAGATAGACCAACTTATTGTCTTCCGTCTTATAAAAAGTTTCATAATATGTGAAACTTTTTATTTTGTTTTTCTCCTTTTACCAGAGGTGATTCTATTTTTACCAGAGGTGATTCTATTTTTACCAGAGGTGATTCTATTTTTACCAGAGGTGATTCTATTTTTACCAGAGGTTTTTCTCTTTCGAATAATCTTTCTCTTTTTAGTTTTTTTTCCACCTAAACTTGAAACTGGCATATTTAACACACATTTTTCTTGTTGAATACTTTTTTCTTCAACATCTTGAGTAAACATAATAACAGAGAAACCAACACATTGTCCAAATTGGTTTTCCATATCAACTACTGGATAAACAGAAGGAGCACCATCTCTTCTTCTTTTTCTTTGTGGGTCAAAAATATATACATCACTTTCTGTTCTATAAGCAACAACAAAATGACTAATGTTTTTTTCATGGTCAAGACTAAGAATAGTAGCACAGTCTATATCCAATGTATCAATTAAGAATGAAAATAATGCTTCACCCTTAATAAATTGGCCTTCTCTAGCATTGTATTGGGTTTCATCTATGGCACCGTCTTCCAATCCAAATACAGAATTGATTTGTTTTATAATAGATTCTGTTAAAACACCATGGCTCTGTTCTGGTCTTATTGCTTGCGCAAATGCCATACTTTTTGAACCAACTAATGCAGAATCTCTATTCATTAAACCCAAACTAAATAATGTTTGATAAGCACAATCATTTATTCCGATTGAAGAAGAGAGACTTTTATATTTTCCAAAAAGTTTGTCAGGTTCTGATACATGAAGTTGGAATAAGCTTCCTTTTACACCTGTGATCATTATAATATTGTTTTCTCTTATTGCTTCGTTATATTTTGTTCTTGGACTTTCAGGTGTTTCTAGTTCATCAGGTTTAAGATATTTATATAAATGTTTATATTCCTTGGTTGAATATAAATCAACTATCATATTTGGGTCAATATTTCCAGTTAAAAGTGCTTTTAAAGTAGTATCATTATTTGCATATGGGAGTGTAAATGAAAGTTTTGGATCAGCACCCATTAATAATAATGTAGCAACTATTTTGCGCGTGTTTGTTTTTCCAAACGCATTCATAATTGGATAAATACCTGCTTTATTTTTTATGTTTGGATTTGCTTCCAAGTCCCATAAATTACCAATAATATCTGTATTACCATTTAAAACCGCAAAATGGAGAGCCGTATTTCCATCTATATCTGTTTGATTTGGGTCAGCACCATTTTCCAAAAGATCAAGCACTTTTTCATTATCATCTTCAAATGTTGCTTTTACTAAATCTGACATATATACAATGAACTAATAAATTATTTAAATATTACCAAAAAATGTAAATAATATTTTAGAAAAAGAAAAAATAGATTGGATATTAGTTAATTATTTGGAATATTCTATAATTGTTAATGTCTATAAAAACTTTTGTTTCTTTGTTTTGTTTTTCTCTTTTTACATGAACTATTTTTACAAAAAGTATTTCTTTTATTAACTGACTTTTTCTTCTTGGTTTTTTTTCCACCAAAGTTTTTAATATCCATGATGAATGAACAATGTTCTTGTTGAATTGTTTTTTCCTCAACATCTTTATTAAACCTAAGAAAAGAGAAGGCAATACACTTTCCAAAATAGGGTTCCATATAACGTGCTGGATAAATAGAAGATGTACCATCTCTTGTTCTTTGTGGATCAAAAATATATACATCACTTTCTGTTTTATAACCAACTACAACATGACCAGTAGTAATGCTTGTGTGGAGAATAATGATAGTAGCACAATTAATATCCAGATTATGAAGCAAAAAAACGTGTAATTCTAAACTTGTAATATTTTTTTCTCTAGGTGTAATATTTTTTTCATAATCGTAATTAGAAGAAAAATATAGAGTTCCATTACTTAATCCAAATATTAAATGAAGTTGTCGTATCCAATTATTATGTTCAATCCCATACCACAATTTATGGTTGTTTTTTTGCGCGGTTTCTATACTTTTTGAACCATATAACGCATAATCTCTATTTATAAGACCCAAACTAAATAATGTTTGATAAGCACAATCATGTATTCCGAGTGAATATGAGAGACTTTTATATTTTCTAAAAAGTTTGTCAGGTTCTGATAAACGCAGTTGGAATAAACTATCTTTTACGCCTCCAACCATTATAATATTATTTTCTCTTGTTGCTTTACTATATTCTGTTCTTGGGCTTCCTGGTCTTTCAGGTACATTAATTTCTGTTAAATAACGGTAATCAATTTTGGATGCGTTAAGTTTTCCTGATAAAAGGTCTTTCAAAATAGTATCATTTGTAGTCGGTATTTTATTTTTATCTATTAGACTTAAGTCAGCACCATGCTTTAATAACGTAACAACTGCTGTTCGCACATATGGTTTTCCAAAAACATTCATAATTGGATAAACATTTGCTTTATTTTTGATATTTGGGTTTGCTCTAAATACTCCCAATAATACATCAATTCCATCTCTATTACCATTTAAAACAGCAAAATGGAGAGCCGTATTTCCATCTTCATCTTGTTGATTTGGATCAACACCTTGTTTCAAAAGTGTCAACATTTTTTGATAGTCATTTTCAAATGATGCTTTTACTAAATCTGGTTTTTCTATATCTGGTTTTACTAAATCTGGTTTTTCTATATCTAGTTTTTTTATATTTGGTTTCATGATGAATGAACAATGTTCTTGTTGAATTGTTTTTTCCTCAACATCTTTATTAAACCTAAGAAAAGAGAAGGCAATACACTTTCCAAATTGGTCTTCCATATTAGCTACTGGATAAATAGAAGGTGAACCATTTTTTCTTCTTGTTATTTGTGGGTCAAAAATATATACACCACTTTCTGTTTTATAACCAACTACAAGATGAGCAATAATAATCGTTCTTTGGAGAATAATGATAGTAGCACAGTTAATATCCAGATTATGAAGCAAAAAATCTTGTAATTCTAAACTTGTAACATATTTTTCTCTAGGTGTACTATCTTTTTTATAATCGCGGTTAGAAGAAATATACAAGGTTCCACTACTTAATCCAAATATTAAATAAAGTTGTCGCATCCAATCACTATGTTTGGTCCCAATAGATAACCCACGATTTTTTTGTTGCGCGGTTTCTATACTTTTTGAACCAAATAATGCATAATCTCTATTTATAAGACCCAAACTAAATAATGTTTGATAAGCGCAATCATTTATTCCAATTGAAGATGAAAGACTTTTATATTTTCTAAAAAGTTTGTCAGGTTCTGATAAACGCAGTTGGAATAAACTATCTTTTACACCTCCAACCATTATAATATTATTTTCTCTTGTTGCTTTACTATATTCTGTTCTTGGGCTTCCTGGTCTTTCAGGTTCATTATTTTCTGCTAAATAAAGATAATCAAAACTGGATGGGTCAAGTTCTCCTGATAAAAGGTCTTTCAAAATAGTATCATTTGTAGTCGGTATTTTATTTTTATCTATTAGACTTAAGTAAGCACCATGCTTTAATAACGTAACAACTGCTTTTCGTTCGTACGGTGTTCCAAAAACATTCATAATTGGATAAACATTTGCTTTATTTTTTATATTTGGATTTGCATTAAATCCCAATAATATATCAACTGCATCTATATTACTATGTAAAACAGCAAAATGGAGAGCCGTATTTCCATCTTCATCTTGTTGATTTGGATCAACACCTTGTTTCAAAAGTGTTAACATTTTTTGATAGTCATTTTCAAATGATGCTTTTACTAAATCTGGTTTTTCCTTATCTGACATATATAGATATTATATATATTATTAGATTTGACCCAAATAAATAAAAATCTTCAAATCTTATATAATGTCAGGGTGGTTTAATATAAATAGTATTATTGATTTACAGAGAAGCTTAATTAATGATATTAGCGGAAATACTTCAGACGCTTCACGACGCACAATCAATAGTATTTCAGGAAACTTAACTGTATTAAATAATAATATTTCCAGTTCAAGTGTAGATTCAACACTAACTTATCAAAAAGAAGTAAATAATATTTTGGAGAGAGAAAAGAATCGCTTGGACGAGAGAAAACAGGCAATTGATCAAGCAGAACTAAGTCAAAAAAGAATTGTAGATTTAACAACAAGTGCTACATTGAGAAACAAAGCATTAAATCAAATGTATATGCTATTTGCTGTTTCTCTAATAGTATATTTAGGAATACGATTATTGTCAACATTTATTCCAGATTTTATTGCCAGTATATTAACAACAATTTTGGTTGCTATAACACTGATTTTCCTTATAAGTATGTATTATGACTATAATCGCAGAAACAATATGAATTATAATATGATTAATTTAGGGGAACCTTCTGCTTTAGAAGGTGGATCTAAAACTTCCGAGCCCAAATCCGGTGCGAATCTTCTTTCTTCAAGATTTGGCGGTTGTTTTAAAGAGTCATGTTGTCCAGTTGGAAGTACATTTAATGAAAAGTATTCTATTTGTGTACCAAATGACCCGCCTTACAAATTAAATGCGGACTCTAATTATGCAACATATGAATATTTTTTTGATACAAAGGAGTGGAAGAATCCAGCAACTGCTTGTACAGGTACTCAAAAATATTCTTTTGAAGATTTGGGGTGTATTGGAAACACTATTGCAGGAAACAGTGTTTCTGCATTTACAACAATGAGCACAACATATGATAATATTAAACCAAATGGACCAACAGAAGTTACAGATTATTATTTATATAAGTAATATAATGGCTGACTATGCTAATCAATTAAAAATAGAGAATGCAAACTTAGAAAAAGAAATACAAACCAAAGAGAATGAGTTTCTCAAATATGACCGCAAAAACTTTTATCAAATCCAAGATGATGTTATGCTTGTTTATGTTCAAAAAATATTGACTATTTTGTATGCTGTTATTTATTTCTTTTTTGCTTTCAATCTCTATTCAAATCCCGAAAAATACAGTAAACCATCAAGCATAATGTATTTGATTATTTTCGCAATATTGCCGTTTGTTGTCCAACTTATTTCAACTTTTTCTTATCATTTTTTCGCAAAATATTTCACTATTCTTCGCGAGTAGGTAATCCAATTGAATTAAGCATATTTATTTTTTCGAGAGATTTTTCCAATTCTCTGTTTTTATTAAGTCCATTAAACAAATAATCGGTTCCCGGACTTTCTTCGTTCTTTTTAATTTGACGATAAATAGTATTGATATTGTTTATTGCCAACTCAACCATTTTCTTATTGGATACCAGTTCTACTGTTTGATCCGCAGACTCTGTACAGAGAGAAACCGCAAAATACAAAATATAACGCCGTTTTTTACAACAAGCAGTTGTATATTGAATTGTAAAGAGAGAAAAAAGTGATTCCATTATTTTTTCCAGAAATGGATTTTCAAGTTCGCGCACATAGTAGAAAAGTGTATCCCAGATGAGCCACACCAAATCATGAGACATTTTTGCGTCAACTTTCACAAACTTGCGATAAACGCATAATGACTTGGTTTTTCTCTTTTTACAAATGGCTTCAAACTCAAGTATCCATTCAATCCAATAACAAGCTAAAACGGTGTTCTTTTTAATTTGCGATAAATTGTATGCGAACTCATTCATCGGAATGAAAACCTCTTTTGGATCATCATCTAAAAATATTGGCTTAATAAAGTCCATAGTTGGTGCTTTTAAACGTTCTGTCATTTGAGTCATATCAAACTCTTCAGCTTTATTAATCTTTATTACTTCAAAACTATGTTTTTTTGCGGATAAACAGAGAATACAGACAATTTCCGCAAATAAGTTGCGAATGGTTGAATTATTACGGAGATCAAGAAGTGTAACAAATGCTCCATTATTAATAATTGTTCTAAAAACAGAATAGCGCTTTTCTAAATAGAAAACCAGTTTAGGATTACCCAGATGAATATGCTTGGAACAGTAATAGAGAATATTTTCCCAAAGTTCTAAATAATGGCCAGCGCAAATAAGTTCGGCAGACCAATTACATGCCTGTTCAATACGACCATTTAACAAACTTGTAATAAACTCATTTTTTACATCGGACTTTTTATATCCGGAAAAACTTATGCCTTTAAATTGCGTGGGCATCCGAATATCATTTATTTCGTGAACATCCATATAGAAAAAACACTATATTTTCTCTCTAACATATTTACGCATAATTATTGTTCTCTACTTATAAGAAAAATATATTGTAAAATATATAAATATGGATATCACACTTATTGTTTTAGGAGCAATTTTATTGGTTATTATATATTATTTTTTAATTTCAGGTGGAAGCACTGTTTTGTCAAAAAAAATGGATTTGTCAACACAGCAATCTCCGATTGAAGTTAAAAATATTGCTGAACCCACTTCTCGTAAATATTCTTATGAATCATGGATTTATGTTTATAACTTTGGAGGAACAAAATCATACATTATTTCTAGAAAGGCAACCGACGGAACTAACAAGAATATTGGACTTTCTTTGGATGGTTCCTCACCAACTCTTAAATTAGAATATACTAGCATTAGTAGTGGTTCTTCTGCTGTATCAAAATCCGCAGTATTAACAGATAACTTTCCTCTACAAACATGGGTCCATTTAATAGTTAGCGTTGATGACAAATATGTTGACACATATTTAAATGGAAAGTTGATTAAGTCTATACAGGATTCCGGAATAGAAACACCAAGTGCTACTACTCCTATTGAGTTTGGAACACTTAATTGCTATTTAGCAAAATTGGCCAGAACAACTAATGCTACAGACCCACAAACTGCTTGGGATAAATATACTGCCGGAAATGGAGAGAATCCATTTGCAAAGGTTTTGTCGTCATTTGGATTAACAATGACATTACAGAAGAATAATCAAGATTATAGTAAGATTACATTATTTTAAGTATAGTGGCATAAGGGTTATTAGAGCATCGCAGATGCGATAGTAGTAAGATGAAGGCTTCAATAAACATTTTACTCATTTTCGCATTCAAAATGCGCAAATGAGACCCCCCTTTTTTTTACTCATAACTGCTACCCGCAGAGAAAAGTAGGCATTTTGAATAATAGAGAATCTTCGCTGAATCCCTCTACACTTTGTATCTCTATAATATAAATATGTTTCAGCAACCTCAACAACAACAACAAGCATCAAGTATTATGCCAAACAATATTATTCCTTCTGCTGACGCAATATCTGGTGGTATTAATAATACTGTAAATAATATTACATCCTCTATTGCTGATGTAAAAAATAATGTTCAACAATCAATCGATCAGTTTTCTTCCGCCAATGTTGTTAACGCAGGAACTGAGTTTCTTAACTCCAATTCACTTATTGCTAAGTTCAGTTTTGTCATTTTAGTATTATTTGGTTTTCTCTTCCTTTTCAGAATTGGAATGATTGTTATTTCAGCAATATTAACTCCATCATCATCACCATATTTAGTAAAAGGTATGATTTCTGGAACAGAGGCAATCTCTATTCAACAAGACCCCAAAGTATCATCTGCGATTGTAAACTATTCAGAGAATGAAAAGTCGGGTATTGAGTTTACATATAGTGTTTGGATTTTACTAAATACTAGCAAAACTGACGGAAAATATTCACATATATTTAGCAAAGGTATGTTAGACTCTAGCAATATTATGGTAAATGGTGTAAATAATCTTGGAAATGCTCCTGGTCTCTATGTAAAAGGCAATAGTGATGGAACCAGCACATTGCGTGTATATATGGATACATTCCGAAACTCTGGTCCAATTTCTAATATTGATGACCAGCGTGATTCTATGGATATTAGTGGTATTCCATACAATAAATGGATGAATGTTATGATTCGTATTCAAAATCGTATTTTAGATGTTTATGTAAATGGTGTTTTGACAAAGCACAGAGATTTAGGATATGTTCCAAAACAGAACTTTGGATATGTTTATGTATGTCAAAATGGCGGATTTTCTGGAAAACTCTCCGATTTACGCTATCATTCAAAGGCTCTCAATGTTTTTGAAATAAATGGTATTGTTGCTTGGGGGCCAAACTTAAAAACAAGTGATTCTTCTTCCGCACAAGAAAACAAAGATGCTTCATATTTGTCATATATGTGGTATAGAGCAACCGCATAAATCTATGAAACAACACTATCTTCGTTATTATGTTTTATAATAATGAATAAGTTCATTACGATATCTCAACTGGTATATATAATGAGTGACCAAACAATATGCACAACTACGCAAAATCAGCAAAATGCTAGTCGATTTAATATACCAGGAACAAGATATACCCCTATAAATCCATACAGACTTGGATATACACAAGCACAATTGGATATGCGTCGCAAAGCAGAAATACTCCAATACAATAAAACTTCGAATGGAAAATCAACCAAAAAACAATCATTTGTTACTGCTGTTCGTGGAGCAACCCAGCGTCGCAACTTTTCTTCTTATTATTTGAGAAGTCTTATTGACAATAGTGGCGCTCAATGTCCGTCTGATATTCTTATACCAACACTTACCACAGCATCTGATGTTCCCGGACCCCCAATTTATCTCAATTATGATCCAACAATTCCTCTTTACAATTACAATTCTCAACAAAACGCATATGGAACACAAAATCAAATCGATCAATATAAATGGTTGACAAATTATGAAACTGATATTATTGATGACAACAAATTGCAAGCATTTACTCTTAATATTCAGAATGCTATTGATAATCCATTCTACAATTATTCTTTTACAACTTCTGTTAGTCTCTCCGTTTCTGGATACAACACATATCACGATCGTTTAGATGCTAGCGGGATTTTCACAATGAGTATTCCACCACAGAATATAAATCTGGGTATTTTTTATGGAGGACAATTAGTTACATTAAGTCAGCAACCAACTTTAACATTTTCATCTGGATTTCTAACAGATGTGTCTGGATATATATTGGTTTCAAATAGAGAAAACCAATATAGTGGGGATATTTTTATGGGAAACATTACTTTTTCAAATATTTTGTTAAATACAAATCCAAAAAATACATATGATTTTGTTATCGAATATATTCCAAAACTTACAATTAATAGTTATATTGACAATTTATCTGTTTTTATTAAAATAAATCGGACAACAACAACAACAATAGAAAGTGGATTGAAGTTTTCTAAACCTGGCTCTTCTGATCCACTTATAACATTTAATCTTACTGGCCAATAATTTTTTGTTCACATAAATAAAGTTTGTCAGCATTCTCTTTCAAATCAATTTGATTTAATTCAAAAATCAATTCATCTTCTCTGTTAATCAACGTATAAATTGCCAATTCAAATATTTTGACAACACACTCCAGATTTTTTTTGAAATTAATTTTTTTACTTGTCTTTATGCGTTCATTTTCAATAACATATTGATCAAAAAATACATATGGCTTTTCAAAAAATAGACTACATTTTACACAATTATCATAATTATTATGGATTTGAATAATGTGATTTTCCGCATTTTCAACAACATTTAAATATTGATTATAAACCTTGGAAAGATTTTTCATCAAACTGTCATACTTTGTTATAATGTCAAAAAAGTGCGTATTGTTATTTTCTATGATTTTCAATAACCAATTTAATTCGTAAGTAATATTTCTATTAATTTCATATTTTTGCCTTTTTTCTTCAATACTTTTATATTTGTTTATGTTTTCTCTATAAATATTGGGTGAAAGGAGACATGACCTATATGTATAGTATTTTTGAACACGTGCTTCTTCTTCCTCTTGGCCATCTACAAAATATTTGATTGATTCAGAGATTTCATTTTTTGTGGATTCTGAAAGTTCGAGTTTGTTGAATCTTCCACCACGTACATTTTCTATACCCATTTTGTGCATATATTTTAAAACATAACTTTCAAATTGCCAACCGGATATGTGGTGTCCAATCGTCTCATAAATATCAACAATTGGATTATTTTTAACAATTTCTTGATACAAAAAAGAACACGCATCTTTGTCTTCACATGAAGAAATAAGAAGTTTTCCATCTTTCAATAAATATATATAAATTGAGACACGCATAATTTATATATTATATTTTATTTTTATACTCTTTTTGGCACAGGTAATAGACATTGATCTTCTGTAGGATAAACTTGTCCGGATAAACATTTGTCATAATCATTTACAGAAATGCATCCGCGTTTGCCCTCATATTCACCAACAAGACACCATCCGGCTTTACCGGATGTAATTGGTTTCTGAATCGGACTCTCTCCAGGTGTAGGAGAAACTTGTGACGAAGATGTTATATTTGTGTTAAGCGCATTATCCAAACGTTTTGTTGCTGAAAAATCTACATTAGGTCTACTTGCGTCTTTTAAAACGGTTCCTACAGATTGGAGAGACCCCTCAGCAATATCTACACTAGTTTTAGCAACATCTCCTACTACATCTGCAGTTTTACTAATAACTGTACCAGTTGTGTATCCAAAAATGGAGAGGATTTGCGCAATTAATGGTTGAATAATATCTATAATTGATTTTAAAAAATTACCAAGTATTGTTAATATATTTATTCCTAAAAATGATAGAGAAAGTAATATTAATAGCACAATAATAATTACATTATTATCAATTCCAAATGTTGAATTGGTGGTATTTAATGGTTGTTGAACTTGGTCCATATTATATATATCTCAAAGAAAAAAGACATACAAATAGATTATAATAAAAAATAAATGGAACATAGTTTTGAAAACAATATATTATTTTACAAAGAACCAGATATTGTTTTGATTATGGCTGAAAAAAATGTTTTGTCATATATTGAGTATGCGTTGCGAACAGATGGAGAGTCTATTATTTACACTACTGAAAAATTGGTTGAAAATAGAAGAGTAAAATATGTGGAATCACCTTGGACTCAAGAAATAATTGAAAATATATTGGAACAATATGATAAAAGAACAAAAGTGTTTGTTCTTAATGATATAGGGTTTTCTATGTTTTCCGGTTATGTAGATATTAAAAATAAATTATGCGTTTCAAAATCTATTTAATATCTATTGTATTATATTAAAAAGATGAGTGTGTTATTTGAATCAATATTATTGTTTAGTTTAGCCGTTTTGGTTATAGTTGTTGGTCTATTAATTTATTATTTTAAGAACCGCATTGTTGATATTGAACAAAAAAATACCAAGTGTTTAGAGATTGCTCAAGATGTCTATATGCAACAAATACAAATGAAGAATGAGATTTATTCTATTTTATTTGCAAAGCCAACCAACACTGACGAAAAAGAAGAGCATTTATATTACAATGATGACAAAATCCGGGTTGAACTTTCTGAGGACGAAGTGGATGATGAAGACAAAGAAGAATCGGATAATGAAGAATCTGATAACGAAGAATCGGATGAAGAACTTAATAAAAAAGACAACACTAAGATTGTTAGTGTAGACTTAACTTTTCCAGAAATATGTGAAATTGATATAGATGAAGAAAGTGATTTAGAAAATAGTGACAATGAACTTGAATCTATTGAACCAGAACATATTATAGTTAATAAGATTGAAGTTTCAGAAGAACCCTTAAAGAAACAATTATCAACACCAAAAGATGATTTACAGAAGATGACACCATCTGCTCTTAAATCATTGCTTATTTCTAAAGGTATTCCCAATGAAAATATTAGTAAATTAAAAAAGAAAGAACTTGTGGAAATGTTGGCTAATCTATAAAGACCAAACAAAATAAATATACATTTATGAAAATAGTGGATTCCATTTATTGATATACTCTACATTATTTTTTATACACCATTTTATACATTTTTGAATATTAGTTTTCATAAAAAAATTAATTTTCTCCGATTTATATTTATTTTCAACAAGTGCCAGTGTTGTATAAATATTATTAATCTGGATTTGCCCAATAATTGAATTAGATTCTTCCAATTTGTTATAATAAAACATTGGAATCTTAATACCATTGAAAAAACTCCGAATAAAGCCGGTGCTTTCATTACATACACTTGTCATTAACTTTTCAAAAATATGGGCATAATAAGTGTTATCCGAATATAAAAAATTAATACAAACCAAATAGCGTTCAGAGTTTGCGTGTCTACTTGTGTTCGGTTTTACAATATAGACTTTCTCATACATTGTTGAAAGTAGATAAATAAGTTCGGCACTTGCTTTATAAAAACAATCAAAACATTTTAGTATAAATGACCCACCCAACTTCTGAATACATACAGCATATGCTATTTGGCCAAATAAGAGTCGTGTTATATTAATTTCTTGATTATTAAAATCGGAAGAAAAATCAAATCCGCCATCACCTGTTACCAACTCACACTTATTTTTATATTTTGAAATTACATATTTGAAATTATCTACATTCAAAATATTTCCAGTATTGTCCGCACCCTTTTCTAGAATAATATTTGGATTGGATTTTAAAAAGTGTGCTGTTTTTTTCCATCCAGGGACTTCTGTGTCATTTGTGTCTTCAATTGTCATTCCATAATATAAATCATTTGGATTTTTACGATAATTTAAAATGGCTTCAATAAATCCACCGGGTCCTTCCGCCAATGTAAAAACATGAATTGGAGATTCACTCTCTACTGAGGGAAAATTAAATGTATTTAATATTTCAACCATTTTAAAGTATGCTCGTGATATTGGCTTGTATTTACACACGCTCAATTTTATATTATTTGTATAAATGTATTCGTAAGGATTTGTGTATTTTTTGTGTATATTCCATTCCTCACCACAATCTGCTATTTTTTCCTTGATTTCTGATAAATAGTTGTTTAGTGAATACAACATATATGGCAATGGCTTCTCAGTGCTAGTTGTTATTTTTAATCTATTTAATATGTTGATTCCATTTAGTGCCGGTAGTAAAACAAAAATCATTATCTATTAGTCTTAATGATTTATGTTTATGTTTATTTCAAAGGAAACCTACGGTTTCCTTTTAATCCTTCCCTTTATTCATTCTCTTTTATAAATTAAGAAGGAGGAGGTATTAAGGTTAAGTCGTCTGTTAAACATTTGCCTTTTGGAGAATATAATTTCAATAAAAAATATAAAACAAAGTTCGCAATATTTCCAAAAATATGAATACAACTATGAATTAGTGCTGACTTCCAAAAATTACCTTTATTATAATAATATTTTGAAATTGGATAACAAAAACATGCGATTGAAATAACATAAAAATAATATTTACAATTTTTTACATTATATGCAACAATAGTTTGATATGTTAATCCAGTAAATACAATGGACATGTCAAAATATCTGCGAAACCCATTTGTAGGCTTCCACCAATATAATATTGATGAAAACCATACTCCAAATGGAACTAATGCCAAATCATTATGATCTTTATTATAGGCATATGTTGCTGATATTATTGATAACCATGATGTTTTCCATAAATACATATATTGTGTTTGATGATATACTGTCCCATCATTAAATAATCCATTTTTATCTGGTTTATAATCAATAAGATTAAAATATTGTTCAATCATTATTTTTATATACTATTTTTAGTGTTTTTTAAGTTTTATTTGTGAAAATATATTTTCATAAATAAAAAAGATTCTAAATAAATGTAGATAATTCCAGCTACGTCTTTGGTACTTCTACCAATTATCATCATCTGAAATCTTCGATGAATAAATCGAATCATTGTCTGGAATATCATCATCATCGTCGGTTTCATATTCTTCTTCTACTGGTTTTACTACTGGTTTCAAAATTGGTTTCGGTGCTTCAAGTGGAACTGCTGTTAATGCGATATCTGAATATCCCTTTTTGACTTCAACCACTTTTGTTGGCTTTTTGGATAAAGAAGGAAAATCGTCTTCAATTGGTTTTATTTGTCTTTGCTCGTATTCTCTTTGTTCTCTTTGTCTTTGCTCGTATTCTCTTTGTTCTCTGTCTCTTTGTCTTTGCTCTTGTTCTCGGTCTCTTTGTCCAAAATCTCTTTGTCCACGATTCACATAATTGTTATGTCTTTCATCTAAGAATCTGTCAATGTCTTCTTTGGAACCAGCAGTACATCTTGAAACTGTATGTCCAAACTCGTTGCAAAATACACACTTTTTGTGAGGACATTTGGCAACAATATGTCCTTTCTCTCCACAATGATTACACTCCATATTTAAAAGAATTGGGCAAATAATTTTACTATTTTCATCAGATGTTTCACGCATAAAATGCGAATTGTATTCAGATTCAGGTCTTCCATTCTTTTTACATATGGGGCAAAATGGTTGGGGTTTGCGCCTTTCATCACTTGTGCGACCATCACTTGTGCGACCATCACTTGTGCGCCTCTCATCATTGCTTCTCTGTCTGTTATCTCCACTGTTGTATTTGGAATATTTGTTGAAGTTCATTTTTGTTGTGTTTACCTTAATATGTTGTTGTTTGTTATTTTATATATTTTTCAAAAATAAATAAAATAAAAAGTTCAATTTTTTACACTTCAAATGTTTAAGCAACTTTTTGCGCTAAAATCCAACATTGACAAACATTCTTCTCTTCATTTGAAACAAAATTATTTGTTTGTAATTCATTGTATCCAGGCCAACCATGTGTTTTCCAAAGTTTGGAAATATAATCATAATTTCCCCATTGTCCGATTTCAACAACTTCAAATCCAGCAGTTTTGAAGAGCATTGCTAATCCAATTGGCGTAAATCCTCCAAAATGACATGGAACTAAATGTGGAATATTTAGTGTTGGGACAGATGTAAAAACATACCCACCAGGTTTTAATGTTTCATAAATCTGTTTAACTGCTTCAAATGGATTATATAAATGTTCAAGAGTTTGACTGAATAGAAAAAAATCAAACTCATTTTTAAAACTGTTTCCAACTGTATGTAAATCATATGGAGGATAATCAATAAATGTCTTTTTTGTCGGATTAATAAACTCAAGTTCGGGGTCAAAATCACACGTATAACCCAAATGCTCTATTTGTATATTATGCTTTTTGGTCCATTCAATAAAGTCTAAAATACACCAATTACGTGGAAAATCTGTCGATCCCCAATTATAATTATATGATTTTACAGGACATTGTGGCAAATATTCATATTTGTGAAAATAGGATTCTGGAAGTTTTACTTTTTCGCGATAAAGTTTGTTAATATCATAGAGAGAAAACATAATAATTATTAATAATCAAAATTGTTTAAATAATTTTTATGGCTTTTTATAAACTTTCACCTTATAAAGTTTTACTTTCACCTTATAAAGTTTTACTTTCACCTTATAAACTTTCACCTTATAAACTTTCACCTTATAAACTTTCACCTTATAAACTTTCACCTTATAAACTTTCACCTTATAAACTTTCACCTTATAAACTTTCACCTTATAAA
>JACCEB011019975.1_pt1 | contig 33497 bp, 36 predicted proteins | sample 7454761 | NCBI WGS metagenome assembly JACCEB01 (sample SAMN15323454, study PRJNA562643) | freshwater metagenome | isolation source: river surface water | place: USA:Blue River Watershed | collected 2017-08-18
AGAACAAGTTGCGAAATCTCATTTGCTTGATCAAGCAGGTAGGTACGAATCAAAGTTGCAATCTGGTCGTTTCGACTGCGGCCCGCTCGAACCTTGCCACCAAGTTCAACACCGGCAATCTCAATGAGCCCACGCTCGAGAGCTGAGTGCACGTCTTCATCGGTTGGCTTGGCAACGAAACTGCCCTTTTGAACTCGATCCAGGAGTTCAACGAGGCTGCGGTCAAGCTTTTCGTACTCAGCCACTGTCAAGTACCCTGCGGACTGGAGTGCCTTGATGTGTGCGCGAGTTCCGGCGATGTCATAGCCAGCCAAACGCCAATCGAAATGCACTGAACGGCTTAGAGCCACCAGCGCATCAGATGGGCCACCTTCAAAACGACTACCCCAGAGGGCGTTGGAACCAGATGCTTGGCTATTCATAATTTCCTATTTCAATAGGCACTGCAGTGCAGCGCGGATTCGTTCAATCTTACGTTTAGGCCTGTTCAGCAAGCCAAACCATGAGAGCCTTCTGGGCGTGCAGGCGATTCTCTGCTTCATCCCAGATAACTGATCGCGGGCCATCGATGACTTCGGGGCTAACCTCATAGCCACGGTAAGCAGGCAGGCAATGCATGAAGATTGCATCTGGCTTAGCTCGGTCAAAAAGTGCCTGATCTATGGTGTAACCAGCAAAGTCCTGCAGACGTTGCTCTTTTTCAGACTCTTGCCCCATTGAGATCCAGGTGTCAGTAACAACCACGTCAGCATCAGTGATTGCAGCAATTGGCTCACCGTGGACAGCCACCGAACCACCGGTTTGAGCAGCGATAGTTTCGGCACGGGCAACTACGCCCGCCTGCGGCAAATAACCTGCCGGGCCAGCAACGGCCACGTGCATTCCAGCAGTGGCGCAACCGATTAGGTAGCTGTTAGCCATGTTGTTGCTGGCATCACCCACGTAGGCAATTTTTAGACCTGCCAAGAATCCCTTGTGCTCTTGAATGGTCATAAGGTCGGCAAGGATTTGGCAAGGGTGGTAATCATCACTTAGCGAATTGATGACAGGCACCCCGGCATACTCGGCCATCTCTTCGAGACCGGCGTGAGAGTAGGTACGCCAAACAATTTGGGACACCTGGCGACCCAACACACGAGCGGTGTCAGCAACGGATTCTTTGCCACCCATCTGGCTGGACTGACTGTCGATGATGAGGGGTGCTCCTCCGAGATCAGTAACGCCAACCGCAAAGGAAACACGAGTTCTGGTCGAAGTCTTGTCGAAGATCAGCGCAACTGTTTGTGGCCCAGCAAAAGGCTTTTCGGAATAGGGCGCGCTCTTCAATGCAATCGCACGACGAAGAATCTCTGCCTGTTCAAATGGGGTGATGTCATCGTCTTTTAGAAAGTGGCGAACCATGTTAATTCCGTTCTAGTTTGGGTGCACTACTGTGCCGACGCCGGATACGGTGAAAATTTCTAGCAAGATACTGTGCGGAGTTCGACCGTCGATAACGTGAGAACTGGGCACGCCGCCTTGAACGGCGCGCAGGCAGGCCTGCATCTTTGGAATCATGCCTGATTCGAGCTTTGGTAAAAGGTCTTCGAGTTCAGCCGTAGTGATTTCAGACACCAAAGAGTCTCGATTCGGCCAATCGCTGTATAACCCTGGCACGTCAGTCAACACCATTAGTTTTTCGGCGCCGAGAGCCACGGCTAGCGATGACGCAGCGAGGTCTGCATTTACATTCAGGAGCTCACCGCCAATGGTTGGTGCAACGGTGGAAACCACCGGTATCCGCCCAGCATCGAGAGCTTCAAAAACGATACGAGGGTTTACCTGAGTAACCTCTCCAACCAGACCAATGTCAACAGGGCCATCTGGTGAATCCAGAATGGTCTTCTCTGCGCGGAACAGGTTTGAATCCTCGCCGGACATAATCACTGTTTCTGCGCCAGCTTGCTCAATGAGCCCTGCCAACTCAGCCGAAATCTGTTCGCGAAGAACATCACGAACTACGTTGATGGTTTCATCGGTAGTAACACGGAAACCACCGCGGAATTCACTGTGGATACCCAGCTCTGCTAGCTTTGCCGAAATCTGAGGCCCTCCACCGTGGACAACAACAGGCTTGATGCCAACCCAGCGCAGATAGGCCATGTCTTGAGCGAAAGCACGTTGGAGCTCTGCATCAACCATTGCGTTACCACCGAATTTAACTACGACGACTTTGCCGTGGAAAGCCTGCAGCCATGGCAAAGACTCAATTAGGGTCTCTGCCTTAATTGCCGCGAGGTTGTGGTCTTGCTGAGCTGAAGGAATCATTAGCTGGAGTATGCGCTGTTCTCTGTGACGTATTCGTGTGTTAGGTCGTTTGTGTAGATAGTGGCTGAATATGGGCCAGCATTCAAGGAAATCTTGATTGAGACCTCGCGTGGCGTTAGGTCAACCAGCTCGCGCGGCTGGTCAGGTTGCCCCTTGCGGGAGACACTCACCCCGTTGATGTCAACATCGATGTCGTATGGGTCAAACGCTGCACTGGTTACACCCACTGCCGCCAAAATTCGACCCCAGTTGGCGTCGTTACCGTAAATAGCGGCCTTAAAAAGATTGTTTCGCGCCACAGATCGGCCAACCTCAACGGCATCTGCCTCAGAGGCAGCGTTGACAACTTCGATAGCAATGTCGTGGCTGGAACCCTCAGCGTCACGCAGTAGCTGAAGGGCAAGGCTCATGCAAACCTCAATCAGCGCTGCCTGGAAATCGGCGGCAGCCGGGGAAACACCACTTGCGCCCGAGGCCATCAAAGTGACTTGGTCGTTGGTAGACATGCAACCGTCTGAATCAAGGCGGTCAAAAGAGATTCGGGTAGCTGCTCGAAGGGCTGTGTCGAGTGCGGCAGAGTCAACCACTGCATCGGTGGTGATTACCACCAGCATGGTAGCTAGACCTGGGGCAAGCATTCCAGCGCCCTTAGCCATTCCGCCAATAGACCACCCATCTGCATGGATAAACTCGGCTACTTTGGCAACCGAATCGGTGGTCATGATTGCCTGTGCAGCCACCGGCCCCGCCTCATGAGAAAGGGCGGCCTGGGCGGCAACTACTCCATTGGTGAGTTTCTCTCGATCTAGCTGCTCACCGATCAAACCGGTGGAACAGACCAGAACATCACCGGCAGAAACGTTTAGCACTTCGGCAACTTTTTCGGCTGTTGCGTGGGTGGTCTGGAACCCTTGAGACCCGGTGTAACAGTTAGCCCCGCCTGAGTTGAGAACGATTGCGCTGACTTGACCGTCGGCAATTACCTGCTTGCTCCAGATAATTGGATTGGCCTGACAGCGGTTGGTCGTAAAAACAGCTGCGGCAGCATTGAGTGGCCCTTCGTTGACCACCAGGGCAAGGTCTAGGTTGCCTGATTTCTTGAGACCAGCGTGGACACCAGCGGCTAGAAAACCCTTGGCAGTAGTAACGGTCATTTAGCGCTTCCTTTTTGTGCCAGCGAGATGTTGGTCAGCCCGGTAGCTTCGGGCAATCCCAATGCAATGTTCATGGATTGAATCGCGGCACCACCGGTGCCTTTAACCAAGTTATCGATAGCACACACGGCGATAAGTCGGTTGGCGTGCTCATCGATGGCAAGACCGATGGTTGCCAAGTTTTGCCCGATGATGCTTGAGGTTTTTGGGAAATCTCCGGCAGGCAGTACCTGCACGAATGCCTCACCTTGATAGGCATGCCGATAGGCCGAGAGGACCTGATCGAGCCGAACGCCCGGCTTTAGTTTTGCCGTATTCACCGCCAAAATTCCGCGCTCTAGAGAGGCAAGCACCGGAGTGAATGAGATTTGAATGCGGGCACCAGCAGCTTTGTACAGGTTCTGTTCAATCTCTGGAGTGTGTCGGTGAATGCCACCGACCTGGTAGGCGTAAGCAGACCCCGTTGGCTCTTCGGCCAAAAGTTTTTCAGTGGCACCACGGCCAGCGCCTGAGGTTCCGACGGTCAAAATGCTAACAATGTCATCCAGCTCGATGAGCCCCTCGGCGAGCGCAGGCGCCAACCCGAGGGTGATTGCTGTCACATTGCAGCCCGGGACGGCAATTCGCTTAGTGGTTTGCAGTTTTTCTCGCTGCTTAGACTTGCCACCTTCGATGAGGAGTTCGGGCATGCCATAGGTCCAGGTGCCGGCGTGTTCTCCCCCGTAAAACTTTTGCCAGTCTTCGGAGCTGTCAAGGCGAAAGTCCGCGCCGCAATCCAGGATTAGGCAATTCTCGTCCTGTAGCCAAGCCGCAACCTCCGCTGATTTGGAGTGCGGTAGAGCCAGGAAAACCACATCATGGCCACTTAGCTTCTGAGCGTTGTTCTCTGAAAAAACGACATCGGCAAACTTGGTGACATCGGGGTGCAGCGCCGAAACCTTTTGACCGACCATGCTGCTCGCGGTGACAGTCTTCAACTCAAGATTTGGGTGCTCGGCAATCAGGCGCAGCAGCTCGCCGCCCACGTTTCCGCTGGCACCGGCAACTGCTACTGAGTAAGTCATGATTACCTAACGTTTATGCCCGAAGGGTGGCGCCAAAGCGCTCTGCGGCTAGTGCAACGGCCTTGTCTCGCGAGTCGGACGCCTCCACTTGGGTCAAAGTACGATCGCTGGCCCGGAACCTCAATGCAAATGTAAGGGACTTCTGCCCTTCCGGTACATTGGCACCACGGTAGTCATCAGTCAGTTGGATGCGCTCCAACAGTTCTCCGGCACCCTCCTGAATAACACTTAGGACATCAGAGGCAGCAATACCAGCTGGCACCAAGACCGATAGATCCTGGGTTGCTGCAGGCATAACACCGACGGGACCGGCTTGAATAACCTTTGGTGCGATTGAGAACAAAGCGCCTAAGTTGATTTCAAATGCAGCCACACGCCTCGGAAGGTCATTTTCTGCAGTCAGCTTTGGATCAAGCTCGCCAGCGTAGCCCACAGCAACCTTGCCCTCGGAGCCATCCACAAACAACTGGGCAGTACGACCAGGGTGGAAGCCGACTGGACTTGCCTGAGCCACGCTTAGATCAAGACCAACGGCGCGGGCTATGATTCGAGCCGCCTGGATTGCATCTTGGTAAGAGACTTCGACAGCCGGTTGGCCGACCTGCTGACTCACACGATTGCCCGCAAACAAACCGGCGATGACCTGCGGTTGCGCTGGGATAACCGAAGCAAGCTCTTTTAGTTGCTCATCTGATGGTCGTGCATTTCCGACTGGCAAGGCCACGGGAGGCTTTACCGAAGCGGAAGGAATAAAGACCGAACCCTCCTCGAAAATGGCTAGGTCTGTAAGACCTCGAGAAAGGTTTCGACGCATTGCATCCATGAGTCCAGGCAGGATGCTGGTGCGCATCTCGCTGAAGTCACTCTGCAGAGCGTTGGCCAACCGAACGCGTGGTGCTTTGGCATCTGATGCGAACCAAGAGTTTTGAACTTCAGAGAGGAAAGGGTAGGTCAATACCTCAACATGACCTGAGTTTGCCAAAGCATTGATTACCGCACGACGGTGCTTTTGTTTTGCGGTTAGGCCGCGCCCCGGCGGGGCAACTGGCAATCTGGTTGGAATTCTGTCGTAACCGCTAATACGAGCAACCTCTTCGACGAGGTCAGTCTTGTGGCGAAGGTCTGGCCGCCAACTAGGTGGGATGACCTCATAGCCGCCGTCAACGACCGCAACTACACACCCGATCAAAGTTAGGGTGTCGGTGATCTCTACCTGAGAATATTCAACGCCAACCAAGGCCGAAGCAAAATCAGCTGGCAACCAGATCGGTGCTACGGCGTGACTTGAACGATACTCAGCACCCAGCGAGTCTGCAGTACCAAGAGCTTGCACTTCAAGCAGCTGCACTACTCGAGCAGCGGCGTGCTCAGCGATTTGAGTGTCCACTCCCCTTTCGAAACGCTTGGAGGCCTCGGAGCTAAGGCGATGTCTGCGCGCAGTACGAGCAATTGAAATTGACTCGAAGTGTGCGGCCTCGATCAAAACGTTCACGGTTTCAGCAGTGACTTCGGTGCTTTGACCACCCATAACACCGGCAAGCCCAATGACTCCAGAATCATCGGCGATGACTAGGTCTTCGGTGTGCAGGGTACGAGTGTTGCCGTCGAGCGTGACCAAAGTCTCGCCAGGAATTGCGCGACGAACGGTTAGGCCGCCCTGGATTTTGTCTAGATCGTAGGCATGAATCGGCTGCCCCAACTCGAGCATGGTGTAGTTCGTGATGTCAACAATCAGCGAGATTGAACGCATACCTGCCATCTTGAGCCTTGCCACCATCCACGGTGGCGTAGGGCGCTTGGCATCGACGCCTTTGACTGAGCGAAGGACAAACCGCTCAGAGCCAATTTTTTCGCGGATTGGTGCCTGGTCATCGATGGTCAATGGAAAACCATGGCCAGCTTCTGGGTGGGCGTTGCCGGTTGGGTCGCGGAAGTCTGCGCCAGTTGCGTGAGAATACTCACGTGCAATGCCACGGATTGAAAAGCAGTAACCGCGGTCTGGAGTTACGTTTACCTCAGCCGCTTGCTCGTTCAGGCTTAGAACCTCGATGGCATCGGTGCCGACTTTTGGATCTAGGCCCATGGTTTGCAGACGAATGATGCCGGCGTGGTCGTCGCTGAGATTCAGCTCACGAGCAGAGGCCATCATGCCATCACTTACGTGGCCGTAGGTCTTGCGAGGTGTGATTTCAAAGTTGCCCGGAAGAACTGCACCCGGTAGACAAACCACCACCTTATCGCCAACTTCAAAGTTGCTGGCTCCGCAGACAATTCCTCGCACGTCTGGGCCACCATCGGCAGCTTTCATTCCCTCTGGTGCGACGCGAACCTGGCACCAACGAATGGTCTTTCCGTTCGACTGCTCTTCTGGAGTGAACTCTAGAACTTGACCAACTACAACTGGTCCGGAAACGTCGAAAGAGTGCGAGCCCTCTTCTTCGAGACCAACCTTAACGAGTTGTGCCATAACTGAATCAGGAGTGGCGTCTCCGGGTAGATCTACGTACTCGGCTAGCCAGGAAAGTGGGACGCGCATTATATTGACACTCCAAACTGCTCGCTGAAGCGCACATCGGCTTCAACCATGTCGTGCATATCGCGCACGTCGTTGCGGAACATGAGGGTTCTTTCGATACCCATACCGAAAGCAAAGCCGGTGTACTCCTCTGGGTCGATACCGGCAGCCTTCAAGACATTTGGATTGACCATGCCGCAGCCACCCCACTCAACCCAGCGGGCACCTCCCTTGGCGCCAGGGTGCCAAACGTCTAGCTCGGCAGATGGCTCGGTAAAAGGAAAGAAGGATGGTCGCAAACGAATCTGAGCATCTGGCCCAAACATGATGCGGGCAAAGTGCTCAAGGGTGCCGCGAAGATCTGCCATCGTCAGGCCCTTGTCAATGGCGAGGCCTTCGACTTGGTGGAATACCGGAGTATGAGTGGCGTCAAGCTCATCGGTGCGGAAAACGCGACCAGGGCACAGAACGTAGAGCGGCAAGTCACGCTCAAGCATTGAACGCACCTGTACCGGTGAGGTGTGGGTGCGAAGAACCAGGTTGGATTCAACTGGTTCAACGAAGAAAGTGTCCTGCATGGCTCGAGCCGGGTGATCGGCGTCAAAGTTAAGAGCATCGAAGTTGAACCATTCGCTCTCGATCTCTGGACCTTCGGCGATTTCCCAACCCATGCCAACAAAAACGTCGGCGATGGTGTCTTGCAGCAGACTCAGTGGGTGACGGGCACCACTGCGTGAGATCTCTGGAGAGGCAGTGACATCGACAGCCTCGGCTGCCAACTTTGCCTGCTCTTCAAGGATGGAGAACTCGGCCTCTTTTTGTGCGAAAGCTGAGTTGAGCTGCCCCCTGGCCTGGCCAATCATTGCGCCAGCAGCGGCTTTGAATTCGTTCGGGACTGAACGCATCTGCGCATTTAGTTGGGCAATGGCAGACTGGTCACCTACCGCAGTGGCGCGGGCCGCCTTTAGAGACGCCAAATCAGCGGCAGCGGCGATGACAGACAATGCCTCGGCCACAGCGGCATCGACGGCTTGTTGAGTGATTGGATTTTCTGCAGACATAGGCTTCTAAGTCTACCGATTCGAGGCTTAGGCTCGGGTATTTTGGGCGAACGCTGATGCGTAGAGGCAGATGCTGGCCGCTGTTGCAAGGTTCAAAGATTCGGCCGCGCCATACAGCGGAACTGCAACCTCTTTGTCAACCAGGTCAAGTGTGCTCTGTTCGAAGCCCCAAGCTTCATTACCAAAGACCCACGCGGTGGGTGCTGCCAAGACCTCTGGCGGTAGGTCTGGAATAAGGTGTCCTCCGCCATTAGCGGCGAAAACCTGCATGCCAGCGGCTTTGAACTTGGCAATTGCCACATCGATGTCCACGTCGATGGCAATCGGCAGGTGAAACAGCGAGCCAGTAGTCGAGCGAACAACTTTTGGGTTGTAAACGTCCACACTGTTGCTGCTAAAAATCACAGCATCAGCACCCGCTGCATCGGCCGCTCGGAGCACGGTGCCGGCGTTACCAGGGTCGCGGATGTTGGCCAAGAACGCAATCAGTTTTGGCTGCTCAGAAATGATGTCATCGATGGTGACGTCAAGCTGTTCGCAAACAGCAACAACACCCTGCGGGGTGGTGGTGTCGGTTAGAGCTTTTAGGACCTGCTCACTGACCAAATGAAAACGAATACGTGAAGATTCGGCCTTGTCAAAAAGCTCTGGATAGCGCAAAACTGCGTCTTGGGTTGCGTACAACTCGACGATTAGCTTGGGGCGTGCCAGTGCTTCTTTGAGACCCTGAGGCCCCTCAAGCAGAAAGAGCCCGGTCGATGACCGGGCGTCTTTCTTAGTGAGCTTGGCAACCCCGCGAACCTGATTGGCCTTGGGATCGATTAGCAATTTGGCTTACTTGACCTTTGGAGCTGAGGTGTCTGCTGGAAGTGCAGCCTTAGCGGTCGCAACCAAGGTTGCGAAGGTCTTTGCGTCGTTAACTGCAAGGTCGGCAAGGATACGACGGTCAACCTCGATGCCAGCCAGGTTAAGGCCCTGGATGAAGCGGTTGTAAGTCATTCCGTTTAGACGAGCAGCAGCGTTGATGCGCTGGATCCATAGGCGACGGAAGTCACCCTTGCGTGCGCGGCGGTCGTTGTATGCGTAAACCAATGAGTGCAGCATCTGCTGCTTTGCCATACGGTACAAACGTGAACGCTGGCCGCGGTAACCCTTAGCGCGCTCTAGTACGGTACGACGCTTCTTGGCGCCGTTTACCGCGTTTTTTACTCTTGCCATTTGATGCTCCTAGTGAAGTTGAAAGACTCGGGCTTACTTGCCGAGAAGGGTCTTAAGGGTCTTGTAGTCGGCCTTTGAAACAACCTGGTCTACATTTAGGCGACGCTTGCGACGGTTCGACATGTGCTCCTGGTTGTGGCGCATGTTGATCTGTTCTTTCATGATCTTGCCGCTACCGGTGAAGCGGAAACGCTTCTTGGCGCCCGAGTGGGTCTTCTGCTTTGGCATTGCTATCTCCTGTTTCTACTCAGCTGCTTCTGCAGCTGATTCGTTTGGCTGTTCTGGGCTGACTGTAGCTTTTGCAGCTTTGTCTGCCGCTTTTTTGGCTTCTGCCTTGGCATCGGCCTTGTTCTTTAGCGGACCGATAACCATGACCATGTTGCGGCCATCGATCGAAGGATTCGACTCGACTGCACCCAACTCGGCAACTTCTTCGGCTAGCTTCTGAAGCAACTTGATGCCCATTTCTGGGCGAGACTGTTCGCGACCGCGGAAAACCACGATCACCTTGACCTTGTCACCTGCTTTTAGGAAGCGTTCAATTTGGCCACGCTTGGTGCCATAGTCGTGTGCATCAATCTTCAGACCAAATCGGACGGTCTTCAGGATTGTGTTGACCTGGTTTTTGCGGGCTTCGCGAACCTTCTGCGCTGCTTCGTACTTGAACTTGCCGAAGTCCATCAGCTTTGCAACTGGTGGCTTTGAAGTAGGGGCTACCTCGACTAGGTCAAGGTCTAGCTCTTGCGCCATGCGCAATGCCTCTTCGATTCGGACAACGCCAATCTGCTCACCAGCAGCGCCGACGAGGCGAACCTCTGGCACGCGGATGCGCTCGTTGATACGTGGATCGCTGATAAGTTGCTCCTCTAAACGTGACATAAACGGCCACGCCAGCGGCAAAATGCCGAAGAGCGCACAGAAACGTAAGTTTCAAAGCTTTACCCGGCAACCTATGAGTCGGTGGACGCGGGTGGGAATTGATTCCACTTCTGACCGAGGATAAACCTCGGAGCCATGGGTTAGCCTAGCAGAAAGATTACAAAAGGAGAAGCCCCGTGGCTGAGTTTAAAGATGTAGCTGATCAGGTTCGCGATATTGCCGAGGTGCCTGCAGTGGAAGTCATCACCACAACGGCTGTGCACCTAATGAGCGCTGCGGCGGTTCAATGTGGCCTAAGTGAAGACGGCTCAAAGGGAGACCTGGACGAGGCCCGCAAATTGATCAATGCGCTGGCCGGATTGGTGACTGCCTCTGCCGCTGAGATTGGCGACCACCACGCTAGGCCACTGCGCGACGGCCTGCGCTCTCTGCAACTTGCCTTTAGAGAAGCGTCAGTGATTAAAGACGCACCCGGCGCTGGCCCTGGCGAGAAATTTACCGGCCCAGTCAACTAGCCGCGGCTGGTCTGCCTGTTGCTGGTCGACGTGGGTTAGCTAGCTAACTTTGCCAGGCTGAATCTGGACTTTCATCGAATCCACCAGTTCTGACAGGTGAGGAATTGCCGACCACAGGCTGATCAGACGAGAAATAACGGACTCCAAGTCGGTTTGCGCCAAGCCTGGCTTCATCTCGAGTGCGATTATCAGCTCAGGTCCGGTCAATCGCGACATTAGGTCACCCGAACGCAGATTAAGTGACCGAACATCGGTCTCATTTCGCAGCGGCACGGTGAGCGCGTTGAATAAATCGCGATTCAGATGCGGCGGGATCCAAGCCTTTTGCTGGGCGAGAGCCTCAATTGCTGGCCGTCTAAGGACAAATTCGGTAGGTGAACCTGGGTCAAGGATTACCCGCTTATTGCCCTCTGATACGGCAGCCAGAGCAACGCGCACAGCATCGCTCGGCACCGGGCGAGCTTTTTTATTCCAAACAGCCATCGCGGCCACCGAGCTAAAAACCGGTAACCCGGTTTCTCCGTCTGGAGTCTTTACCGTGACGATCGAGAGGTCAGCGCTCTTGTCAACAGTTTGCCCGTGAGCACCCTGTCCGCTTTCCCCCAGGTCAGCCAAGAGTGGAATCAATAGACGTGATTTGGCAATCTCTTGGAACACTTTGCTGGCATCACCGGAAAGTTGAAATTCGGCGAGCGCAGCGACTAGATCGTGGGGTGCGGTGCCGTCATCATCGGCGAAGGGGTTTTGCTCGAAACTTCGCCCCGCCCATGGCACACCAGCTGAATCGGCGAATCGGTCAGCGTTGATGTGCTCGTGGTCGTGGCTTTTCATGTTTAGGAGTTGGCGATAGCCAGGGCTTCTTGAAGGGTGAACTTGTTGGCATAGAGAGACTTGCCCAAAATGGCGCCTTCTAGGCCTTCAGATACCAGCGCTCGAAGATCACGGATGTCTTGTAGCGAGCTAATGCCACCAGAGGCAACGACTGGCTTGCTGGTGCGCTTCATAACTTCGCGTAGCAGCTCGATGTTTGGACCGCGCAGGGTACCGTCTTTAGTCACATCGGTAACCACGTATCGTGCGCAACCGGCTGCCTCTAGGCGAGCGAGTACCTCCCAAAGGTCTCCACCTTCGCGAGTCCAACCGCGTGCCGCAAGAGTGGTACCGCGAACATCTAGGCCCACTGCAATGGCATCGCCAAACTTGGCAATTACACGCTCGGTCCACTCAGGGTTTTCTAGCGCAGCGGTGCCAAGGTTTACTCGGGTAGCACCGGCTTCAAGTGCAGCCTCAAGCGATGCATCGTCACGGATACCACCAGAAAGCTCAATCTTCACCGAGGAAGCAGAATCGACTACTTCGCGAATGATTGCGCGGTTATCGCCGCGACCAAAGGCAGCGTCAAGGTCTACAAGGTGAATCCACTCCGCCCCGGCTTCGATCCAGGTCTGAGCGGCTTCAAGTGGGCTGCCGTAATCGGTCTCTGAACCAGCCTCACCCTGAGTAAGGCGGACGGCCTTTCCGTCGGCAACGTCAACGGCAGGAAGTAGTTCTAGGTAGTTAGCCATTTGGATCTCTTTCTTTGAAACTAAAAAGTGCCCAGCCAGTTGCTGAGAAGCTTGATGCCGGCTTGACCGGATTTTTCAGGGTGAAACTGAGTTGCAGACAAGGGGCCATTCTCGACAGCGGCAACAAACCGGCACCCATACTCAGCCCAGGTAACTTGTGGGTGGGTCAATGGACCCTGTTCATCCATCTTCCAATCGCGAACACCGTAAGAGTGCACGAAGTAAAAACGCTCCGACTCAATTCCGGAAAACAACTTGGTGGCCGCTGGCGGTTGGACGGTATTCCACCCCATGTGCGGCAGGACCGGTGCATCAAGTTTTTCGACGACACCTGGCCACTGCCCAAGACCCTGGGTCTCGATTCCGTGTTCCAGACCCTGCTCAAACATCACCTGCAGCCCAACACAAATGCCCAAAACCGGCTTGCGTGCCACCAAGCGCTTATCGATGAGCTCTGCACCCTTGACTTCGTTTAGCTGTTCCATAACGGCAGTGAAGGCACCCACACCTGGCACGACTAGGCCGTCGGCCGCAAGAACTGAAGCTCGGTCACGGGTGAGTTCAACCTGTGCACCGGCAACCTCAAGAGCCTGGGCCACCGAGTGAACATTTCCGCTGCCGTAATCTAAGACGACTACGCGGGGTGAAATCACAAAGCACCCTTGGTAGAAGGAATGCCATCGACGCGGGCGTCAGCCTCGACCGCCTTGCGGAATGCACGGGCAAAAGCCTTGAACTCTGCCTCGGCAATGTGGTGCGGGTCGCGACCATCAAGCACAGTTACGTGCACGGTAATGCCAGCGTTCAATGAGATTGCCTCAAACACGTGGCGGATCATTGAGCCGGTGAAGTGACCACCAATAAGGTGGAACTCAAACCCAGCAGGCTCGCCCGTGTGAACCAGGTATGGGCGACCTGAAACGTCAACCACAGCACGCGCCAAGGCGTCGTCTAGCGGAACAGTTGCATCACCGTAGCGGCCGATGCCTGATTTGTTGCCGAGAGCCTGACGAATTGCCTGGCCCAAAACAATTGCTGTGTCTTCTACCGTGTGGTGAACATCAATGTGGGTGTCGCCCGATGCACGCACGAATAGGTCTACGAGAGAGTGCTTAGCGAAAGCGGTGAGTAAGTGGTCGAAAAAAGGCACCGATGTAGAGATTTCGGCGCGACCAGTGCCATCAAGGTTGAGGCTCAGCTCAATTGATGACTCGGAAGTGCTGCGCTGCAGAGTGGCAGTACGGCTCATGGAAATACCTTTCGCAAAGCGATGTTAGTTATGGACCAAGTCTAGCGAATCAGTGGTTTGCGAGCACTTCTCGCAAGGCAGCTAGGAAAGCTGTGGTCTCAGCTTCGGTACCGGCTGAAACACGAAGAGTCCCTGGAATTCCAACGTTTCGAATCAAAACCCCCTTGGCAAGGAGCGCCTCGAAGACCTGGTTGGAATTTTCTAGGCCACCAAACAATACGAAGTTTGAGTCAGAGCGGTATGGATCAAGGCCCAGATCTTGAAGCTCCATGACGATTCGGTCACGCTGGTAGCGAATGTCATCGACCGTTGCCAGCATGGTGGCCGCATGCGCCAAAGCACCTTCAGCAGCGGCCTGCGTGAATGCGCTCAGGTGGTAAGGAAGGCGAACCAATCTCAGAGCATCGATGACAGCCGGGTCAGCAGCCAGGTAGCCCACGCGTGCGCCCGCAAACGCAAATGCCTTGGACATCGTGCGGCTAACCAAAAGCCTTTCCCTGCCTGGCAACAGACTGGTAGCACTGACCTCGGTTGCGCCGCCAAATTCCGCATAGGCTTCATCGACAACGACTATGCCCCCAGTTGCCTCTGATACGGCGTCATAGGCTGCTTCGATGCAGCTGAGACTCAAGGGCGTGCCGGTTGGGTTATTCGGAGAACAAAGCATCACGATGTTTGGCTGCTCTTTGAGAATCTCGGCGCGAATGTGCTCAGGGGTCAACTCGTAACGGTCGAGTCGCGGCGAATCAACGTACTCGGTGCCGGTACCTTGGGCAATCAGAGCGTACATGGAGTACGTAGGTGTAAAACCAATACCTTTTCGCCCCGGACCACCAAAGGCTTGGAAGATGTGCTGCAAAACCTCATTAGAACCGTTTGCGGCCCAAATGTTTTGTGCGGATAGGCCTGCGCCAAGGTAGTTAGCCAAAGCCTCTCGAAGGGCCATGAACTCGCGGTCTGGGTAGCGATTAATCTCGAGCACTGCTGCGGCAATTCTCCCGATGATGTCAACAGCGACTTCTTCGGGAATGCGGTGCGTGTTCTCGTTGACGTTTAGGGCCACCGGAACATTTAGTTGCGGTGCCCCGTAAGGAGTGCGCCCTTTGAGGTCATTACGTAGGGGAAGGTCTTCAAGATTAGCCACCTGACTAGGTTACCGGTTGGCCAATAATGAAGCGGGGTTTCTGCTCGGACTAGTTTGGCAAAGCGATCTTTTGACCAGGCTGCACTTCTGCACTAACCAATCCGTTTAGGTTGACCACATCTACGATCCAGTCGCGAGGGTCTTGGTTTGGGGCTAGGTCTTCAGCTAGAGACCACAAGGTCTGACCAGCCGAAACAGTGATGTACTGAAACTCAACAGAGGCCGAAGACACGTTTGCGTTGGCCCCTGAAGCACCGAAGCCTTGAGCCAAAGCAAAGACTGCACCTGTGGCAATTGCCACGATGGTGACGCTACGCAGGAAACGACGACCGGAAGCGTTGAGGTGCGTTACTGACTGAACCCGAACCGTAGGACGGACCATGGTTGAAGCGGGTGCGAAGTTTGACATCTTGAACACCTTTCATTTGCTTGCTAACTTGAAACTTTTGTTTCGAACAGTTGTTCGCTTTAGAACAAGAATACAAACAAGCACCGACAATTTGTCAAGAAATATTTCTTTTATTCGAAAATGTGTTTGATTTATGCGGTTTTTGCGAATACTCTTTCGATAGTTCTAGATTCAAACAGGCACCTACGACAATTAGAGAAAGGCCTGGCTATGGAAGAAAAGCGCAATACGCGACGCGCATCTAGCTTGAGCCCAATGCAGGAGAGAATTCTGCAGGCAATCCAGCGATCTAAGGCCGAGCGCGGCTACGTTCCGAGCATGCGCGAGATTGGCGAAGAAGTAGGCCTGGCCTCCCCTGCCAGCGTGAGCCACCAGCTAAACCAACTCGAACTGGCTGGTTACATTAGCCGTGACCCAAAGCGCCCGCGCACCATCGATGTATTGATTGAGCTGCCGGGCTGGGAGGGGCAAGGTGCAGAATCTAGCGACAATGCCACCCCGATTGGCGATGCCGCAATGGTTCCTATGGTTGGTCAAATTGCTGCCGGCACTGCCATCACAGCCGAGCAGAATGTCGAAGAGATCTTCCCTTTGCCGCGCCAGTTGGTTGGCAAAGGCGACCTCTTCCTACTGAAGGTCAAAGGTGAGTCCATGATTGATGCAGCCATTTGTGATGGCGACTGGGTCGTGGTTCGCCAACAGCAGACCGCTGAAAATGGGGACATCGTTGCGGCTCTTTTGGAGGACGAAGCCACCGTCAAGACCTTCAAGCAGCAGGATGGTCATACCTGGCTGCTACCGCGAAACTCGTCTTTCGCGCCAATTCTTGGCGATCACGCGGTAATCATGGGCAAAGTTGTTGCCGTACTGCGTTCGGTATAGCAATTATTGAGAGCTGGTCGCGACCAGCTTTAGATGACCAAGCGGTAGTCGGCTAGTTCGGCTGCCGTTTCAGGTTTAACCATGGCTCGCACAAAGGTTCCGCCTTCTCGATAGTCAAGCATCAAGATGCGGCTATTCAAGTGCAACTTAGAAACTAGGTCGCCACGGTTATAAGGAATTAAGACCGCAATCTCGACGTTTGGTTCAGGAAGCAGGCGAGCTATCAAAAGCTTTAACTCTTCAACTCCCTCTCCGGTTCGAGCCGAAACACCGATTGAGTTTGGCTCCATGCCGCGCAGGGCCATGCGTTGGGTTTCATCGGCCAAGTCAATCTTGTTGAAAACAATCAACTCTTGAATATCGCGTGCCCCGACCTCGCCGATCACGTTGCGAACGGTAGCAATCTGTCCGGCTGGATCCGGGTGTGAAGCATCGACCACATGCACGATGAGGTCGCTATCTGCAATCTCCTCGAGGGTTGACCGAAAAGCCTCAACTAACTGGTGGGGCAGGTTGCGCACAAACCCAACAGTGTCGGCGTAGGTAAAGTCGCGACCGTCAGGGGTCTTGGCCTTTCTCACTGTTGGATCCAGCGTGGCAAAAAGTGCATTCTGAACCAAAACCCCAGCTTGGGTTAGCCGGTTTAGCAAGGATGACTTGCCGGCGTTTGTGTAGCCCGCAATGGCCACCGCTGGAATCGAATTACGCTTTCGGTTGGAGCGCTTGGTCTCACGTGCTGGCTTCATGGCCATAATCTGCTTGCGTAGTTTTGCCATTCGGGTGTTGATCCGACGCCGATCCAGCTCAATCTTGGTTTCACCGGGACCGCGTGACCCCATACCGACACCGCCGGCAGCCTGGCCACCGGCCTGGCGTGACATGGACTCACCCCAACCTCTAAGGCGTGGCAATAGGTATTCAAGCTGGGCTAACTCCACCTGGGCTTTACCCTCGCGACTCTTGGCATGTTGGGCAAAAATATCCAAAATCACAGCGGTTCGGTCAATCACCTTGGCGTTGACCACGTCTTCTAGTGCACGTCTCTGGCTTGGTGCTAACTCAGTGTCGGCAATCACGGTATCGGCACCGGCAGCCGCGACCAACTGCTTTAGCTCCTGTGCCTTGCCTTTACCAAGAAAAGTGGCCGGGTCTGGGTTTGCTCGTCGCTGCAACAAGCCATCAAGCACAGTGGCCCCGGCTGTTTCGGCGAGCGCGGCAAGCTCGCGCAACGAATTCTCGGCATCGAGCAAAGTATTTTCGCCCCAAAGGCCAATCAAAATGACTTTTTCAAGGCGTAACTGGCGATATTCAACATCGGTGATGTCCTCGAGCTCAGTGGATAGCCCGGCTACTCTGCGCAGGGCGGTGCGGTCTTCACGCTCAAACTGGTCACCGTCGAAGTTATTGAAAGTGTTGGTTTCTTCGGCACCCAGAGCCGCAGCGCGCTCACCTCGACGAAGGATACGGTCAACCACCTCATCGCCTCGAGAGTTGCCATGAGTGAAGGTCGGCTGATCATCTGCCTCAAAAAGCTCTTCGTCCACGCAACTAACACTAGTTTGCCTATCTGTATTACTGTTTCCACTATGTCTTCAGAACACTATTTTTCGGAGACCCCCGGCAGTACATTCAAGCCAAAGCAGATTCAAGTTGTCATTGACGGTCGCGAAGTTTCACTGACCACCTCCGGCGGAATTTTTAGCCCTGATCACATCGATCAAGGTACACAGATTTTGCTTAATCACCTTGATGATGCACCGCCGAGCGGAAACATCCTCGACATTGGCTGTGGTTGGGGGCCTATTGCGCTTTCCCTGGCTTCGCGCTCGCCCAAGGCAACCATTTGGGCTATCGATGTTAATGAGCGATCTCTAGAGCTGACGGCAGCTAACGCGGCGAAACTTGGCCTGACCAATGTGAACACCTGCAAACCCGATGAGGTTCCAGCCGATTTGAAATTTAGCGGAATATGGTCAAACCCGCCTATCCGAGTCGGCAAGGACGTTCTGCACGAAATTTTGCTCACTTGGCTACCAAGACTGGACCACGACGCTGAAGGCTACCTAGTCGTTCAGAAGAACCTGGGCGCTGATTCTCTTCACCGATGGCTGGAAAGCGAACTTCCTGACGAGTTCAGCACCATTCGAGTGGAAACCTCGAAGTCTTTTAGGATTTTGCGAGTCAAGAACCGCGGCTAATGTTTACGAACTTAGAGCGCGTCTAGATCTAGCTGCCCCTCGAATACCAACTCTGCCGCACCGCTCAAACCAACGTGTTCTCCATCTTCGGCCGCAAACATGCGCACACCTAAAGTTCCGCCAGGCACCTTGACCGCCCACTGGTTTGGTGCGCCGTTTCCGGCCCAGTGACGGGTGGCTAGAGCGGCCGCAACAATGCCTGTGCCACAAGACAAGGTTTCACCTACACCGCGCTCGTAAACTCTCATTTGAATCGTGCCGACGCCATCTTTGACCATTGGATCAGCAGGCACCACAAACTCAATGTTGGCTCCATTGGCCGGCGCGGGTTCAATGTTCGGCTTTTTGGTCAAATCCAGGCCTGCCAGCTCCTGCGGTTCGGCCAGTGCAACCACAATGTGTGGGTTACCCACATTAATGCCCTGACCAGGCCGGGCAACCTCAAGGTTGACTGCCTCAACGAGACTCTCCCCCTCTAGTTTCCAGCGCCCCATATCAATGGCAAAACCAGCCATGTTTCGCTGTAAGTCCTTGACCCCGGCACGCGTGCCAATTGAGAGAGTCTCACCGTCACCCAGCTGGACTAGACCCTTTTCAGTAAGGTAGCGGGCAAAAACTCGGGTTCCATTGCCGCACATTTCAGCAATCGATCCATCGGCGTTGTAGTAATCCATGAACCAAATTGCGCTTGGCTCTTCGGCCAAAATAGCTGCACCCGCAGGCAAGTTTTCAGACTTGACTACACGAATCAGACCATCAGCGCCAATGCCAAAGTGGCGGTCACAAATTTTGGCAACCTGCTCTGGAGTTAGAGTAATGTGCCCCTCAGCGTCGAGAAAAAGCACAAAGTCGTTGCCCGTGCCGTGACCTTTGGTGAAATGCATCAGATTTGCCATGGGACAAGCCTAGAGCCCAAGCCAGTTTGCCACGAGATCACTAGCCTTTTTATTCATATGAGGGTCTTGATAGTCCAGCCAATGAATGCGCGGATCGCGCTTAAACCACGACATCTGCCGGCGTGCATATTTTTGGGTTAGGCGCACGGTATCGGCGATTGCCTCGGACTCAGTCATAACGCCATCTATTTGAGCAATTGCCTGGGCATAACCAATCGCACGCGATGAAGTTTTTCCGTTCCTAATACCAAGCGACTCCAGTGCCCGCACCTCCTCAATGAGACCGGCTTGCCACATTCGCTCCACCCGGTGCTCAAGACGCTGCCTAAGGTCTTCTCGCGGGCCAGTCAGGCCAATCTCTAATACCGGCTGCCAATCTACGTTTTCTTCAGGAAGCACGGCAGCGAAGGGCATACCGGTGAGTGTGACAATCTCGATGGCCCGCACGGAGCGCCGCCCGTTTTCCGGAATGATTCTGCTAGCAGCAACCGGGTCAATTGCCTTGAGGCGCCGGTGCATCTCATGCGGTCCATGTTCGTCTAGTTCAGCTTCAAGTTGTGCCCTCAGCTCAGCATCGCGAGCAGGAAACTCGAACATGTTTAGAACGGCAGCCACGTAGAGCATAGAGCCACCAACCAGGATGGGTACTGCTCCCCGGCTCTGGATTTGGGTAATGGTCGGCCGAGCGACAGCCTGATATTCGGCGGCCGTTGACTCTTCAGAAATCTCGAGCCAATCGAGAAGGTGATGTGGAACACCCTGACGCTCTTCAACAGAGAGTTTTGCGGTACCGATATCCATACCCCGGTAGAACTGCATCGAGTCACAGTTGACGATTTCAGCTTGACCACCGGCAGCCCTAATCTGTTTCGCAAGAGCTATGGCTAGATCAGATTTGCCGGTGCCAGTTGGGCCAACTACTGCGATTAGTTTGTTGAGCATTATGGTTTGCGCAGGCTAGGCAACCCAAGTGAAACACTCGCCGGGCCAGAAGCAGAACCCGTTGCCGGAACACCACAACTTGCCGCCTCGGTGCGGTCCCAAGCATCACCCGCGGTTGTGCGGCGAACGGCATAAACCGAGATGTCGTCAGCTAGCAAGTGGTAAGGCGCTGCATCGGTGATTTTGGCGGTAACAACATCGCCCGGTCTTGGGCGCTCAGCACCGTCAGGCACCTCAAAGTGAACCAGGCGGTTGTCCTCAGCTCGGCCACTCATGCGGTTGGTGGCTTCGTCTTTACGACCCTCGTTGTTGGCAACCAGCACCTGCACGATCTGACCGAGCTGGTTCTTGTTTTCGGTCCATGCAACATCGTTGACCAAAGCCATGAGCCTTTCGTAACGCTCCTGCACTACCTCTTTTGGTAGCTGATCTGGAAGCTCTGCGGCCGGCGTGCCTGGGCGCTTTGAATACTGGAAGGTGTAGCTTGCGGCGAAGCGAGCTTCGCGAACTACACGCATGGTCTCTAGAAAATCTTGCTCAGTCTCCCCAGGAAAACCCACAATGATGTCGGTTGTAATCGAAGCGTTTGGCATGGCCATACGAACCCGCTCAAGAATTCCTAGGTACTTGTCGCTGCGATAACTGCGGCGCATGTCTTTCAGAACTTTGTCACTGCCAGACTGAAGTGGCATGTGTAACGAGGGCATGACGTTGTGAGTCTCAGCCATTGCCTCAATCACGTCATCGGTAAAGGCAGCTGGATGTGGGCTGGTGAACCGGACTCTTTCGAGCCCTTTGATTTCGCCGCAGGCCCGCAGCAATTTGGCAAATGCTCCCTTGTCACCAAACTCGACCCCATAGGTGTTTACGTTCTGGCCCAAAAGTGTAACTTCGATAGCTCCATCATCGACGAGCGCTTGAATTTCAGCGAGAATCTCGCCTGGGCGGCGGTCCTTCTCTTTTCCGCGCAGGGATGGCACGATGCAGAACGTGCAGGTGTTGTTACAACCTACAGAAATGGAAACCCAGCCCGCATAGGTAGAGTCTCGTTTGGTTGGCAGCTCACTAGGAAACGTCTCGAGTGCATCAAGTATTTCCACCTGGGCCTCGTGATTGTGACGGGCGCGCTCTAGTAGCGCTGGCAACGAACCAATGTTGTGAGTACCGAAGACTACATCTACCCAAGGCGCACGCTTGATGATGGTGTCGCGGTCTTTTTGAGCCAAGCAACCACCTACAGCGATTTGCATCTCTGGGTTTTCTTTTTTCTTCTCGCCTAGCATTCCAAGGTTGCCATAAAGCTTATTGTCAGCATTTTCGCGAACGGCACAGGTGTTAAAAACTACGATGTCGGCGGTTCCGGTTTCGGCAGCGGTATAACCGGCAGCCTCGAGCAGGCCGGTGAGACGCTCAGAATCATGAACGTTCATTTGGCACCCATAGGTACGAACTTCATAGGTGCGATTGGTGGTAGTCATTAGAAGACTATTTTAGCGGCAGGCTTGGATTTAGCTCTTGGTTCTCGGCGAACCGAATTGCTGCGAAAGCGATGGCACTTGAATAACCCTTGCGTTGAAGGTAGCCAGCCAGACGGCGATCTCGAGTGGCTTTCTCGAGATGTGCCATTTGACCAAAACGCTTTGATGCAAGTTCTTTGGCTGTTTCTAACTCATCCTCAGAACTGACTTCGTCTAAAGCTGCCTCGAAATCGGCTTCTGCCACGCCTTTAGTTAGCAACTCACGCTTGATGGCCGTTTTCGAGAGCCCCCTGAAGTTACGACGACTCGAAACAATGGTCTGGGCAAAAACCTTATCGTCAATTAAGCCCACCTCAGTAAACCGTTCAAGAATAGCCTCGGCAATTTCGGGCGGAATCTCTCTTTGCTCGAGGATTTGCCGCAACTGGTGCTTGGACTTTGCACTTCGCGCTAACTGGTGGAGCAGAACGTTTCTGGCACGCTGCTCGAGTTTTTCGGCGCTTGGCTGAGGCTTGGCTGTATCAGCTGAAAAAGGCCGCTCTTGAGGCTCGCCCGCAGCGCCATTTGAGGACTGCCTGCGCGCCGAATAGCGACCTTTTTGAAATGCCATTTGGGCTAAGCGTTAGCTGCCTTAGCGGCACCTTCAGGCTTTTCAGCAGCATCAGCTGGGAGATCTGCGACCGCGCGTGGCACGCCAATGCCAAGTTTGGTCTTGATCTTCTTCTCGATTTCATCGGCAACCTTTGGGTTTTCGATGAGGTACTTGCGAGCGTTCTCTTTGCCCTGACCAAGTTGCTCACCCTCGTAGGTGTACCAAGCACCCGACTTTTTGACAATTTCTTTCTCAACACCAAAGTCGATCAAGCTACCCTCTCGCGAAATTCCAACACCGTAGATGATGTCAAATTCTGCTTGCTTGAATGGGGCAGCCATCTTGTTTTTGACAACCTTAACGCGGGTACGGTTACCTACTGCGTCTTGGCCGTCTTTCAGAGTTTCAATACGGCGGATGTCCAGGCGAACCGAAGCGTAGAACTTTAGAGCCTTACCACCGGCGGTGGTTTCTGGGCTACCGAAGAAGACGCCAATCTTCTCGCGCAGCTGGTTAATGAAGATCATGGTGGTGCCGGTTGAGTTCAGTGCGCCAGTGAGTTTACGAAGCGCCTGAGACATCAAACGAGCCTGAAGGCCAACGTGAGAGTCACCCATCTCTCCCTCGATTTCTGCTCGAGGCACAAGGGCTGCAACAGAGTCAATAACGATGATGTCGATTGAGCCCGAGCGAATAAGCATGTCGGCGATCTCAAGTGCCTGTTCACCGGTGTCAGGTTGGCTTACAAGTAGTGCATCAGTATCTACACCAAGCGCCTTGGCGTACTCCGGGTCAAGTGCGTGCTCGGCGTCGATGAATGCTGCGATACCGCCATTGCGCTGTGCGTTAGCAATAGCGTGCAACGCGACAGTGGTTTTACCAGAGGACTCAGGACCGTAGATCTCTACGATTCGACCCTTTGGCAAACCTCCGGTGCCCAACGCAACGTCTAGTGCGATTGAGCCGGTAGGAATGACCTCAACTGGAGCGCGATCATCAGAGCCAAGGCGCATAACTGAGCCCTTGCCAAACTGGCGGTCAATTTGAGCTAGCGCAGTGTCTAGTGCCTTTTCGCGATCTGAAGGTGATGGCATTTGATCCTCTAATTCTGGCCGTAAGCCTTGGCTGGTTGTCTCAGGTGCTCTGATTGATAAAACCGACTGTATTTCGAGGCGCTGACAATTAAGCCAACCTGGGTTCAGTCTGTTGAAAACCTGCCTCAAAACCCGTTGTTAATAACTTACACGCGTTCGAACAAAATTTCGATAGTTAATTAGTGTGGCGTGTCGGTGTTTCGGGTTTTTGTTCAGTGCGGCTTTGGTTTTTCTTTTGAAACCCCATGCCAGCGATTTTTTGGAACACCACTTGCCTCGCATACCGCCAGCCAAACCTCTTTTGGATTCCTGCCCGCAGCAAGTGCCTGATTTGCGGTTTGATCACCTAGGGCGCTGATAACCAAGTCTTCGGCTACAACCTTGGCATAGGCGGCACCAAACTCATCTGCCATATACTCGTGAAATTGACTATGCCGCACCCTTAGACCCTACCTAAGGTTGCTAGGCAATAGAAAAGCGAAAGCCCTCGGACTCAAAACCGAGGGCTTTCGAAGATTGTTTAACAGGAGGACTTAGCGAGCTCCGGCAAGACTGCTATCAAAGTCGTGCACGAACTCGGCAGGGACAGTGTCAGGGATATTGACACCTTCGAGAACCGCCAGACGATCGCTAACTTCGCGCATGATTTGTGAAATTGGAACGTCAAGGGCGTCGGCCACTGAAGCCAGAATTTCTGAAGAAGCTTCTTTTTGACCGCGCTCGACCTCACTAAGGTAGCCAAGGGCTACGCTAGCGCGACCTGCGACCTGGCGAAGAGTCTTGCCCTTCTGCAAACGAAAGTCGCGAAGCACATCGCCGATTTCTTGTCTGACTAGAACCATTTAGTGCCTCCTTTGTAAATAACCTACCCGTTGCCTATGACAAAAGATAAACCGAACACCTGAGTTTTACCTGAGTGTTACTTGGAAGATAACCGACAAGTCGTGAATTTTGTTCCTGCCAACAGAGTTAGCCAGAGATAGCAGACTGGGCCTTTAGACCTTTTGAAGCCAAGCAAGCAGTACGTTTACGGCTGCTTCGGTGCTTTGGGCACGAATCTCTTCTCGGGAGCCCCCGAAGAAATATTCGGTGACCTCGACTGGCACTCCTGATGCGCCAAGAATGGCTACAAAAACTGTTCCAACAGACTTGCCATCTTGACTATCTGGCCCAGCCACTCCGGTGACGGCCAAGCCGACGACGGAGTCTTCAGGCAAATTTGCCGCCTTCGCGAGAGAGCCCCTGACTCCTCTGGCCATGGCTACGGCGACTTCAGGGTCTACTGCTCCGCGTTCAGACAGCAAAACCTGGGGAACACCAAGCAGTGAAGCCTTGATTGCGGTGTCATAGGCCACGATTGCCCCTAAGAAAACCTTGGACGCGCCTGGAACCGAGACAAACTCAGAACTGAGCCCTCCCCCGGTAAGCGACTCGGCAACAGCCAATCGAAGGCTCTTTGCCTGAAGCGAATCCAGCGCCTGCTTAGCAGTCATTAGCCCCGGGCCTTGGACGCCAAAATCAAATACTGGGCCCCGGTCCAAAGAGTTAGACCAACCGCAATTCCGACAAGGCCAGTCTCGAGCCAGTCATACCATTCCCCGAAATAGGCCTGGAACGGAGAGACTACAAAGCCCACCATGATGCCTTGAAAAATTGTTTTTAGTTTTCCGCCTGCAGATGCCGGCACTACGCGCTTTTTGATTACGACAAACCTGTAGGCGGTGATGCCGAGCTCTCGAGCCAAAATGGCTACGGTTACCCACCAGGCAACCTCATTGATAGCCGACAACGAGATTAGCGCCCCGCCCAGTAGCGCTTTATCGGCAATCGGATCAAGCAATTTGCCAAGGTTGGTTACTAAGCCGCGCTTGCGAGCGATAGCGCCATCAATTCCGTCGCTAGCCATAATGAGAATAAATATTCCAGTTGAAAGCCACCGCATTGGGCTTGCTGGATCACTGACTTCGACCAAGGACCAAATGAAAAATGGCACGGCAAGAATTCGAGCCATCGTGATTATGTTTGGCAGGTTGAAAATAGACTTTGCTGTTTTTTCGATCATCAGTGGCGGCCCGTCAGTTGCCAAGCGTCTTCGTCGCCGTCATCTTCGTCACCAGTGGTGATGATTGACCGGTCAACGTTTGCTCGAGGAATAAAGTCGTCAAATTCGCCCGCCGCCATGCTGCCTAGCGCTTCGTCAGGAAGATCGATTACCGCAGCCGCACTCTGAACCTGAGGCGTAGCCGATGCCCCCGGCTCACCTCGGAGCTGAGCCAAGACAATTGGCAGGTCCTCGGGTTTCACCAAAACATCACGCGCTTTTGAGCCCTCAGATGGACCAACGATTTGCCTGGATTCTAGAAGATCCATCAATCGCCCTGCCTTGGCAAATCCAACTCTAAGTTTTCGCTGCAACATAGATGTGGAACCGAACTGCGAATTGATAATCAACTCAGCCGCCTGCAGAAGCACCTCAAGGTCATCGCCTATGTCAGCATCAACGATTTTGGCAGCGGCAACCTCTTGAACATCTTGGCGATATTCGGGCTCCATCTGCGCTTTGACGTGGTCTACAATCTTGGCCAGCTCAGACTCGGCTAACCAGGCACCCTGAACACGGATTGGCTTATTTGTTCCCATCGGAGAGAACAGGGCGTCTCCTTGGCCAATAAGTTTCTCGGCGCCAGGCTGATCAAGGATCACTCGAGAGTCAGTTAGAGAGGTCACAGAGAAAGCCAAACGACTTGGTACGTTGGCCTTAATGAGACCGGTAACAACGTCCACCGATGGACGCTGGGTAGCCAGAACAAGGTGAATACCTGAGGCACGTGCCAACTGGGTAATTCGAACAATGGAATCTTCAACATCGCGAGGGGCGACAATCATAAGATCGGCGAGCTCATCGACCACGACCAACAGATATGGATATGGCTGGAGAACACGCTTGCTGCCCTCTGGAACCTTAACCTCGCCTGCAACTACTGCACGGTTGAAGTCATCGATGTGTTTGAAACCAAAACTGGCCAGGTCGTCGTAGCGCATGTCCATTTCTTTGACGACCCATTGCAGCGCCTCTGCGGCCTTTTTGGCGTTAGTAATAATTGGGGTGATCAGGTGCGGCACACCTTGATACGCGGCCAGTTCCACGCGCTTGGGGTCGATAAGGACCATGCGCACCTCGGCCGGCTTAGCGCGCATCAGAATTGAAGTGATCATGGAGTTCACAAAACTGGACTTACCTGCACCGGTGGCGCCTGCAACCAAAAGGTGAGGCATTTTGGCAAGGTTGGCAATTACAAACCCACCCTCGACATCTTTGCCGATTCCGATGGTCAGTGGGTGCAAGCTCTTGGCAGCGACCTCAGACCTTAGGACGTCACCCAAAGACACTGTTTCGCGATCGGTGTTCGGAATCTCGATGCCGATCAGAGACTTACCCGGAATCGGGGCGAGGATGCGAACCTCGTTGCTAGCTACCGCATAAGAAATGTTGCTAGCCAAACGGGTAACGGCCTCAACCTTTACTCCGGGCGCCAATTCAACCTCGTAGCGGGTAACTGTTGGCCCACGCTGGAAACCTACAACTGCTGCCTCAACGCCAAACTCACGGAAGACGCTGGTGATTGAGCTAACAATTAGATCGTTAGCAGCCGACTTGGCCTTTGGCGGAGTTCCGGGAGCCAAGAAGTTGAGCGTGGGCAACACGTATGGGCGGGTGATGCGCGCACCGGGTGCGCTAGCGGCAGCGTCTGGAACCGAAGGGCTCGAAGCCGGTGGCTGAACGAAAGCCGGTGCATTTGGCACTGGAATGGGTGCGGTTGCAACCAAAGAATCTACCGATGGAACATCTACGACCGGGGCGTCGCCAAAAAGCACATCAAACTGATCTGGCTCGAGGATGCTTGATTCTGGCAACAGTGCCGAGTCAAATGCCGGCTCTTCTTCAGTTTTACCGCGACGCCACCATGGAACCTTAGTGCCATCAAAAGCATCAGGAATAAGTTCTTGCGGTTGCACCTGGGAATCACGCGAGGCACTCTCGCCAAAAAGATAAACGTTTAACTCACGCAGACGCTCACCAATGCGATTTGGGGCGGTCTTTGTCATGATCAACAGCGAAGCAAAGGTGAATGCCAACAACACCGGAGCAGCACCCCAAATGGTGATCGTGCTGAGGAACGGTACAGAAATTAGCCAACCGAAAATTCCTCCGGCAAATGCCAGTTTCCACTCACCATCAGAAGGATTTGGTTGGGATCCAAAAATGTGGAAGAAACCTGAGATAGAAACTACAAAAAGGAAAAGCCCGATGCCGATTCGCCCGTTGTCTCTAATTGTGGCCGGGTAGCGCATGAGGTAAAGAGCAAATACAACCAGTACGACGGGCAGCGCGAAGGCCACGCGCCCAAAAAGAGCACCGAATGTCCAGACGTGCAGACCGATGGCCCACTCTTGCTTGACCAAAACCCACCCGAGAACTGCACCGGTAATGCCCAAGACAAAAAGGAGGAACGGCAGCCCATCACGGCGATCTTCTTTTGCGATTTTTTCTGGACTGAGCGCACGTGCCCCGGCACCAACAATGTGTGCCAGACCCATGTAAAGTGATGCCAAAATTTGGCCAAAACCAGATGCGCGTCCTGAGCCCTGCACTGTGCGGGCGCGTGGAGCGCGCTGAGCCGGTTTGCGCGGAGCAGAAGGTTTTCGTGTAGCCATGCGACAAAACTAACAGCCACAGGCGACAGAATGCCGAAGGCACGGCGCTAGCGACCAGCTAACTAGCCTTCAATCACTACCGGGATGATCATTGGGCGTCGACGATGTGCACGATTTACCCATGTGCCGATTGTTCTTCTAATAACTTGCTGGAGGGCATAAGTGTCCCGAACGCCCTGACCGGCGGCCTCTGCTAGTGCCTTTGAAATTAGCGGCTTGACGTCGTCAAAAACGTGGTCTTCTTCGGCAAAAGCTCGGGCGCGGATTTCTGGTCCCACCTTAACTCGTCCCGTCTCAGCATCGATCACGCAGAAGATGGAAATAAAGCCCTCTTCTGCCAATACGCGGCGATCGTGAAGGTCATCTTCGGTGATTTTTCCAACGGTCTTGCCATCTACGAAGAGCAGACCGCATTCAACCGATCCAACCACTTCAGCCACACCGTCAACCAGGTCGATGACCCAACCGTCCTCGGTGATCAAGACGCGCTCATGAGGAACGCCCGTCTGCTCTGCAAGTTTGCCGTTGGCAATCAGGTGGCGGTACTCGCCATGAACCGGCATGACGTTTTTGGGCTTCAGAATGTTGTAACAATAAAGCAATTCACCGGCAGCAGCGTGGCCAGAAACGTGAACCTTGGCATTGCCCTTGTGAACCACGTTGGCACCCAATTTGGTCAAACCATCAATCACGCGGTAAACAGCGTTTTCGTTACCCGGAATAAGCGAGCTGGCCAGGATTACTGTGTCGCCCTCGGTGATTTCAATGTCGTGCTCTAAGTTTGCCATTCGAGCCAAAACAGCCATTGGCTCGCCCTGCGAACCGGTAGACATGTAGACAACCTGCTCTGGCGGCATGCTGGCAGCCTGCTTGAGGTCTACGAAGTCTTCGAGTTCAGCCCTAAGGTAGCCCATCTGAATGGCAATCTGCATGTTTCGAACCATAGATCGACCGACCAAAGCAACCCTGCGGTTATTCGCCTTAGCGGCATCAACTACCTGCTGCACACGGTGAACGTGGCTCGAGAACGATGCCACGATCACGCGTTTCTTTGATCGGGCAATCACACTCTCGATTACCGGGCCAATCTCTTTTTCGAGCGGAGTAAACCCAGGCACATCGGCGTTCGTTGAATCACTCATGAAAAGGTCTAGGCCCTCTTCGCCGATTCGGGCAAATGCGCGCAAGTCGGTCAGACGTCCGTCCAATGGCAACTGATCCATCTTGAAGTCACCGGTGTGCAAAATGCTGCCAGCCGCTGAACGAATGACCACTGCAAGAGCATCTGGGATTGAGTGATTTACAGCGATGAATTCAAGATCAAAGCCAGCCAGCTGCTCGCGGCGCCCCTCGGCAACCACCATTGAATAAGGCGTGATTCGGTGCTCTTTCAGTTTGGCCTCAACAAAAGCCAGAGTTAGCGCCGAACCCAACAGCGGAATGTCCTGCTTCATACGCAGAAGGTAAGGAACACCACCAATGTGGTCTTCGTGCCCGTGAGTCAAGAAGATTCCAACAATGTCGTCCATGCGGTCTTGCAGATAGCCAAAGTCAGGCAGGATTACATCGATGCCCGGCTGGTGCTCTTCGGGGAACAATACGCCGCAGTCCACAATCAGGATTTTTGAATCAATCTCAAAGACCGTCATGTTACGGCCAATTTCACCGATTCCTCCTAGCGGAATGATGCGCATTACACCTGGTTTTAGCGGAGCTGGAGCAGGAAGTACTTGAACCATTGGTTCTCTTTTCTTGATGCGCGTTTAGCGCGTAGTGCCAGCCACCTTTGGCAGAGCACCACCGGCTGCTGCGTTGCGGTCTGGACGGAAATTCTCGAAACTTAGGCCAACGATGTCGCCAACAATGTCAATGCCATCCTCAATGCGAGCTGCCTCGGCGTCTTCTGGACCAACTAGTGGCAAACGCACACGTGGGCTAGAAATCAATCCCAAAGCGTGAAGCACATACTTAGCCGCCACAGTTCCTGGAACGTTAGTCATAAGGGCTCGCTGAAGAGGCTCGAGGCTGTTGTGAACCTTTAGCGCGGTGTGGAAATCGTTGTTGTTGGTGGCATCAATCATGGCGCGGTAAGCGGCTGGGGCCACATTGGCGGTAACGCCAATCAGACCGGTAGCACCGATAGACAGGTGCGGCAGCACGTTTGAGTCGTCGCCAGAGAAGTACAGCAAACCGGTTTCGTTCATGATTCTCGAGGCCTGGGCCAAATCTCCCTTGGCGTCTTTAACCGCCATGATGTTTGGGTGCTTTGCGGCTCGCAAGAAGGTGTCGTGTGAGATAGCGATACCGGCACGGCCAGGAATGTCATAAAGAATAACTGGCAGATCTGTGGCATCTGCGATCATGCGGAAATGAGTTAGCACACCGGCCTGAGTTGGCTTGTTGTAGTAAGGCGTGACGATCATGACACCGTCGGCACCGGCCTTCTCTGAAGCCTTGTAGAGCTGCATCGCGTGCGCGGTCTCGTTTGAACCACCGCCGGTAATGATCTTGGCGCGGCCACCCGAAACAGACTTGCCTACCTCAACCAACTTGATTTTCTCAGCGTCAGTCAGAGTGCTGGTCTCACCGGTGGTACCGGTTACAACAACGCCGTCGGCACCGTTAGAAATCACATAGTCAATGTGCTTCTCGGTCGCAGCCCAGTCAACCTCACCCTCAGCAGTCATTGGGGTGACGAGTGCAACTAGGACCTGACCAAACAGGTTTTTCTGCTCTTTAGACATGGCGGTAGCCTTTCGGTAAAACTACGGTGCTACGCGGCCGTTGGCGTTGAATGCTTCGTAGGTGTAAGGCATGAGTTTGGCAAACTCTGCCTCCATTTTCTCAGCACACATTTCGATCTCGCGCTGAGGGAACGATGGGAAGTGGGTACCTTCACGCTTGGTGCGCAGGCTCAAAAAGTTCATCAGTGCGCGAGCGTTCATGGTGACATACATGCTCGAGTAAATGTTTAGTGGAAGCACGATGCGTGCAACCTCGCGAGCTACACCAGCCTCAAGCATGCGCTTATAAGACTCATAGGCGTTCTGCGAGGTGGTGCGGGCTTCTTGCTCAACCAAAGCAGTCTGCTCAGCGGTGCCAGGCAAAAACTCGTAGGCACCAGCCTTGCCAACCTGAAGCAGGTTGCGGTCCGGACCAGGCACATAGAAAACCGGGCTTAGCTCCTTGTATCGGCCTGACTCTTCGTTGTAGCTGGCGATACGGTGGCGCATGAACTCGCGGAAGACAAAGATTGGTGCCTGCACATAGAAAGTCATCGAGTTGTGCTCGAATGGAGATCCGTGGCGGTCGCGCATTAGGTAGTTAATCAGTCCTTTAGAGCGCTTCTCGTCCTCGGCAGCATCAGTCTGGGCTGCGGCTGCCTCTAGGGTTTGCTCACCCTGGGTTGAAACTCGTGCGGCAAATAGAACATCAGAGTCTGCGGCATTGGCGCGGACTAATTCGACGGTAACGTCACTGCGAAAAATAATTTCTGACACCCCCTAAGCCTACCGGTAGAGGCCAACCGCAATAAAACGACACAAACGTGCCGCGGGTTGGAAATTTACCTAATCTTGTTTCATGACCCTGGAAACCAAACTATTAGTCGTTTTTGGGCTGCTCGCTCTTGCCACTGCAGCCGGCCTAGTTTGGCGCGCAAAGACAGGGCGGGCCAAGGCGGTTGCTGGCGGCGATGTCATCGACCTAGCCGAGATTGCGGCCACCAAAGACGGCAAACCGGTAACAAAATTTGGCAATAAAGTGACGTTTCTGCAGTTCTCAAGCGAGTTCTGCACCATGTGCCGGCAAACGGCCAAGCTCTACTCAGAACTTGAAAAGGCTCACGACGACGTCTTGCACATTGAAGTTGACATTACTGACCGCCTAGATTTGGCCAATAAGTTCAACATTCTGCAGACCCCGACCACTTTGGTGCTTGATTCAAAGGGGCGAATTACCTCAAGAATTGCCGGCGCTGCAAAAACCCAAACCATCAAAGAAGAACTAGGAAGTTTTGACATCTAATGAGTGATTCAAAAAAGACCCCAGCGGGAATTGACCCACGCGGACCACGCTTTGGAGCGTCCATTACTGCAGTGCTGCTGCTAACCACGGTGTTCCTTGCCCTAGACGCAGGAAGCACTGGTGCTGCTTTCACACTGCTACTGATCGTGACTGCACTATTCGCCATCGGTGCAATTTTGGGAAACAGCAAGCACCCATACGGTTTGATTTTCAAGAAGTTCGTGCGCCCACGTTTGGCTGCGCCAAAAGAGCTAGAAGACCCACGCCCACCAAAGTTTGCTCAGCTTGTTGGTCTGATTGTTGCTGGCGCCGGCGTCGTGCTGCACCTTGCCGGAGTTCCCAACGCGATTGCCATTTTTGCAGGCATGGCATTCGTAGCAGCATTTTTGAATGCAGCATTCAACTTCTGCCTCGGCTGCCAAATGTACGTTGGTCTTCAGCGCCTTGGGCTAATCCGCAAGTTCTAACAACAAACTAGTTCTACTAGAGGCCATCCGGCCGGCAGTTTAGGCAGCCAGCTGGATGGCCTTTAGCATTGCCTGACGAGCGCGCCGGCGATCCCCCGCGAAGTTATAGGCGATGCCTAGGCTAAACCAGGTGCGAAAGTTCTCTGGCTCAGCCTGGGCTTGCGCTTTGTAGTGTTCGAACATGGCAACAGCAGACTCTGGAACTGCGCGACCGCTGGGTCTCAATTCAATGGGATAGTCGGGCCAAGCATCTTCTTCGATGATTCGTTTGGCAAGTTTTTCAACACGAATACCAAAACTGAATTCTTTGTAGATAGCCCATGCGCCCACAATCGGGAAGGTAAGAATCAGCAGGCCCATAACCTTGGCGATTACCGGTTCGGCCAACAGCAAAACTACTCCGGTTTGACCCAACAGCAAGATGTAGGTGCCAAGCAATACCGCCATTACGACGGCGCCGAGTTTGGCGTTGCCCCGAACCACTAGAGTTTGGCCGACTCGGCTACTACAGATTGCAAACCAACTAGTAGCCCTCTTTGCGAAGCGGCAACACGAAGGCTAAGCAGAATTCCGTGAGAGTAGGCATTCACAGAGGATGTCTCGTGACTGATGGTTAGTAATTCGCTGACTCCGCCAAACATTACATCTTGCTTGGCCGAGACTCCGGCTAGTCGGAGGCTGTGGATTGGTACACCCGCAACGACCTCGCCCCGAGCGGTCTGACCCACGCCAGGAATTAGTGGCTGGGTTAATTCTGCTCGCGCCTCGGCAATCATCTCAGCAGTGCGCACTGCGGTGCCCGATGGCGAGTCAATCTTGCCGGCGTGGTGAGCCTCCACGATCTCGATGGAATCGAAGAACTTGGCCGCCTGAGCCGCAAACGAGCTTGCCAACATTGAACCAATAGAAAAGTTTGGAATAACGAGGACGGCTGCATCTGGGTGCGCCGCAAGTTTAGCCTCGAGCTCAGTCAACTTAGCCGCAGACCAACCGCTGGTGCCAACGACAACCTTGAGGCCGTGACGAATGGCAAAGTCGACCACTGATTCACTGACGTCGAGGCGGGTTACCTCAAAGACCACGTCGGCCCCGATGATGTCAGAGAGCTGACTCTTAGAGTCCAGCG
>JACCEB012122050.1_pt1 | contig 33421 bp, 31 predicted proteins | sample 7454761 | NCBI WGS metagenome assembly JACCEB01 (sample SAMN15323454, study PRJNA562643) | freshwater metagenome | isolation source: river surface water | place: USA:Blue River Watershed | collected 2017-08-18
GAGGTTATTTACTTCTGACACAGAAAATGCCAAGTAAATAGCTGCAAACAATCCAATCAAGGATTGCCACAAATACTTTTCTCTAGAGGACATGCCTTTAGGGTCTCTGTAAACCACCTTGCGGTAATCATCCACCCAACCAATCGCACCAAAGCCCAATGTCACAATTAAAACAATCCAAATAAAACGATTACTCAGATCTGCCCAAATTAATGTTGAAACAGCAATGCCCAATAGAATCAAAACGCCGCCCATCGTAGGCGTGCCAGTTTTCACTAAATGTGTTTGAGGGCCATCTTGGCGAACAGCTTGACCGACTTTCATGGCGGTTAATTTGCGGATAACCCATGGGCCCCAAAATAAGCCAATTAAGCCCGCTGTTAGTGTTGCCATCACCGATCTAAAAGTGATGTAGTTAATGACTCGCAAAAAGCCAATGTCATTTTGTAACCATTGTGCCAACCATAACAACATTAGTGAATCTCCTCTGCTAGAGCTTTAACAGCTCTTTCCATTCGCATAAAACGCGAACCCTTAATAAGCACTGTTGTGGCTTCGTTAATTGGTCGCTGCGACAATGAATTTTTTAATGCTTGGCATAAATCTTCTACAGCATCAAAGTGAGCTGCAGTAGAACCCGCAAGTGATTTTTCTGAATAAGCAGCAACAGCTTGCTTACTCAACTCACCCATTGCAAATAATTTCTGAATACCTTTTTCACCGGCATAAGAACCCACCTCATAGTGAAACTCAGGCCCCTGCTCACCAACTTCACCCATATCGCCAAGCACCAACCAAGAAGAATTTGGAAGGGCTGCCAACACATCAATAGCTGCACGAACAGAGTCTGGATTAGCGTTATAAGTGTCATCAATTAAAGTCGTTTGATCATTTAATTGATGTTGTTGCATACGGCCATTTACAGGTTTGAAGTTTTCAAGACCCGCTTGAATGACATTTAAAGATAATCCAGCAGCAAGGCCAGCAGCTGTAGCGGCCAAAGCATTTCGAGCATTATGTTCACCAAGAATATTCAAAGTGACTTGAATATCACCCTTCGGTGTATTAATTTTTATTTGATTAGCAGCTTGATTTAACCAATCACCTGTGACCATTGCTTTAGCATGAACACCCCAAGCAAAATCAAACACCACTCTTGTTGATGCTTGTTGTCTCCAATAATCAGAATACTCAGAGTCCGCTGGGAAAATTGCAGTGCCATTAATTGGCAAAGCTTTAATTGCTAAAGCATGCTCTTGGGCAACAGCCTCAACAGTTGCCATAAATTCTTGATGTTCACGTTGAGCATTGTTAATTAGTGCAATATTTGCATTGGCGATACCTGCTAATAAACTTGTTTCGCCTGGGTGATTCATGCCTAACTCAATAACTGCTAACTCGTGCTGAGTTGTTAAACGTAATAAAGTTAGCGGCAAACCAATTTCATTATTGAAATTACCTTGAGTGGCTAAAGCGTGATCATTACCAACAGCTGTATTGAAAATACTTTCGATCATGCCTTTGACTGTTGTTTTTCCATTACTACCAGTGACAACAACCAAGTTTTTCAATTGATGGGATTTACATTCCTCTTGCCAGGCTCGGGCTAAATCTTGTAAGGCAAGAATAGTGTCTTTCACTAAGATGCCACAGAATCCATTAGGCAATTGCTCAACAGAACTCACTAAAGCGATGCTTGCGCCTTTTCCTTGAACTTCAGTCAAGAAGTCATGCGCATCAAATTTTTCGCCACGTATTGCAATAAAGCAATCACCCTGAGCAACCTGACGGCTATCACTAATAAATCGTTTGATAAGAAGTTCAGTTGATGGCGCGTTAATTATCTTTGCTTCTGGTAAAAACTGTTTTACTTGAGAGAGCGTCATGCAGGAGTGGCTCATATAGCAGCACCCCCCATAGCTAATTGCAAATGCAATTGATCTGAGAATGAATGTCGCTTACCAGCTATCTCTTGAGTATCTTCATGACCTTTACCGGCGACCAAAACAACATCTTCTGGCTGGGCTTGGCGAATCACTTGCAAAATGGCAGTTGCTCTATCGGTGTTGTGCTGTGCTTTTTCAGGCTGCTCAAAACCAGCAAGAATGTCAGAAATAATTATTTCAGGATCTTCGCTTCTTGGGTTATCACTTGTCAGCATGACATGATCAGCATTGCGCTCAGCTATTCTCCCCATTAATGGGCGCTTACCCTTGTCGCGATCCCCACCACAACCAAAAACACACCACAAAGAACCTGAACGCTCTTTCGCCAGATTACTCAATGTTTTAAGTGCCTGCTCTAAAGCATCAGGTGTATGGGCAAAATCCACGACCGCCATAGGCGACTGAGGAGATTTACCTTTAACCAACTCCATACGACCAATGACCGGCGTTAATTCTTGAATGGCTAATTGAATTTCAGCTTTTGATAATCCACGAATCAATAAAGCAGCAGTGACAGCTAATGCATTACTGACATTAAAGTTGCCAACAAATTTGGTTTGGATATTTTCAAGATGCTCACCATCCATCAAGATATCAAATGCCATACCTTGATGAGATAAGCGAATGTTTTGAGCTAAAACTTTTTTGATTTGCCCTTTTGCATAACAAGGCAATGACAATAGTTTTTCTGGCTGAGTTGCATATGCCCAAACTGTTAATCCAGATTCAATCGTTTGACTTAACTCACGCAAACAAGCCTGACCAAAATCATCATCTGCATTAACAATAATATTTTTAACGTTTGGTAAATGTAATATCTTTTTCTTTGCAGCCGCATACTCTTCCATGCTGCCGTGATAATCCAAATGATCTTGACTTAAGTTAGTAATAACCACTGTGTCAAATTCAACACCATTCACACGCCCCTGCTCTAGGGCATGAGAAGATACTTCCACTGTCACCGTGCTTGCACCTTGCATTAAAAGATTTTTTAACAATGCATGAGTCTGAGGTGCATCTGGTGTTGTGAATCCTGTTTTCTTAACAGACCCTAAAATACCGGCACCCAATGTTCCTATAACCGCAGTGACTTCTTTTTTAGTTTGTAGCGCTTCTGCAATCCACTGACTCACGGTTGTTTTACCGTTTGTACCAGTAATGCCAATAACTTTCATTGAGCGACTTGGATGCTGATACCAAGCATCTGATAAAACTCCCGCTTGATCAGAGAGTCCTTCTACTGGTATGCAACGCTCATCATCTTTGACTAATTGAAGATCATTTTTATTGAGGATATCTTCCAAACCCTGAGGCTCGTATAAAACCAAAGCTGCACCCAAGCTTAATGCTTGGAGCATATAAGCTCTGTTATCACTTTTGAGTCTTTGGTTGCCCATTGGGTAAGCTAACATAACGTCGCCAGCTTTTAAAACGCGAGTGTCTCCAGTCATTTGAGCTCCAGCCTTCATATAAGGCTGCAGTGATAAATGAAGAGGGAGTGCGTTCATAGGCAACATAGCGTTCATCTGCTGAGAGACACCTTCTGTGTTGAGCTGTTAACCGGAGTCATTTGCAAATCTTTATCTACCATTTGCTTAATCGCAGCATCTGGTAAAACACTCATACTGCGTAAAGTACCTGCAACAATATTGGAGAAAGCTGGAGCAGCAACAACGCCACCGTAATAACCCCCAGCTCTTGGCTCATCCACCATGACCGCAACAACAATTCTTGGAGCACTCATCGGTGCTAAGCCAACAAAGAAGCCACGATATTTGTTGCTGGCATAACCCTTACCTTCAACTTTGTGAGCAGTACCAGTTTTTCCGCCAACCCGATAACCTAATGTCTGAGCATTAGTTGCTGTGCCACCAGTTTGCGTTACTGTTTCTAACATTTCGCGCATTTGAATCGCAGTCTTTGCAGAGATAACTTGCGTACCCTTTGGCTTTCCGTTGCTCTTATAAATAGTTGCCGGAACTAACTCACCATCACGCGCAAAGATGGTGTACGCGCGCGCCATCTGAAACAAGGATGCCGATAAACCGTAGCCGTAAGACATCGTTGCCTGGTCAATAGGTACCCAATTTTTATGTGGGCGCAAACGACCCGCAACAGCTCCAGGGAAACCAATGGTCGGCGCCTGCCCCAAACCAATTGCCTGGAACATTTCCCACATATCTTGAGCTTGTAACTGCATTGCAATTTTTGCAGTTCCGATATTGCTTGATTTTTGAATCACTTCAGCAACAGTTAAAGCACCATAAGCATGAGTATCTGTAATCGCTTTTTTGCCGATAACAATTTGCTTACCAATTTGCATTTGCGTACTTGGCTGGACCAAACCTTTTTCAAGTGCTATCGCAACAGAAAATGGTTTCATAGTTGAACCAGGCTCAAAAGTATCAGTCAGCACTCGATTTCTTAATTGCTCACCGCTCAATCCACTGCGCACATTAGGGTTGTATGTCGGCCAATTTGCTAAAGCTAAGATTTCGCCAGTTTGGACATCCAAAACAACAACACCAGCCGCCTTTGCCTGGTGCTTTTCTACTACCGCTTTAATTTCATTAAATGCTAAAAATTGAACTTTGCTATCTATAGACAGCTGAAGATCAGCACCGTCTTTTGGAGGGTGAATAATTCCAAGGCCTTCGACATAACGACCCAAACGATCTTGAATAACTCGACGGCGCCCAGGCTGACCAGCAAGATCTTTTTCTCTTGCCAACTCCATGCCTTCTTGACCGCGATCCTCAACGTTTGTAAATCCAACAATATGTGCCATCGCCTCACCCTCAGGGTAAAGTCGCTTGTACTCGTTGTTTTGTGCAATGCCTGGAATACCTAGATCTTTGATCTTCTTGGCAACATCAAGATCAACTTGACGCTTTAAGAACACTTGATTTTTCTCAGAAGCTAATTTTTTTCTTAACTCTGATTCACTCATCTCTAATAACTTGGCAAGTTCACTTAATTTATCTTTTGATAAATCACTTGGAACAACATCAGGGAAAGCAATAATCGCTTTAGCCAATAAACTAGTTGCTAAAACTTCACCATTACGGTCAAGAATTTTTCCGCGACTAGCTGGCATTTCAATCGAACGTAAAGTTGCTTTATTACCCTTTTCTTCATAAAAAGAGTTTCCAAACCCTTGCACCCAAACTGCTCTCAAGGTCAAAGCAATAAAACCAACAAATATTAAAAATAAAACCAGTCTTGATCGCCACATTGGCAAACGCAAGACTAAGTTAGGTGTTGATGAATATGAAATGCGAGCCATTTAATCCACCACCACGTATTGTGTGCGACCAGGGTGAATTGGCTGCATGTGCAATTGCTTGCGGGCAATGTCAGTAATTCTTGCTGCCTTCGATAAATTACGCTGCTCATACTCAAGGCGCAACCAATCTTGATTCAAACGACGCTCTTCTGTTTGAGCACGTTCAAGAGCCACATACAAGGAACGTGTTTTTTGCTGTGCGGCAACCAATGACAATGCGCACAACATCAAAATGACAAGAAGAATGATCGTAGAGCGATTCATTATTGATCGCCCCCAAGCTGACTTTTTACTTTACGCATGACACGCAAAATGGCTGAACGTGAGCGTGGGTTTTCTTTTATCTCTTCTGCACTAGGTTTAATTCTGCTAATTAGCTCAGCTACCGGCTTAGGCATCTGATCTTCAGTCAACGGCAAACCCCTTGGCACAGAAATATGAGACAAGCCTTGCATGAATTGTTTAACAATTCGATCTTCCAAAGAATGGAAGCTAATGACGGCTAGTAATCCGCCAGGCTTGAGACAAGTTAATGCTGCGCTCAACCCACCCTCCAAGTCGGCAAGTTCTTGGTTGATATAAATCCGTATAGCTTGAAAGGTGCGCGTGGCCGGATCTTGGCCCGCCTCGCGGGTGCGGACGACACTAGCCACGAGCGCCGCGAGCTCTCTTGTCCTAGTGAGGGACTCGCCTTGCTCTCTGCGAGTAACAATCGCCTTTGCAATCTGTAAAGCAAACCGTTCTTCCCCATAGTCTTTAATGACCCTCGCTATTTCTTTTTGTTCCGCTGTTGCTAACCATTCCGCCGCACTTTGCCCACGTGTTGTGTCCATGCGCATATCGAGTGGGCCATCCTGTCGAAATGAAAAACCCCGATCTGGATCGTCGATTTGTGGTGAGCTGATTCCTAGATCCAACAACACACCATCCACTGTTTCTGGTGAGATGTGTTCTGCCATGGAGGCAAAGCTCTCGTGAATTATCTGAAAGCGTGGATCTTGAATTGTTTTCGCTTCTGCTATCGCCTGAAGATCTTTGTCGAAGGCTATTAACTTTGATTGCTGATTGAGTTGACTCAATATCATTCGACTGTGACCACCACGACCAAATGTCCCGTCGACAATTATTCCTGGCGCTTGATTGGGTATTTTGTTTTCTGATTGACCCAATACCGAGGTGACTGCCTCGGCCAGTAGTACTGGGCGATGGGTATATGTCATGGTCGGCCAACATCAGAAAGTAAATTGTTTGAGTGCATCGGGCATGCCTTGCGCAATAGCTACTTGCTCTTTTTGTGCATAAGTGGCGGCATCCCATAATTCGAAGTGACTACCCATGCCTAACAACATGACATCACGTTCGACATTCGCGGCTGCACGTAATTCAGGACTCACAAGAATGCGGCCTGAACCGTCCATCTCAACATCAAATGCATTACCCAAAAAAATACGGCGCCACCAATGAGCATCCATTGGTAACTGCGCAATACGACTTCTAAATGCTTCCCACTCAGATCGAGGGAATAACAAGAGGCAACCATCGGGGTGTTTTGTGAGCGTCACTCTGCCTTCACCTTGCAATTGCAAGGCGTCACGATGCCTTGCAGGAATCGACATGCGACCCTTGGCATCGAGAGTTAATGCAGAAGCACCTTGAAACACGTAATTTTCCCCACTTTTTCACACTTTTCCCCACTGTAGAGGATGACTAATTGATGGTCAAGTGTTTTGGGTACTTTTTTTACAATTTCTTTAGCTAGAACAAGTACTTAGAAGCGTATGTTGAGGATATTTTAACAGTAAATTTCCAATAAAAACATAGTCATGGAAAGTACTCTTAAGAAACTAGCTGAGGGTTATATACGGTAAGCGGTAAAAGTCATAACTTTTGCCATGATTTTCATGGCTGACTGAATTGGCGCAGGTAACTCTACTCCACCTTCGCGTATAGCCATTTGTCCATGTTCAATCTCATCAGCGCGCATTTGAGCAACGATTGCCCTTGATTGGTGGTCATTAGAGGGTAGCTCTTCCAAATGACCATCCAAGTGATGTTCAACTTGCTTTTCGGTTTCTGCAACAAAGCCTAAGCTGACTTTATCACCAGCCAATCCAGCTGCAGACCCTAATAAAAAAGATCCTGCATACCAAAGAGGATTCAATAGACTTGGTCGAGCACCTAATTCTTCCAAACGGCTCTCACACCAAGCCAAATGGTCTTCTTCTTCGATAGCAGCATGCTCTAACTTTGCTTTTAGATCATCACTTTTAGCATGTAGTTTTTGGGATTGATACAAAGCCTGAGCGCATACCTCTCCTACATGATTAATTCTCATCAAACCTGCAGAATGTTTTTTTTCAATCTCTGTTAAGCCATCTGATAATTCACCGGACTCTATCTTTGCAGCTGGAATAGGTCTTCTCATGGGAGTAGCGCCAACAATTGATCGCAAAGCGCGATCAAATTCAATGATGAATCCATCAACAGAGTGATTAGCTAGTTTTGAGCTCATAACGTCATCTTAAACGCTTGATCAATTATCAGTTTTGATAAAGATCAGTGCGATATGTTGTTTTATTACAACTATTTCTCATGAAAATACTCATTTTTAAGGTTATTAATCATCTGAAGTTTACTTTATTGATATCTTAGATGCTGGTTTCTTTGCAAACCAAACGAAAAAATAGCAATTTTGTTGTTTTTTTGCATCAACTTTCAATGGAGAACTCATGAAAAAAACGCTTATCAGCGTAGCGGTGACGTCTTTAATGGCAACACCACTGGTCATCACAAGTGCCCAGGCTCAAACAAGCATGACATCGATTTACGGTACTTTAGATAACGGCATGCGTTATAGCAAGAATGCTGGCCATGACAATCTAGGTAATGCAAAAGATGGTCGTCTTTCAAATAACGCAGGTGGTTTATCAGGCTCACATCTTGGTTTTATGGGGCAAGAAGATTTAGGCCAAGGAACTCATACAATTTTTAAATTGGAAGCCGGAATTAACACCAACTCAGGGGAGCTCAACTCTTCTAGCGATGGAAAGTTTTATGGCAAGAAATCTGAAAACAAAAGTATGTTTGGTCGACAAGCTTATTTAGGCTTAAGCAATCAAACATTTGGCAGCATGACACTGGGACGACAATACACCGTTAGCTACGATGTAATTAAAAAATTTGATCCAAGCAACAACTTAAATCAACATCAAACGATTCATCATCTAAGCGGCTACTCTGATTCTAAGAATCATCATAATCGCTCAGACGCCACCATTAAATATGAATACTCATTTGCGAACGTTCGCACACTAGCAAGCTACAAACCCGGCACACAGATTGGCTCCATCAGCAATGGCAGTGAAATGGCTATTGGTATGCAGCATCAGAATAAGCAATGGGGTATTGGTGCGTCATATACCGAAATCGGCATTGCCAAAATTGTGGATACAGCACCATCACATGCGCAAGCTCTTGGAAAAACAAAAATCTTCAACGTAGCAGGCGAGTACAAAATGCATCGACTGAAATTAAGAACGGGTATTTCTCATAGCAAATTGCCCGAGGTAAAAGTTGGAGCCATCTTTAAGCATCCGCAACTAGCGATTCCCCATAAAGATCAAATCGGTTCATCAATTTTTGTCGCAGCATGGGGACTTCAATACGAACTAACACCTCGCGTTGAACTGAGCTTGGCTAAGTACACCAAGCTAACGCATCAATCTAGTAATGATGTCTTAATGGATAAAGACCGAAGAGTAGTGATGAGTGCTTTATATAAATTATCAAAGAGGACTGATATTTATAGCATCGTTGATTGGCACTCTAATCGAGCTGGAGTTTCAGAAACCAATCGCTCTAAAAACCAGCAGAGTATTTCTGCTGGTTTGAGACATCGTTTTTAAACGAGAACTTCTGCTTTACAAGCTGTTTTAGTTTTTAAACCTAATTCAGCTAAAAGCTCACGATCGGCATCCGCTTCTGGGTTGTCGGTTGTGAGCAACTTATCACCATAGAAGATGGAATTGGCGCCAGCCATAAAACACATGGCCTGAACTGCACGGCCCAACTCTTGGCGACCAGCAGACAAACGTACACGCGCTGTTGGCATCGTGATGCGCGCAATAGCAATCGTGCGAACAAACTCTAATGGGTCAACTCCCTTTTGATCAGCCAAAGGAGTACCAGCAACTGGCACTAAATGATTGATAGGCACTGACTCTGGATACGGATTCAAGTTAGCAAGCTTGGCAATAAATGCCGCACGTTGAGCACGCGTCTCACCCATACCAATAATTCCGCCACAACAAACTGACATGCCCGCACTGCGAACACTCTTTAAGGTATCTAAACGATCTTGGTAATCACGAGTGTTAATTACAGAACCATAAAAATCTTCACTTGTATCCAAGTTATGGTTGTAATAATCTAAACCAGCATCACCCAATGCTTTAGCCTGTTCTGGAGCCAACATACCCAAAGTGGCGCAAGTTTCCAAACCAAGATCTTTAACACCCTTGATCATTGCAACCACTTTTTCGATGTCGCGATCTTTTGGTTCACGCCAAGCAGCACCCATACAAAAACGATTCGATCCAGCTTCTTTAGCTGCTCGAGCAGCTTCTAAAACCTCTTCCACATCCATCATCTTGGTTGCTTTGACATCGGTTTGATAGCGCGCCGCTTGTGGGCAATAACCGCAATCTTCTGGACAACCCCCTGTCTTGATCGACAATAAAGTTGCTAATTCAATATCCCCTTCAGGGAAATTTTCACGATGAACTGCAGCAGCGCGAGTCATTAACTCGTTCATAGGCAATTCATACAGTTCAAGTACTTGGGCAACAGTAGTAGACATAAGATTTTTAGGGGATTTCTTAGTAATAATTACTAATGATACAGGGCGAAGTGTTCAAATAGAGGCTATGCGCAATATCCTAACTTTTGTTTCTTTATTGTTCCTGACGCAAATAGCATCGGCAGAGAGGTCCTGGCCTCATGCCAGCTCAGAACCCATCAGGATCATTGTCACGTTCACCCCCGGGGGAGCGCCAGATATCCTAGCCCGAGCACTAGCCGAACATTGGCAAAAAGACCTTAATAATCAAGTAATTGTAGAAAATAAACCGGGAGCTGGTGGCAATATTGGCACCGAATTAGTCACTAAAGCAAGTCCAAATGGGCACACCCTTTTGATTGGCACCGTAGGCACCCTCACAATTAACCCCTATCTTTATAAAAATATCTCTTACGATGCGCATAAAGATTTAGAACCTATTACTTTTTTAGCAAGTACACCCAATGTCTTGGTTTTGAATAAACATGTTCCTGCTGATGATGCCAAAACACTGATTGAATTGGCCAAATCAAAACCTAATGAAATGAGTTATTCATCTTCTGGTATTGGTACATCCATACATCTATCAGGCGAACTATTTCAAGAACTGACTAAAACAAAAATCAAACACATTCCCTACAAAGGACGAGCTCAAGCTATACCGGATTTATTAGGTGGAAGAGTTCAAATGAGTTTTGATAATTTGACATCAGCAATGCCACTGATTAAATCGGGTGATTTAAAGGCAATCGGCGTAACAAGTATTCACCGCTCTCCTCATGCTCCTGACATTCCAACATTAAGTGAATCTGGAGTGGCTTCATTAAAGAACTTCCAAGTGACTTCTTGGTTTTCATTAATGGGTCCGGCGGGGATGCGCAAAGAAGATGTCCAAAAGATTGCCGCTGAAACTAAAAGAATTCTTTCTTTACCAGAGGTCAAAGAACGTCTAGGTAAACTGGGTCTTGAAGCTAACCCTCAGGGTCCTGAAGCACTCCATCGATTGATTCAATCAGACTCTAAGCGTTGGTCAAAATTAATTAATGAAACAGGCATAAAGGCCGAATGAAATCAGAGCAAACCTCCAGCATTTCTGAGCAATTGGTAGAGCGCAGCTTAAAAGCTGTATGGCACCCTTGCACACAAATGAAACATCATGAGCGGTTTCCGCTCATTGCTCTATCTCACGGCAAAGGTAGCTGGTTATATGATCATGATGGCAAGCGTTACTTAGATGCTGTTAGCTCATGGTGGGTCAATTTATTTGGTCACTCCAACCCCTACATTAATGAAGCACTTAAAGAACAACTCAATCATTTAGAGCACGCAATGCTAGCGGGTTTTACGCACAAGCCCGTTATAGAACTATCAGAGAGACTCAGCGCCTTAACATCTCATCAGCTTGGCCACACGTTTTACGCATCTGATGGCGCCTCCGCTATTGAGATTGCACTCAAAATGAGTTTTCACTATTGGCGAAATTTGGGCCAATCGGAAAAAAAAGAATTTATCTGCTTAAAAAATAGCTATCACGGCGAAACTCTTGGAGCTTTAGCTGTTACGGATGTAGCTCTTTTTAAAGATGCTTATGGCCCACTGATTGGTCAATCACACATTGTTGCAAGCCCAGACGCAAGAAATGCTGTTAATGGTCAATCACCTCAAGATGTGGCCACTCTTGCATTAAATGATTTAGAAAAAACTCTTCAAATACACCAAGGGAAAATTGCGGCATTCATCATTGAACCATTGGTTCAGTGTGCAACTGGCATGGCCATGTACGACCCTTCGTACCTAGTTGGTGCTCGCCAACTGTGTGATCAATATCAAGTTCATTTAATTGCTGATGAAATTGCAGTGGGCTGTGGCCGCACAGGAACTTTCTTTGCGGTTGAGCAAGCTGGAAGCTCAGGAATTTGGCCTGATTTCTTAGCTTTATCTAAAGGCATCAGTGGTGGATATTTGCCACTTTCATTAGTGATGACGACGGACAAAATTTATCAGGCTTTTTACGATGACGATGTCACCAAAGGGTTTTTACACTCGCACTCCTACACAGGCAATCCACTTGCTTGCACTGCTGCATTAGCAACTTTAGATATTTTTGCTAATGATCATGTAATTGAAAAAAATAAAATACTGTCTCATTCAATACACGAATCATTTACTTGGGCAAAAAATGACTCAAGAATTGAGCACTTCCGTCAGACAGGGATGATTTTGGCATTTGATGTGAAAGAAGATGTTTGCTCTAAGACATTTGCTAAGGAGTTTTTCAAAGAGGCTCTAGCTCAAGAAGTGTTGGTTCGACCAATCGGTCGAACTGTATACATCATGCCTCCTTATACGCTGAGCGCTGATGAATTAAATATTCTATCGAAGGGCATTGAAAATGCCCTGCAGCTTGTTTTAAGTAAGAAGGTCTAGAATTTAGGGATGAGCAATTCTTACACTCAGCATTACAACGAACTTCTAGAAGGTCTAGAGAAGAAATCTCTACGCAGAAAACTAAAAGTTAGCGAAAGTGCCAGCGCTCCATTAATGACCATAGATGGTCGATCGATGCTGACTTTTTGCAGCAACGATTATTTAGGACTTGCCAACCACCCTCAAATTGCAGATGCCATAGCTACTGGCGCCCAACGATATGGGTCAGGTAGCGGGGCCTCTCATATGATTAGTGGCCACAATCAAGCTCACGATGAATTAGAAAAAGCTCTTGCACAAACACAGAGCTCTTTTATACCCAACATCAAAGCACTGTTTTTTGGCACGGGTTATATGGCCAATATGGCTGCTATTACTGCCTTAAGCTCATTAAACGGCTCATCAACAGACAACACGCATATGAGCATCTTTTCTGAAGAGCTCAATCATGCCTCCTTGATTGATGGCATTCGCTTAGCCAGCAAACAAAATCAAGCCAGCATCAAAATTTATCCCCATCAAGATATCGCCACTCTTAGAAAAATGTTGGCAGACGATGTCAATCCCTTTAAGTTAATCGTTACAGATGCAGTATTTAGCATGGATGGTGATATTGCTCATGTTGATCAACTACTCAGCCTTGCTGAAGAATTCAATGCCCTATTAATGATTGACGATGCTCACGGTTTTGGAGTTTTGGGTGATCAGGGCTTGGGGGCTCTTAACCTGTTTGGCATTAGTGCAAGCGACCCACGCGCATCAAGAATTATTTATATGGGCACACTTGGTAAAGCTGCTGGCCTTAGTGGGGCATTTGTGGCTGGCGGTGCCGAAATAATTGAATGGGTCATGCAAAAAGGGCGCGCTTACATTTACACAACAGCAAGCCCTCCCCTCATTGCGCAAGGTCTTCTTAAAAGTCTAGAGCTGATGAGCGACCCTCATCATCGACTTAACTTGGAAAAAAATATTGCTCACTGGCACGCTCATTTAAAACTGAAAAAATGGCGCCTTATGCCATCTCAAACTGCGATTCAGCCTATCGTTATTGGTAGCAACGCAGATGCTCTTAAGGTGGCACAACAGCTCGATCAAAGAAATATTTGGGTTCCTGCCATTCGGCCACCAACTGTAGCTGAGGGTACAGCACGCTTGCGCGTCACATTTAGCGCCACACATACCCAAGCTCAAATTGACCAACTTATACAAGCCCTTCATGAGATTGAAGATGCCTTCTAATTTGAACCCCGTAGGATTTTTTGTCACCGGGACTGATACTGAGGTAGGTAAAACTTTAGTATCCGGCGCATTACTTTTGCAATTACAAAAGAAATATTCAAAAGTGATTGCCTACAAACCTGTAGTGGCAGGCGTTCGCTTGATTGATGGTCAATTGCAAAATGAAGATCTTGTGAGCTTAGCCTTAGCTTCTACACATGAAGCAGCTAAGCAAGTTTCAAACATATGCCCTTATATTTTAGAAACGCCTTCAGCCCCTCATCTCGTAGCAAAAACAAATCACATCGAATTAAGTTACGAAAAAATGTTGGGGAGCTATCAGGCTCTAGCCAAGCAAACAGATGCGATTGTTGTTGAGGGTGTTGGTGGATTTAAGGTGCCATTTCATGAGGGAAAAAACAGCGCCGACTTTGCTGAGGATTTGGCTCTACCAGTTATTTTGGTTGTGGGCATGCGCTTAGGATGTATTAATCATGCCCTGCTCACCATTGAAGCCATTCAAAGTAGAGGGCTGACAATTGCTGGATGGGTTGCTAACTGCATCAGTGAAATGAATTTACTGGATCAAAATATTGAATCACTGAAAGATATGATTGATGCGCCTCTATTAGGTGTCATCCCCAAGCTCGACCATCAGCTGATTCAAACACCCTATACAAAATTAGCTCTAGAAAAAGCAGCTTCGTATATCAAGCTACCTAGCTAAGTGTCTTCTTAGTTCTTGGCTCTTAGCTCTTAATTCTTAACTCTCGACGTAAGATCTTTCCAACATTGTTTTTGGGAAGCTCTGATCGAAACTCAATGTATTTAGGGCGCTTGTAATTGGTAAGCTGCTGTTTGCAATGCTGATGGACCTCTTTATAAGTCAGTTGTTCGTCTCTCTTAACGATGAAAATTTTTACGGCTTCACCAGAAATTTCGTCCGGCACACCGACCACCCCACATTCGAGCACCCCCGGTAAGGCAGCAACCACCTCTTCCACCTCACTAGGGTAAACATTAAATCCAGAAACCAAAATCATGTCTTTTTTACGATCAATGATTTTGACGTAGCCCTGCTGATTCATGAAACCAATATCGCCTGTTTTTAAAAATCCATCAGAAGTCATAGTGGCGATTGTTTCTTCGGGTCGATTCCAATAACCCGCCATGAGCTGAGGGCCTTTAATACATATTTCACCAGACTCTCCATAAGGCAGCACTTCACCAGCCTCATTACGAATACTGGCATCAGTTCCAGGCAAAGGTAACCCAATGTGACCAGTAAAGCCCTCAATCAGTGGCGTGTTGCAACATGCCACTGGTGATGTTTCAGAAAGGCCGTAGCCTTCAGCAATGGGTTTACCTGTCAGCGATAACCATCGCTCAGCGGCTGCTTTTTGAACAGCCATACCGCCGCCAATCGCAACGAGCAAAGTTGAAAAGTTGATCTTTGTGAATGAGGGGTGATTCATCAAGGCATTAAATAAAGTATTCACTGCCGGGAAAATATGAAATTGCTTAAGACCTCTGAGCAACTTAATAAAAGCAGGAATATCTTTAGGATTAGTGACAAGAATATTTAAACCACCACTTCGAATACCAAACATACAACAGGCTGTTAGAGCGAAGATATGGTACAGAGGCAAGGCACAAACAAAAACCAATTGATCTATCGACTTGCCCCTTAAACCGGGTTCTAACCAAGATTCAATTTGAAATATATTTGCCAAAATATTTCGGTGGAGTAAAACCGCTCCCTTTGAAATTCCAGTTGTCCCGCCGGTGTATTGCAAAAATGCAATGTCATCGCCTTGGAGCTCTGGTCGAATCCAATTTAATTGGCTTCCTTTATGCAAAGCATTTTTAAAATTGTAGCTTCCAATTAAATGCCATTTTGGAACCGCCTTTTTAAGATGGCGAATGACCCAATTAATGATGAGCCCTTTAAAACCCATCATTTCACCAACATTTGTTACCACCACATGCTGAACAGTTGTTTGTGACTGAATGCTTTCAAAAGTATGCGCAAAATTTTCCAAAACAACTAAAACTTCAGCACCAGAGTCTTTAAGCTGATAAGCCAGCTCTCTTGGGGTATAGAGTGGATTGACGTTAACAACAACATAACCCGCCCTCAGAGTCCCAGCCAGAGCAATTGGATATTGCAAAAGATTGGGCATCATCAATGCCACTCTGGCGCCCTTGCTTAGACCTAAAGATTGCAAATAGGCAGCAAATTGTTGGGAAGCTGTATCAAGGTCTTTAAATGTCAGTCTTTTCCCCATGCAGTCAAACGCCACACGATTTGCATATTGAGAAAAAGCATCATCCAGCATGTGACTTAAAGAAACATACTGACTGGCATCAATAACGTGGGGAACACCCTCGGGATAACTATCTAACCAGGGTTTTTCTTGACTCATGCTATTGTCTTTTTATAAATTATTTGCATAACTAAATATGTATGAAATACTGCACTAAAGTTGCAGGAATACCAAGAGCTAAACATATTAGTCGCATAAGGGATATGATTTAGCTAAGAAATTAGAAACCAAACCTATGAAACTATTGCCAGAAGTCCTTGAATCAGTTGAAGTTATCAAGGCTATCCGCCGAGATATCCACGCACACCCCGAATTGTGTTTTGAAGAAAACCGTACAGCGGATAAGGTTGCTAAACAATTGGAGTCTTGGGGCATCACAGTTCACCGTGGCTTAGGTAAAACTGGTGTTGTTGGAAGCATTCAAGGAAACGCTGGTCCTGGCCGCTCTATCGGCTTGCGTGCCGATATGGACGCCCTACCTCTACAAGAACACAATCGTTTCGAACACGCATCAAAACATGATGGAAAAATGCACGCTTGTGGCCATGATGGTCACGTAGCGATGTTGCTCGGAGCTGCCGAGTATCTTTCTAAGCATCGCGATTTCAAAGGAACAGTTCACTTCATTTTCCAACCGGCAGAAGAAGGCGGTGGTGGTGCTCGCGAAATGATCAAAGATGGTTTATTTGATTTATTTCCTTGTGATGCTGTTTTTGGCATGCATAACTGGCCAGGTTTAGCTGTTGGAGAGTTTGGTGTTACGCCAGGTCCCATGATGGCATCGAGTAACGAATTCGTTATTACCGTTAAAGGTAAAGGCGGTCATGCTGCACTTCCGCACAACAGTGCTGACCCAGTATTTGCAGCGACTCAAATCATGAGCTCACTTCAAGGAATTATTACCCGCAACAAGCGTCCTATTGATGCGGCAGTTTTATCTATTACTCAATTTCATGCTGGTGACGCAAGCAATATTATTCCTGATAGCGCTTGGGTCGGCGGTACCGTTAGAACCTTCACGATAGAAGTTCTAGATTTGATTGAAACTCGACTACGTCATATCGCCTCTACAGTTGCGCAAGCATTTGATTGCACTGCTGAAGTTGAGTTTTCAAGAAACTATCCGCCAACAATCAACCATGACAAAGAAACAGAATTTGCAATTGATGTTATGAAAAGCTTGGTTGGAGAACATCACGTGAACCCACGCATTGATCCAACAATGGGCGCGGAAGATTTTGCATTCATGTTGCAAGAAAAACCAGGTTGCTATGTTTTTATTGGTAATGGCGATGGCGACCATCGTTCGCAAGGTCATGGTTTAGGGCCATGCCAGTTACATAACCCTTGCTATGACTTCAATGATGACTTACTACCATTAGGTAGCAGTTACTGGGTCCATCTAACGCAAAAATATTTGGCGCAATAAGTATTCAGTTTATTGAGTTAACTCAATATCGCCATAAATGGCATTGACTTGAGTGCGGGTGTTATCGGTATCCGTTAACAAACCCAAGCCGATGATTTTTCCAGGCGCTTCGCCAAATGCTGTCTGGTAATCTTTTGCTAAATCTCGATGATGTTGTTGCCAACGTCGAAGATCTTTACTGCCACTGTTCACAACAATCATTTTGACGCGCGAAGTACGTGGACTTGTAATCACCATTTCCACCGGACTTTTGGCAGCCCAAACATACATCAGGCTGGCATAAGGCATATCGTGACCACTCACAATTTTTGCCATTTCAAAAACCATTTGATCACGAACCGGTAACTTAGTTTTGTCGCCATCAAACGCAACTAAGATTCTTAAAGGAGCATCATCTCTTGAAGAATCGTGATTATTTGCGTTAGGTATGTAATCCAGAGCTTTCCACTGCCAATTTAAGAACAATCCTGTTGCATCCCTTGGCTGTAAAGGCAATACAAGGCCTGAGGCTGCGACGTCTGCACTGGCATGCAGAACTGTTTTACCTTCATATTGTTCAAGCGTGTATTCAGTTTTATTTTTTTGAGGTGTGATGCGCCAAACTTGCCAAGCTTTTGGTAGACGGCCACCATGATTCAAGTCTGAAAATTTAACCACCTTCTCAGCTGGAGGTGTTTGCAAGTCCCCCACCTCCATGGTGGCGCACGAAGCCAACCCCAACAGAGTCAAACTCAGTAAGGTTTTATATAAAGGCCTCTTTAATTTCAAGCGCATTTGAATCAATGAATCATTGTGATTATTGATTTTTAAATTTAGCTGGTCGCTTTTCAACGAATGCTGCCATACCTTCTTTTTGATCTTCGGTTGCAAATGCAGCATGGAATAAACGACGCTCTAAATGAATACCTTCATTTAATGAGTTTTCGTAAGCAGCGTTCACACCTTCTTTAACCATCATCAAAATAGGTAAAGACATCTCAGAAATAGTTTTTGCCGCAGACATTGCTTCTACTAATAACTGATCAGCAGGCACAACTCTTGAGACGAGTCCTGCACGCTCTGCTTCTGCTGCATCCATCATTCTGGCAGTCAAACACATATCCATAGCCTTAGCTTTAGAAACAGCTCTTGGCAAACGTTGCGTACCACCAGCACCTGGAAGGATGCCTAATTTAATTTCAGGCTGACCAAACTTGGCAGTATCAGCTGCAATGATGAAGTCACACATCATGGCTAACTCACAACCACCACCCAAAGCATATCCAGCAACAGCTGCAATCACTGGTTTACGGATACGGCGAATTGTTTCCCAATTCTTGGTGATGTAATCACCTTTATAGACATCTGTAAAACTGTACTTAGCCATCATGCCAATATCAGCACCCGCAGCAAAAGCCTTTTCACTTCCAGTTATCACCACACAAGAAATATTTTCATCAGCATCAAAACCCAAGAGCGCCGCACCCAACTCATCCATTAACTGATCATTCAAAGCATTCAGGGCTTTAGGGCGATTGAGAGTGATTAATGCAACACGACCCTCTATAGATGTCACAATTGTTTCGTAGCTCATCTTTTAACTTTCTATCTTGTTGGTAGAACTGCTTATGCGTTTTTTGTTAATGCAACATTTGTGAAGCTTGGTGCTTTGGCTATATATTAACTAGTATTGATGCATGAAGTTTACTGAGGCAAAAAGATCCACATACGTCCCTGCTGCTTCATGCGACCAGCATATTCTCCTGCTTGATCGCCCGTACCCCAATAAAAGTCAGCCCTCACAGCACCAATAATGGCGCTACCAGTATCTTGGGCCATCATTAAACGATGTAATGGTTTTTCACTCAAAGGATAGGTTGTCGCCAAGAATACTGGCGCCCCCAAAGGCAATGCCTTTGTGTCAACAGCAATACTTCGTTCAGCAGTTAACGAAACTCCCAAAGAACCAATAGGTCCAACATTGACATCAGGTGTAATTGGCAACTCTCTAAAGAACACATAACGAGGGTTGGCGTTCAGCATTTCTTGTACTCGCTGTGGGTTTTTCTTAGCCCATGCTTGGATACCTTGCATGGTTGCTGTAGATCTTGTTATCTCTTTACGGTCCAATAACCATTGTGCAAAAGATTTAAATTGCTGATCATTGGTTCCAGCAAAACCAAGACGAATCACTGAGCCATCGCTCATCCTCACACGTCCTGAGCCTTGAACTTGCATAAATGCGGCAGCAACAGGGTCATCCACCCATAAAATTTCTTGGCCTTTTAATTGCCCACTAGACATCAACTCAGACCTGGCGGGCAATGTACTTGGCTTTTTCTTTCTCCAAGCATCTGGATAGCGATGAATAGGTGTTTGATAAATCCCACCTTTTTGACGAGCTCCATTTAAATAGGGCTCGTAATATCCAGTCACTAATCCATGGACTCCGCCAGCTGAGGGGCCTGATTGATGGCGAATCTCCATCACTTTCATATTTCTCTCGAAATAACGACGAATGGATTCACTGTCTCTTGAATTAACTTGATTAGCGGCAGCGCAAGCAGGCTTCCAATTCAATCCACTTGGATTACGCTTAGCCAAGCCCTGACAACTTCTTTGCCAAGCTGGCCATGCTGCAGTTAAATCATCCTCTTGCCAGCCAGGAAGTTGGCTCCAAGCCACTGGTATGAATTGTGCAGTTGGGCTTGTATAACCCCCACTCCTAGAAACCTCTTTTTTACTTGGTTTTATTGGGTATTCAGGGCTTGTTGCACAAGAAGAAAGCAAAGCAGCTGAGCTAATCAGGAGCGCAGCAAGGAAGGAAGTCTTGTTTTGAAAAGGGATATTCATGGAATATGGAGATGGTTAGCGCTTATGATTCAGAATATTGAACGGAAAAAACTTCCGCTAAAGAAAGGATATAAAAATTGAGCACTCTATTTGATGACTTTCCCATGCTGTTATTTGCCTTAGAAGCTGGAGTTGCTTTATTAGTCTTGGTGATTATTGTAGTTTGGACCATGATGGGTAGAAAAGACCGCTAATCCTCCATCAATCAGACTTAGCGTTCTAGATACCCTCAGATTAATGAAGGGTTCTTGGCATCACGAGGGCAAATTCTGGAATAGGTGTTTGGAAAAACTGAGCATCTTCACTAAAACAGAAGAAATCACCCCTCATGGTACCCATCGGAGTCGGCAAAGTAGCCCAACTGGTGTACTCAAACTGTTCTCCAGGGCGCAAAAGAGGCTGCTGCCCAACCACCCCTAAGCCCCTAACCTCTTGAACTTCATTATCCCCGTCGGTAATGATCCAATGGCGGGCAATGAGCTGTGCAGGGAGCTGTCCAACGTTTTTAATGGTGACCGTATAGGCAAATGCAAACTGCCGATTTTCAGCATCTGACTCATCAGGAAGGTAGGTCACTTTGACCTGGACGTTGAATTGGTGTTGTTCCATGACAAGATTCTGCTCTATAGAAGACGCTACTGCAAGCAAGACCACGATAGAATCACTATATGGCTAAAACAAATACCTCAAATTCCTACCTTATTGCGCCGTCTATTTTGTCGGCTGATTTTGCACGCTTAGGCGAAGAAGTCTCGTCTGTATTGGCTGCGGGGGCAGATTGGATTCACTTTGACGTGATGGATAACCACTATGTTCCCAATTTAACGATTGGCCCCTTGGTATGTGAGGCTATTCGCTCTTACGCTGTTAAAGACGGAAAACCAGCCTGTATTGATGTCCATTTAATGGTTGAGCCAGTTGACCGCATCGTGCCTGACTTTGCTAAGGCGGGGGCTAATCTCATCAGCTTTCACCCAGAAGCTAGCTCCCATATTGATAGAACTTTGGGATTAATCAAGGATAGCGGCTGTCAAGCAGGTTTGGTTTTTAATCCTGCAACACCTTTGCATTATTTAGACCACGTTCTAGATAAATTAGATTTAGTTTTATTAATGTCTGTGAATCCAGGTTTTGGTGGTCAATCATTTATCCCAGGAACCTTGGATAAATTACGAGAAACCAAAGCCAAGCTCAATGCTTATGAAGCCAAATCTGGACGAAAAATTCGTTTAGAGGTTGATGGCGGAGTTAAAGCAGACAACATTCGTGAAATTGCTGCAGCAGGTGCTGATACTTTTGTAGCAGGTTCTGCTATTTTTGGTAAACCAGACTACAAAGCCATCATTGATACGATGCGCGAGGAATTAGGAAAAGTTTAATGCAGCGCTCAGACTTCGACGCCTTAGCAAAACAAGGCTTTAACCGTGTTGCCTTAGTTTCAGAAGCTCTAGCAGATTTAGAAACACCGCTATCTCTTTATCTCAAGTTAACGCAAGAGCATGGCTCAAAAAACACCTTCTTATTAGAGTCTGTCGTTGGCGGTGAGCGTTTTGGTCGATATTCCATCATTGGTTTACAAGCCAAAACCTTAATTCAGGTCAGCGGCGGTCCTCAAAATACGCTCACGCAAGTTATCACTGATGGGAAAGTTGTTGAAACTGATCATGGCAATCCATTAGATTTCATTGCCAACTATCACGGCAGATTTAAAGTAGCGCTGCAAGCTGGCTTGCCACGCTTTTGCGGTGGTTTAGCAGGTTATTTTGGTTACGACACGATTCGATATATTGAGCCTCGCTTAGCCAAACATCATCTTCCAGATGAAACTCAATTACCAGACATCCAACTCATGCTTACTGAAGAGTTGGCAGTGATTGACAATCTAGCGGGCAAACTGTATCTGATCGTTTACGCTAATCCTCAAGAGTCGGGCTCATACGAACAAGCTCAAACTAGATTAAAGTTTTTACGTCAAAGCCTTGCTGCTCCGGTAAAAAATCCGAGCACCTCAGCAACCAAGAAAACTGAAGCAATTCGTAAATTTGCTAAAGAAGATTTTATTGATGCAGTTAAACGCACCAAGGAATACATTCTGGCAGGTGACTGCATGCAAGTAGTGATTGGTCAAAGGATCAGTCAACCTTATACGGATTCACCGTTATCACTTTATCGCGCCCTACGTTCATTAAATCCATCACCTTATATGTACTTGTACGACTTTGGTGATCACCAGGTTGTAGGATCTTCACCAGAAATATTAGTACGCCAAGAAACTAGAAACATTGATGGGCAACAAAAGCGTTATGTCACCGTTCGCCCAATTGCTGGCACACGTCCGCGCGGCAGCAACCCAGAACATGATGAGCAACTAGCTAAAGAACTTTTGGCAGATCCTAAAGAAATTGCTGAACACGTTATGTTGATTGATTTGGCTCGCAATGATGTTGGCAGAATTGCAAAAAATGGCAGCGTTAAAGTGACCGATCGCATGGTGATTGAAAAATACTCACACGTGCAGCACATCGTTAGTTCAGTTGAAGGTGAGCTAATTGATAGCGCTAGCAATATGGATGTTTTAAAAGCGACTTTCCCTGCAGGCACTTTATCAGGTGCACCAAAGATTCGTGCAATGGAAATTATTGATGAGATGGAAATTGTGAAACGCGGCATCTATGGTGGTGCTGCTGGATACCTATCCTTCTCAGGTGATATGGATGTTGCCATTGTGATTCGAACTGGCATCATCAAAGATGGTCTAGTTCACTCTCAAGCTGGTGCAGGTGTTGTAGCTGACTCTGATCCCGAGTCAGAATGGAAAGAAACAGAAGCCAAAGCGCGAGCAGTATTGCGTGCCGCAGAAATGGTTCAAGGAGGTCTAGATGCTAGTAATGATTGATAACTATGACTCCTTCACTTACAACCTAGTGCAGTATTTTGGTGAGTTGGGGTCTGAAGTAAAAGTTTTCAGAAATGATGAAATCACCATTCCTGAAATTGAAGCCTTAAAGCCTGATCACATTTGTATTTCACCAGGCCCTTGCAGCCCTAAGGAAGCCGGCATATCAGTAGCAGCGTTGCAATATTTTGCTGGGAAGGTTCCTTTGTTGGGCGTGTGCTTAGGTCATCAAGCCATCGGTGAAGCCTTTGGCGGCAAAGTGGTTCGCGCTAAACGCGTTATGCACGGCAAAACAGATACCGTACACACCACACAACAAGGTGTATTTAAGGATCTACCTAAAGAATTTACAGTAACTCGCTACCATTCGCTAGCTATTGAAAAAGCTAGCTTGCCAGCTGATTTAGAAATCACTGCATGGACAGATGATGGCGAAATCATGGGTGTGCGTCATAAGAAATTTGCAGTCGAGGGTGTGCAGTTTCATCCAGAATCTATTCTGTCTGAATATGGCCATGAGTTATTGAATAACTTTTTAAAGACTAAATAATTAATTATTAAATCATGTCGATAACTCCACAAGAAGCCCTACAACGTTGCATTGAACATCGTGAAATATTTCACGATGAAATGCTACAAATCATGCGTGCCATTATGTCTGGTGAACTATCACCAACGATGACTGCGGCCATTCTGACTGGCTTACGTTCAAAAAAAGAAACTATCGGCGAAATCACAGCAGCAGCTACCGTGATGCGCGAATTTGCCACTCCAGTCAAAGTGGCTGACAACAGTCACTTTGTAGACATTGTTGGCACAGGTGGTGATGGCGCCCACACATTCAATATTTCAACAACAGCCATGTTTGTAGCTGCCGGTGCTGGCGCTAAAGTTGCCAAACACGGTAACCGCAGTGTTAGCAGCAAATCAGGCACTGCTGACGTATTAGAAGCCCTAGGTGTCAAAATCACTTTGCAAGCCCCTCAAGTTGCACAATCACTAGATCAGTGCGGCATGGGTTTTATGTTTGCGCCTAACCATCATCCTGCGATGAAAAATGTTGCTGCTGTTCGCAAAGAAATGGGTGTGCGCACTATTTTTAATATTTTGGGCCCTCTTACTAACCCAGCTGATGCGCCGCATATGCTGATGGGTGTATTTCACCCTGACTTAGTTGGTATTCAAGCACGCGCTTTACAGCGCTTAGGCTTAAAACACGCCTTAGTGGTCTATGGCAAAGATGGCTTAGATGAAGTCTCTCTTGAAGGACCAACGATGATTGGTGAGCTCAAAGATGGTGAGATTAAAGAATATGAAATCTCACCACAAGACTTTGGTCTGAGCACTTGCCCAACATCAACATTTAAAGTCTCCAATCCAGAAGAGTCTATGAAGATTGTTTTGGGAGTTTTGAATGGTGAAACAGGTCCAGCTCAAGATATCGTCTGCTTAAATGCTGGCGCAGCTCTTTATGCAGCAGATCTTGCTAAAGACATCGGCGAAGGTTTAACAATGGCAAAAGCTGCGATTGCTGGCGGCCATGCAAAAGCCAAATTGGATGAGTTCATTAAAACAACTCAAGCATTAGCTCAATAAGAAAATATTAAACAAAGAATTCAAAAGCAATGAGCGATATCCTAAAACGTATTCTGGCCACAAAATTTGATGAAGTCAGTAAAGCTTCAGCACAAGTGCCCATGCACACAGTTCGAGCAGATGCAGAAGCAAGCATCAATGACACAAGCCTTCATCCACGTGGATTTATTGCCAATATTGAAAATAAGATAGCTACTGGTCATGCAGGTGTTATTACTGAAATTAAAAAAGCCAGTCCGAGCAAAGGCGTCTTTAGAGAAGATTTTGATCCTGCCAAGATTGCAGCATCTTACGAGGCTAATGGTGCAGCATGCTTATCAGTTTTGACTGACAAAGATTATGTCCAAGGGTCAGCTCAGTACTTACGTCAGGCGCGGCATGCTTGCAAGATTCCAGTTTTAAGAAAAGATTTTTTGGTGGATGCCTACCAAGTTTATGAAGCTCGCGCCATGGGTGCAGATGCCATTCTCTTAATTGCAGCAGCATTAGATGATGCACAAATGAAAGACTTTGAGAGTATTGCTCACGAACTTCAAATGGATGTATTGGTGGAGGTTCATGATGGCGAAGAACTTGATCGCGCGCTCAAATTGAAAACGCCATTACTAGGCATCAATAATCGCAACCTAAGAACATTTGAAGTAAGTCTTGATACTACGATCTCACTTCTTAAAAACATCCCTCAAGAGAAAAGGGTTGTAACTGAAAGTGGCATCCTCACCAAAGAGGACGTAAAAAAAATGCGTGACGCTAATGTTCACGCATTCTTGGTTGGCGAAGCATTCATGCGCCAAGATGACCCAGGCTTAGGTCTTAAAGAATTATTCTTTAATTAAGCCAACAACTTTTAAACGTTGAATAAGAAGTTAAGGACATCGCCGTCTTTAACAACGTATTCCTTACCCTCTGCTCTCATCTTTCCGGCTTCTTTTGCACCTGATTCACCCTTATAGGTGATGAAATCTTCATAAGCAATCGTTTGGGCACGAATAAAGCCTCGCTCAAAGTCGGTATGAATCACGCCAGCAGCTTGTGGCGCTGTGTCACCTACATGAATTGTCCAAGCTCTGACTTCTTTAACACCTGCTGTGAAATAAGTTTGAAGACCGAGTAAACCAAAGCCAGCACGAATCACACGATCCAAACCAGGCTCATCCATACCCATATCACCTAAGAATGCTTTCTTGTCTTCATCTTCTAACTCGGCTATTTCAGCTTCAATGGCTGCACAAACCGCAACCACTGGTGCTTTTTCTTTAGCAGCATGCGCTTTAACAGCATCAAGATGAGGGTTATTTTCAAAACCATCTTCTTTAACGTTAGCTACGTACATCACAGGTTTTGCAGTAATTAAGCAAAATGGCTTGAGTAAAGCCAAATCTTCCTCACTTAAACCCATCGCACGGACTGGCTTTGCTTCATTCAATTGCGCTTGAACTTTAGCTAACAAAGGCGCTAGAGCATTAGCTTCCTTGTCATTACCTGATTTAGCCGCTTTGGAATATCTGGCAAAGGCTTTATCAACCGTACCAAGGTCAGCAAGCGCTAACTCTGTATCAATAACACCGATATCTGAAATAGGATCAACCTTGCCAGCAACGTGAATCACGTTGCCATCTTCAAAACAACGCACCACATGGGTAATTGCATCAGTTTCACGAATATTTGCTAAAAACTGGTTACCTAGGCCCTCACCTTTTGAAGCACCAGCAACTAAGCCCGCAATATCAACAAATTCAACGACGGCCGGCAAAATGCGCTCTGGTTTTACAATCTCAGAAAGCTTAGCTAAACGTGGGTCTGGCACCTCAACAACCCCCACATTGGGCTCAATGGTGCAAAAAGGATAGTTTTCTGCTGCAATACCTGCTTTGGTTAGAGCATTAAACAAAGTTGATTTGCCAACGTTAGGAAGGCCGACGATACCGCATTTCAATGACATAGCGAGTTATTATTCCAAATATGAATAGTTATGATCTTATTATTGTTGGTGCCGGTATTGCCGGTAAAGCAACTGCGCTTCGTTTAGCCCAATTAGGCTTAAAGATTTTGCACGTGGCACCCAATTTTGATCCAGGTATCCATTGTAATGATGATTTGACTTGGGATAGCCGAATTTATGCCTTATCAGGCAGCTCACAACAATTATTGTCAGATATACACGTTTGGGAGTCTTTAGATCCCCGCCGCATGCAAGTGGTGAGCGATATGCGTATTTTTGGAGATAGCGGTCAAGCTAATGATGAACTCCACTTCTCAGCCTACAGCGCAACCGTTAATCAGCTAGCCTGGATTATTGAATCCAGTCACATTGAAAAGACATTAGATACAGCCTGTAAATTTCAAGGGAATATCAAGCGCTTAACAGATACAGTTGCCAGTTTTATCTCTGGGAATGATTCAGTGACTGTCACAACCCAGTCAGGCGATACGTATTCAGCAAAACTGTTACTTGCAGCTGACGGCGCAAAATCTTCTATCCGTGAAAAATTACAAATTGAAACACCAATTAACGATTACGATCAAACAGCTGTTGTCGCTAATTTTTCATGCGAGTTAGATCATCAAGATACTGCATGCCAATGGTTCTTAGAGGATGGTGAAATATTGGCACTTTTGCCACTTCCTAATAAAAAGCTTTCAATGGTTTGGTCTGCCAAAACTGATCATGCAACTCAGTTAAAAGAATTAGATGGCGAAGCACTTTGCGCTGCAGTCATGGCTGCCGGTCAAGGTCAAGTGAGATCTCGCACAGGTCAACTTAAGATCTTAACCAGCCCACAAGCTTTTCCGCTTCGCAGGATGCGCGCTCAGCGCATCATCGCGCCTGACGAATGCCCAAGAATCATTCTGATTGGGGATGCCGCACATGTCATGCACCCACTTGCAGGACAGGGGCTCAATTTAGGTTTGCGTGATGTCGCTTGTCTAGGAAAACTCTTAGAGGAAAAAGAATCTTTCAGAGAAATTGATGACCCCGTTCTTTTAAGACGTTACGAACGCGCAAGACATGGCGACACTGATATCTTGTTATTCACAACAGATAAATTACAAAAATTATTTTCAAGCAACAGCCATGCGCTTAAAAGCGTTAGGAACTGGGGCATGGGTATTGTGAATAGAAGCCGTTTTTTAAAACGCCAATTAATTAAAAAAGCACTGTCCTAAGGAATATATGAGTTTTTCTTCTAAATTACATTTCCAAATCATGGCTATTGCACTGGCGTCCTTACTAGGAGCCACGTTTGCACAAGCGCAAAACGCCAATGAACAAAAAGTTAAAAATGAATTACAAAAACAATTAGGTGACAGAGCAAAAATCAGCAGCGTCCGTGGAACTCCGATCAATGGGCTTTATGAAGTCACCATTGGAAATGATGTTGTTTACGCTGATGCAAGTGCTCGTTATCTTGTTCAGGGTGAAGTCATCGATCTAAAAACAGGCATCAATTTAACTGAGCAGCGCAGCCATGACATCAATCGAATCAAATGGTCTGAACTTCCACTGAATGATGCGATCAAAGTTGTTCGTGGCAAAGGCACTCGTCAAATTGCCGTTTTTGCAGACCCTAATTGTGGCTTTTGCAAGAAACTTGAAAAGACATTTCAGCAACTTGATAACGTCACTATTTATACATTTTTAGTACCTTTGCTATCACAAGACTCTGCCGTTAAGTCCAAACAAATTTGGTGTTCGTCTGACAAAGTAAAAAGCTGGAATGCTTGGATGCTGGATAACCAAACACCTAGCGGACAAGGTGACTGCGCCACCCCTTTAGAGCGCAACACAGCTTTAGCTAGAAAATTAGGAGTTACCGGCACACCAGCCATGTTCTTTGCAGATGGCTCTCGCATCTCTGGTGCAGCACCTCTAGCCAACATTGAAAAGAAACTGAAATAAATATGAGTTCCATACGCTATACCGTTGAACTCAATGACTTCCATGGGCATCGATTTGATGTGACACTTCACATCCCCGCTCGCCTTGTTAGAAATCATGGCGTGCAAATACAGTTACCTGCTTGGATACCTGGCAGCTATATGTTGCGTGATTTTTCAAAACATATTGAAACCATCTCAGCAAAAGAAAAGAATGCCAAAGCTGGCAATTTGATTCTTGAAAAATTAGATAGCAACACTTGGTTTGTTCCAGCATGCAAACAAGATGTTGAGATCGCTTATCGGGTTTATGCTTTTGATACTTCAGTAAGAGCTGCATACCTGGATCAACACCGAGCATTCTTTAACCCCACGAGCCTCTGTCTTCAGCTTTTAGATTTTTCAGAAGAGCCTCATGAGCTTGAGATCAAGACACCCACAAAAATTAATGCAACGGCTAGCTGGCATGTAGAAACAACCATGCCCATCAAAAAAGTTGATCGAAATGGTTTTGGCACATACCAAGCAAATAGTTACGAACAACTGATTGATCACCCAGTAGCCATTGGGGAATTCCAAATAATTCACTGGCAATCTTGTGGCACGCCACATCGTATGGTGATACAAGGCGCCATTCAACAAGTGGATAGTGCTCAATTGGCGAAAGATTTAAAAGCTATTTGCGATGCGCATATTCAATTCTTTGAACCAGAATCTCGCAGAGCTCCTTTTTCTCAATATAACTTCATTGTGAATGCAGTTGGTGATGGTTATGGCGGCTTGGAACATCGGGACAGCACTGTACTGTTATGCAAACGCCATGATCTGCCTTATGAAGATCAAGATCTCAAGAAACATGAAGCCTATGAGGATTTTTTAGGCTTATGCAGCCATGAATATTTTCATGCATGGATGGTCAAGCGTATTAAACCAAAAGCCTTTGATCCCTATCTATTAGATCAAAAAAATCATACGAAACTACTTTGGTTATTCGAAGGCTTCACAAGCTATTACGATGACCTACAACTGTTAAGAAGTAGCAGAATTGATTTTTCTGCTTATCTCAAGAGAATTGAAAAAACCTGGAATATGGTTTTACGTAATCCTGGTCGCTTTAAGCAAAGTGTTGCTGACAGTTCTTTTGATGCCTGGACCAAGTATTACCAAATGGATGAGAACACTCCAAATGCGGTTGTGAGTTACTACACCAAAGGTTCATTAATTGCATTGGCCTTAGATCTCACTATCAGACATCACAGTCGCGGCAAGCAGTCGCTCGACGATGTAATTAGACATCTATGGCAAATGTATCAATTGACCCAGCAAGGCATGGCAGAAGATGATTTTGATAGGGCTATTGAATTTATCATCGGCCCATCGTTTCAAACAAGCTGGCATAACTTTAGAAGAGACTTTATTGATGGCACCCAAGATGTGCCATTAGAAAAACTACTCTCAATAGCAAAAGTTAAAGTTAGCAAAAAAACCAAAAAAGCTACGGATAACGCTGAAGTTGCCAAACAATTGTTAGGCATCAGAACAACTGCAGTGAATGGCTGGGTGAAATTAACGCATGTTCTTGATGGTGGCCTAGCGCAAGCAGCAGGCTTAGCAGCTGGAGATGTGATCGCTAGCCTCGGTCAAGAACGCGTTACACCTAATCGACTCGATCAAGTAATCACTCAATTAATTCTTCAGCTTGAGAGCGGTAAAAAAATATCGGCCACCGCTTATCGTCATGACAAAGAATATTCAATCAGTTTTTCTGCCAGTAAAAAAGAATTAGAGCAAAAACAGCCTTTGCAATATTCACTGTCAGCCAGCTAACTGATTGGCCTGCCAGCTCACACCATGTCATCGTTATCTTCGTTTTCAATTCAATCTTTAATGCCGCCCGACTGGGCGGCACTTATTGAAGAAGAATTAGCAAATGGTCAATTTGCAAAATTAGAAAAAAATGTTTCAGATGCGTATGCGCAGTTCGGTGAGTTAATTCAGCCTGGACCCGATAAGGTTTTCAGAGCATTAAGAGAAACACCTGTTGATCAAGTGAAGCTTGTCATCTTGGGACAAGATCCCTACCAAACTCCCGGTCTAGCTCAAGGTTTAGCATTTTCTATTCCAAAAGAGATCAAGCCTGGCTGGAAAAGCTTTCCGAGCTCACTTCGAAATATTAGTAAAGCCATTGCATTGGATGGCTATGCTGGATTAACGCATGGTGATTTAAGTGCTTGGGCAAGACAAGGTGTTTTGTTACTTAACGCCACTCTAACTGTTCAGTTGGAGTTAGCTGGCTCACACGCTCACTTTGGCTGGCAAGAATTAACGGATTGCCTACTCTACCGTTTAGCTCTCAAGAAACCAAATTTGATTTGGCTTCTATGGGGTTCACATGCGCAGAAAAAGAGAGAACTTATTGAGTTAGCAGCTCAAACAAATGGAAATATTCAGGCCCACGTCCTTAGCGCATCCCATCCATCGGGTTTAAGCGTTTATAGAACAAAGGAGCCGTTTTTACATCCTGGGGACACGGCAAGCTGTGGGCACTTTAAGGAAGTGAATCAAACGCTGATGGCTCGCGGAGAAAATCCAATTACCTGGTCTTAATAAATTGAGGTCGAGTTTATTTATTTAAAAAAGCTCTTAAACACGCCACCAGCAGCACCGTCAGCAATAAAGCACTAAACCACTCCAACATTTGACCGGAACGGAAGACGTTCAAGGTTTGGCCAAAAAATGAGACTAAAAAGCTAATTAAAGCCCCGGCAAGCGCATAAATGGCTAAATCCTTGAGTTTTGGCTTCTTTTTTGGGTAAAGATAAGCACTTAGAAAGCCCACAAAGCCCCCAAATAGTAAAAATGCTAGAAAACTCATCTTATAACCCCATGAAAAACTTATAATTTCGTTATGCAGATTTTGACACTAGGCATTAATCATCACACCGCACCGATAGCGATGCGAGAACAGGTGGCGTTCACACCTGAGATGATTCAACCTGCCTTGCATCATCTGAAAGATCATCTCTCTCAAATTTCGTCTGCACAACTTCCTGAAGCAACCATTTTATCGACTTGCAATAGAACCGAATTGTATTGTGCAGCCAATGATGGGCACTCTTCAAGCCAGGAACTTCTTTTTAAGAATAGTACGATCGAATGGCTAGCCAAAACAAGAGGGATTGATAGCCAAGAATTACTGCCACATGTTTATGTACTACCTCAGTCACAAGCAGTTAGACATGCTTTTAGAGTGGCTTGCGGATTAGATTCAATGGTCGTTGGCGAAACTCAGATCCTAGGTCAACTCAAAGATGCTGTTCGCACTGCAGATGAAGCAGGTTCACTGGGCACATACCTCAATCAACTTTTTCAAAAAACTTTTCAAGTAGCTAAGGAAGTTCGTGGCACGACAGAAATAGGTAGCCACTCTATTTCTATGGCAGCAGCAGCTGTTCGTCTATCTGAAAGAATTTTTGAAAGCGTGAGTGATCAAAAAGTGTTGTTCATCGGCGCTGGCGAAATGATTAATTTGTGCGCCACTCATTTTGCAGCTCGCAAGCCCAGATTAGTCGCAGTTGCCAACCGAACTTTAGAGCGCGGCCAAGAACTAGCAGATCAATTAGCTGAACAAGGTTTAGAAACTCAGTCTTTAAGACTGTCAGATCTCCCTGCTCGTTTACATGAGTTTGACATCATTGTTTCTTGTACTGCTAGTACCTTACCCATCATTGGCTTAGGCATGGTGGAAAGCGCGATTAAATCTCGCAGACATCGCCCTATCGTCATGATTGATTTAGCAGTGCCTCGTGATATCGAACATGAGGTTAGCCGCCTCAATGATGTTTATTTATACACAGTTGATGATTTAGGCGATATTGTTCAAACTGGGACTGATTCTCGTAAAGCTGCGGTTGGACAAGCAGAAGCCATCATCGAAACTCGCGTGTCGCACTTTATGCATTGGCTAGAGGGTCGCGGTACGGTACCTCTGATTCAAGATCTACGTCAACGTGGCGACGATCTTCGTACACTAGAATTGGAGCGCGCTAAAAAGTTGTTGGCTAAAGGTGAAGATCCTCAAGCTGTTTTAGATGCCCTAGCTCAAGGTTTAACCAATAAGTTCTTACACGGTTCACTGCATGCCCTGCAGCATGCCCAAGGTGAAGAACGCGAAGCACTCATGAAAATCCTGCCCGGATTATTCCGCGCACACCACTCCGATAAATAGATGAAACCAAGTATGAAAGCTAAGCTCGAGCAGTTAGATGCTCGACTAGCAGAACTAAATTCTTTGTTGGTCCAAGAAGAAATTACCAAGGATATGGATCAGTACCGCAAACTCAATCGTGAGCATGCGGAGATCTCCCCTGTCGTCGAACAATTTCAACTTTACCAACAAGCCGATGCTGATGAAAAAGCTGCTCTTGAAATGCAAAATGATCCAGAAATGAGAGATTTTGCAGAGGAAGAGATTAAGGATGCACGTACTCGCATGGAAAACATGCAAGCAGATTTGCAGCGCTTACTTCTACCCAAAGACCCCAATGATGATAAAAATATCTTCTTGGAAATACGTGCTGGCACTGGTGGTGACGAGAGCGCTTTATTTGCTGCTGATCTTTTTAGAATGTATACCCGCTACGCTGAACGCCAACGCTGGCAAGTGGAGATTGTTAGTGCATCGGAGTCAGATCTTGGTGGCTACAAAGAAGTTATTTTGCGAGTGGTTGGTCAAGGCGCATTCTCTA
>JACCEB010737498.1_pt1 | contig 33372 bp, 24 predicted proteins | sample 7454761 | NCBI WGS metagenome assembly JACCEB01 (sample SAMN15323454, study PRJNA562643) | freshwater metagenome | isolation source: river surface water | place: USA:Blue River Watershed | collected 2017-08-18
CAGGAGAATCCGAGCCAGCGCACGGCATCCAGGATGCCGTCGACGTATTCCTGGTCCTCTTTCTCGGGGTTGGTGTCGTCAAAGCGCATGTGGCACACGCCGCCATAGGCGCGTGCCAGGCCGAAGTTCAGGCAGATGCTCTTAGCGTGGCCCACATGCAGGTAGCCATTGGGCTCGGGCGGAAAGCGCGTGCGGATCCGGGCCGGGTCGAGCGCGCCGGCCTGGTGGGTGGTGGCATCGGCAGGATGACCCGCCCACCGGCGCTGCGCGTAGGTGCCTTGCTCCAGATCGCGGTCGATGATCTGGCGCAGGAAGTTGCTGGTCTTGGCGCCTTCCGGGGTGGACGCGGTGTCGGTGGGGGCGGTCATAAGCCCCAGATTTTAGGCGGGCCACAGGCCGTGGCCAGACGCCGGGCACTGAGGCTCCTGAGACTCGCTGCACCCGCAGCAGGTGGGGCGGGGCGCTATGGTAAAAGTCCGGGCGTCACGACACGAGGAGCGCACCCCATGACATCCGTCCCGAACTGGCATCCCGACGAACGCGCCGCGCGCGTGCAACTGGCCGCCTGCTACCGCATCTTCGACATGCTCGGATGGACGGAGATGATCTACAACCACATCACGCTGCGACTGCCCGATAGCGTGACGGGCGGCCAAAAGCATTTCCTGATCAACCCCTTCGGACTGCATTACAGCGAAGTCACGGCCAGCAACCTGCTCAAGATCGACGTGCAGGGCCACAAGCTCGAGGACAGCCCCTGGAGCGCCAACCCCGCCGGGTTCACGGTGCACTCGGCGATCCACGAGCACCTGCCCCAGGCGCATTGCGTGATGCATACCCACACCACCGCCGGCCTGGCGGTCGCGTGCACACGCTCGGGTCTGGCCCAGAACAACTTCTACTCCGCGCAGCTCGGGGACATGGTGGCTTACCACGACTTCGAGGGCATCACCGTGCACGCGGACGAGGCGCCGCGCCTGCTCCAGGCCATGGGCCAGCGGCCGCTGTTGATCCTGCGCAATCACGGCCTGCTGTCCTGGGGCCAGACCCTGCCTCTGGCGCTGGTGCGCCTGTGGACGCTGCAGCGCGCCTGCGAGATCCAGGTTGCCCAGGCGGCCCTGGGGCCCGCCATTCCCATCCCCGAGGACGTCGTGCGCAAGACCACCGGCGACGCGTTGCAGTGGGACGCGCGCTTTGGCGCCGGCCAGGACGTTTTCGACGCACTGGTGCGGCGGGTGGACCGTATCGACGATTCCTACAAGCGGTGAACGCCTGAAAAAGGCCCACGGGCTGTCCCGAAAAGGCCCCCGGGCGTCCCAAAAAAGGCCCCCGGGCCTTGGGACCCGGGGGCAACGTGCCGGTCGCGGGACGGAGGGCCGGACCAGCTCACCCCGGAGGAGGAGGGGACTCAGAGGAGTCGGGGTGATCGGCGGTCAGTAGACCGTCGGGCCCGGGCTGGCCCTGTAGGACAGGGGCGCTCGTACGGGCGGGCCGGACGGGCGGATGTGGCCCATCTTTCACTGACCCGACACAGTTGGACGCCTACGGCCCCGGCCAGCCTTCCTACAATGACCCCGATGAAGAACAAGTTCTCCTGGAAGCACTGGGCCCTGCTGTCGGTCCTGGTGTTGGCGGTGGCAGGTGGTGCGGCCTGGTGGACCTCCGATCGGGCGCCGCAGGTGTCCTATCGCACCGGCCTGATCGAACAGGGACCCCTGCAGTCCACGGTCTCGGCGTCTGGCACCGTGAACCCGGTGACCCAGGTCTCGGTGGGTACCCAGGTGTCGGGTCAGATCCAGGCCCTGTTCGTTGATTTCAACAGCGAGGTCCGGGCGGGCCAACTGATCGCCCTGATCGACCCGGAAACCTTCCAGTACCGCGTGCGCCAGGCCCAGGCCGATGTCGAGGCGGCTCAGGCCGCGGTCCTCACCGCGCAGGCGAACGGCATCGCGGCCCGCGCCGCGGTGTCGCGTGCCCAGGTGGACCTGTCCGAAGCTCGCCGCGACCTGGATCGCAAACGCATGCTGGTGGCGCGCGAGTTCATTGCCAAGAGCGAAGCGGAGAAGGCCGAGGCCCTGGTGAACACCAGCGCCGAGACGCTCAAGTCCGTGCAGGCCCAGGCTGGCGTGGCCGATGCCCAGGTGAAAAGCGCCCAGGCCAACGTAGCCCAGCGCCAGGCGGCCCTGGCCCAGGCGCGGGTCGACCTGGCGCGCACGCGCATCGTCTCGCCGGTCAATGGCATCGTGATCAAGCGCACCGTCGAGAAAGGCCAGACCGTGGCGGCCAGCCTGCAGGCCCCCGAGCTGTTCGTGATCGCGCAGAACCTGCAGGACATGCAGGTGGAAGCCAGCGTGGACGAGAGCGACATCGGCCGCATCCGCCCTGGCCAGAAGGCCACCTTCACCGTCGACGCCTTTCCTGGCCAGAACTTCGAGGGCGAGATCCGCCAGGTTCGCAAGGCGGCCCAGAACGTGTCCAACGTGGTGACCTACGTCGCGGTGGTGGGGTTCTCCAACACCAGCGGGCGCCTGCTGCCCGGGATGACGGCCAATGTGCGGGTGATCACCGATGCGCGCGAGAACGTGCTCAAGGTCCCGAACGCGGCGCTGCGGGTGCGTATCGCAGGCATCGAGCCGCCGGCGCCTGCTGCTGCGGCGGCTTCGGGGTCAGCGTCGGCGGCAGCTCCTGGCGCTTCGGGTGCGGTGCCCGTGGCGTCTTCACCAGGGCCCGCCACCGCCGCGGCCCCGGGCGCCGCCACTCCCGGCGGGCGCGGCGGACCCGGCAGCGAATTGCGCAACCGACTGGTGACCGAGTTGCAGCTCACCCCCGAACAGATTGAGAAAGTGGATGCGATCTACGCCGAGGCCCGCCCTCGCTTCATGCAGTTGCGGGATCTGCCCGCCGAGGAGCGACCCAAGGCCCGCGAACGCATTAGCGCCGAGATCCGTGCCCGCGTCGGCGACCTGCTGACCCCCGAGCAGAAGCCCCGTTATGCGGCCCTGTTGGCGGAAGCCGCCGGCCGCACCATCACGCGCGGTCGCCTGTACGTGCTGGGAGATGACGGCCAGCCCCGCGCCCTGGGCGTGCGACTGGGCATCACCGACGGTACGTCCACCGAGTTGCTGGTGGCACCGGACTCGCTGGACGCGAAGGTGCTGCATGCGGGCGCGCGCGTGGTGACCGGCGTGGCCACCGCGCCTGCCGCTTCGGCCGGCCCGCGCCTGCCGTTCTGAGACCGCGCGAGCGAGCTACACCCCGTGGCCCTGATCGAAGCGCGCGACCTGGCCAAGGCCTACACCCTGGGTGGTCAGACGGTGCATGCCCTGCGCGGCGTGTCGCTGGACATCGAGGCCGGCGAGTTCGTGGCCATCATGGGTGCCTCGGGCTCGGGCAAGAGCACCCTGATGAACATCCTGGGCTGTCTGGACCGCCCGGACACGGGCACCTACCGCCTGGCCAGTGAGCCGGTGCAGGACATGACCGCCGACCAGCTGGCTGCCATCCGCAACCGGCGCATCGGCTTCGTGTTCCAGCAGTTCAACCTGCTGCCTCGCACCAGCGCGCTGGAAAACGTGGAGCTGCCCCTGGTCTATGCCGGGGTGAAGTCGGCGCAGCGCCAGGAGCGTGCCCTGGCGGCCTTGCGCCAGGTGGGCCTGGAGCAGCGCATCGACCACACGCCCGCGGAGCTTTCCGGCGGACAGCAGCAGCGGGTGGCGATTGCACGCGCCCTGGTGAACGAGCCCGTGCTGGTGCTGGCCGATGAACCCACTGGTGCGCTCGACTCCCAGACCAGCGAAGACATCATGCGGCTGCTGTCCCAACTCAATGCGCAGGGGATCACCGTGGTGCTGGTCACTCACGAGCCGGACGTGGCGGCCTGGGCTCGCCGGCGCATCGTGTTTCGCGACGGTGCCATCGTCGAAGACCGCGCCACTGGGGGGACCGCATGAACACGCTGGCCGCCCTGCGCGCGGCGCTGCGGGCGCTGGCTGCCAATACCCTGCGCAGCATGCTCACCATGCTGGGAATCATCATCGGGGTGGCGGCGGTGATCACCATGATCGCCCTGGGGCGCGGCGCCACCGAACGGGTGCAGGCGCAGATGAAGGGCCTGGGCTCCAACATCATGCTGGTGCTGCCTGGCGGGGTGACTGCCGGCGGTGTGCGCCTGGGCGCACAAAGCGGGCAGGCCCTGACCGAGGAAGACGCGATCGCCATTGCCCGCGAGGTGCCGCAGGTGCAGGTGGCTGCCCCGACGCTGCGTACCGCGGCGCAGGTGGTGGTGGGCAACACCAACTGGAATACCTCCATCTTCGGCACGACCAACGATTACCTCGAGGCACGTGACTGGCCGCTGGCGTCCGGGCGCAGCTTCGAGCCCGCCGAGGTACAGGGTTCGGCCAAGGTGGCCCTGATTGGACAGACCGTGGCCCAGCAGCTCTTTGGCGACGCTGACCCGCTGGAGCAGGTGATCCGGGTGAAGAAGGTGCCGGTGACGGTGGTGGGCGTGCTCGAGCGCAAGGGCCAGAACGCCATGGGACAGGACCAGGATGATGTAGTCGTGGTTCCGGTCAGCACCTACCGCAACCGCATCCAGGGGGGCGTGGGTGGCAAGCAAAAGCGGGTGGGCTCGATCAGCGTGAAAGTACGCGAAGGTCAGGACATGCGGGCAGCGCAGGAGGGCATCCGCGAGCTGCTGCGTCAGCGCCTGCGGGTGACGCCCGGCGCGGACGATCCCTTCATCATTCGCAACCTCACCGAGATCCTGCAGGCCCAGGAGTCCTCCAGCCGGGTGATGGGAATGCTGCTGGCTGCGGTGGCGGGCATCAGCCTGATCATCGGAGGCATCGGCATCATGAACATCATGTTGGTGAGCGTGACCGAACGCACCCGTGAGATCGGCCTGCGCCTGGCGGTGGGTGCGCGCGGGCGCGACATCCTGGCGCAGTTTCTGATCGAGGCGGTGACCCTGAGCCTGATCGGCGGCGCCATCGGCGTAGCCCTGGGCGGTGTGGCGACCTGGGCGGTGGCGTACTTCATGCAATGGCCCGTGAGCATCTCGGGCGCCTCGATCGCGCTGGCCGCCGGCTTCTCGGCTCTGGTGGGCGTGTTCTTCGGCTTCTACCCCGCCCGGCGTGCCTCGCGCCTGCTCCCGATCGAAGCCCTGCGCCACGAGTGAGCCCGCTGCTGCCCAGGCAGCAGCGATAATCGCGCCACCGTTTTCAGGGAGCGCGCGTGGACATCCTCTTGCTGGTCAAGGCCGCCGTCATGGGCGTCGTCGAGGGCCTGACCGAATTCCTTCCCATCTCCAGCACCGGTCACCTGATCCTGGCAGGCGCGCTGCTCGGTTTCGATGACGACAAGGCCAAGGTCTTTGACATCGCCATCCAGACCGGTGCGATCTTCGCGGTGATCCTGGTTTACTGGCAGAAGATCCACGACACCGTGCGCGCCCTGCCTACCGAGCGCCAGGCGCAGCGTTTCGCACTGAATGTCCTGATCGCCTTCCTGCCCGCCGTGGTGCTGGGGCTGCTTCTGGGCAAGGCGATCAAGGCTCACCTGTTCACGCCCGCGGTGGTGGCCAGTGCCTTCATCGTCGGCGGCCTGATCATCCTGTGGGTGGAGCGGCGCCCGCAGGCGCAGGCCCGCATCCATGATGTCGACGAGATGACGCCCTGGGACGCCCTCAAGGTGGGCCTGGTGCAGTGCCTGGCCATGATCCCGGGTACCAGCCGCAGCGGCGCCACCATCATCGGCGGGATGATGCTGGGCCTGTCGCGCCGGGCCGCGACCGATTTTTCGTTCTACCTGGCCATCCCCACCCTGATCGGTGCAGGCGCCTACAGTCTTTACAAGGAGTGGGGCCTGCTTTCGGTGAACGACGTGCCGATGTTCACCATCGGCCTGATCTTCTCGTTCGCCAGCGCCTGGATGTGTGTGCGATGGCTGCTTCGCTATATCTCCACGCACAGCTTCGTGCTCTTCGCCTGGTACCGCATTGCCTTTGGCGTGATCGTGCTGGCCACGTCCTGGAGCGGCCTGATCGCCTGGAAAGGCTGATTCAGAAGGCGAGGATCGCCGCCTCGATGGCCGCTGCGGTGGCGGCGGGCTTTTCCATCGGGAACAGGTGGGTGCCCTCCAGCAGGCTGATGCGACCGTGCGTGGCCTTGTGTGTGAGGGCCAGGCCCACCTGCTTCAACTCCTGGGACAGGGTGCCGCCGATGAAGGCCGCCGGGCACTGCAGCGGGTGGCGTTGCAGCAGGCGGTCGATGTTGTGCGGCAGGGTGTTGTAGATTGCGGTCTCGACGTCACGGTTGAAGGACAGCACCCGCTGACCGTCGATGTCGCGGGTGCAATGGGTGATGTAGTCCTGCAGGACCTGCGGGTCCCAGCGGGCGAAGGACTTCTTGTGGCGAAAGTGCTCCAGCGCCGCGTCCAGGCTGGGCCAGCGGTCACGTCGCTTGCGGCTCACGGCACCGGGCGAGACCGCGCCGATCATGGTGGTGCGCTTGGCAGCGCTGACCGCAGTGGCCTTCCAGCCCCCGAGCAGCGGCGAATCCAGCATCACGACGCCGCGCGCCACTTCCGGGTTGCGGGCGGCGCACATCACGCTCAGGAAGCCTCCGAGCGAGTGGCCCACCAGCCAGGCCGGCTCACCGGCCTTCACCGCTTCGTTTTCCGCGAATTCCTGCAACTGGGCGACCAAGTGGGTCCAGTTGTTGGTAATCGGGAAACGTGGATCGTGCCCGTACTGGTCCACCGCCTTCACGGTGTAGCCGCGTGCGCGCAGGTGCTTGAACAGGACGCCGTAGGTAGCCGCTGGAAAGCTGTTGCCGTGGGAGAAGACGATGAGGCTCAAATGAGCTTGTCCTCTGGGCGGGTGATCTTGCGCAGGGGTTGACTGCCGTCCTCGGGCACGCGCAGGGGCGTTTCGGTGTGCGTGCCGTCCCAGACCGGGCTGTCCAGGCTGTCGAAGGCCTCGCGCAACTTGCGGCCCCAGGTGCCATGCAGCATGCGCAGGTAGGGGTTGTCGATGCCGATGCACACTACCTTGTCGGATTGCAGACGATTGGCCTCATAGACCACGAGGTCCAGCGGCGTACCCACCGAGAGGTTGGACTTCATGGTGGAGTCCATGGACACCAGTGCGCACTTGGCGGCTTCGTCCAGCGGGGTGTCGGGCGTGAGCACGCGATCGAGCACCGGCTTTCCGTATTTGGATTCGCCAATCTGGAAATAGGGCGACTCGGCGGTGGCCTCGATGAAGTTGCCCGCTGAATAGACGTGGAACAGGCGCATGCCCTCGCCTGCGATCTGGCCGCCAAAGACCAGGGAGACGTTGAACTCGACGCCGGCGTGCTTGAGGGATTCAGCGTCGCGGTCGTAGACGCGACGCACCGCCTGGCCCAGCACGCGTGCAGCGTCGAACATGCTCTTGGCGTTCCAGATGGTGATGGGGTCGCCGCCTTCGTGGTTCTTCAATTGCTCGACCTGCAGGATCTCGCGTACCGACTGCGAGATGGACAGGTTGCCTGCCGAGAGCAGCACCATGAATCGGTCGCCCGGGCGCTCGTAGACGATCATCTTGCGGAAGGTGCTGATGTGGTCCACGCCCGCATTGGTGCGCGAATCCGACAGGAACACCAGGCCGGCCTTGAGCTTGATGCCGACGCAGTAGGTCATGGCTTGCTTTTGAGTTTCTTCAGTTGATAGAGCGCGTCCAGGGCGTCGCGCGGGCTGAGGGCGTCGGGGTCCAGGGCGTCGAGGGCTGCCTCGACCGCGCTGGCCACGGTCTGCGGCGGCTCGGGCGGGGGTGCAAACAAGTCTACCTGCTCGCGTGCCTGCGTCTGTTGCGCCTCCAGCGATGTCAGAGCGTGGCGTGCGTGATTGACCACCGCAGCCGGCATGCCGGCCAGGCGCGCGACCTGGATACCGTAGCTGCGGCTGGCGGGGCCGGGCTGCAGCTCGTGCAGGAAGACGATGTCGTGGCCCGCCTCGGTGGCGCTCACATGCCAGTTCACGGCGGCATGGTGGCGCGCCGGGAACTCGGTCAGCTCGAAATAGTGGGTGGCAAAGAGGGTGTAGGCCTGGGTCTTGTCATGCAGGTAGGCGGCGATGCCGCTGGCCAGGGCCAGGCCGTCGAAGGTGCTGGTGCCGCGGCCGATCTCGTCCATCAGCACCAGGCTGTGCGGGGTGGCCGCGTGCAGGATCTGCGCCGCCTCGGTCATCTCCAGCATGAAGGTGGACTGCGCGTTCGCCAGATCGTCGGCGGCGCCGATTCGGGTGTGGATCGCGTCCAGCGGACCCAGGCGGCAGGCCGACGCCGGCACATAAGACCCCATGGACGCCAGCAGACAGACCAGGGCCACCTGGCGCATGTAGGTGGATTTGCCGCCCATGTTGGGACCGGTGATCACCTGCATGCGCTGGCGCGGGCCCAGCATCGTGTCGTTGGGGATGACGCTTCCGCCGGTGGTTTCGGCCAGGCGGGCTTCGACCACCGGGTGGCGCCCCTTGGAAATCTCGATGCCGGGCTCTTTCATGAACTGCGGGCGGCACCAGTTCAGGGTGAGGGATCGCTCGGCCAGCGCGCACAGCGCATCGAGCGAGGCCAGGGCCTGGGCCAGACCGGTGAGCGCGGGGACATGAGGCTGCAGCTGGTCGAGCAGTTGTTCGTACAGCCACTTCTCGCGGGCCAGAGCGCGCTCTTGCGCGGAGAGGGCCTTGTCCTCGAAGGCCTTGAGCTCGGGCGTGATGAAGCGCTCGGCGTTTTTCAGGGTCTGGCGGCGGCGGTAGTCCTCGGGCACCTTGTCCAACTGGCCCTGCGTGACCTCGATGTAGAAGCCGTGCACCTTGTTGTATTGCACGCGCAGGTTGGCGATGCCGGTGCGTTCGCGCTCCTGTACCTCGAGCTTGACCAGGAAGCCGTCGGCGTTGTCCTGGATGGCGCGCAGCTCGTCGAGGTCGGCGTCAAAGCCGGTGGCGATCACGCCGCCGTCGCGCACCATCGCGGCCGGATCCTCCATCAGGGCCCGGCCCAGGAGGTCGGCGCAGCCAGCGGGGGGCACCAGGTCGCCCGCAAGCCGTGACAGCAGTCCCGGCTGCCCGGTCAGGGCCGGGGCCAGCGCCGCGGATTTTTCCAGGGAGTGGCGCAGGCCCACCAGCTCGCGCGGACGCACCTGCCGCAGCGCGATGCGGGCGGTGATGCGTTCGACGTCGCTGGTGCCTTTGAGATGGTCACGCAGGGCCTGCCAGGGCCCCTCGCGCAGGGCGGCGATGGCTTCGTGGCGTGCGATGGCTTCGATGCGTTCGCGACGCGGCGTGAGCAGCCAGTGTTTGAGCATGCGGCTGCCCATGCCGGTCATGCAGGTATCCAGCAGAGAGAAAACGGTGGGTGCGTCCTCCCCGCGCAGGGTTTGCACGAGTTCGAGGTTACGGCGCGTGGCCAGGGGCAGGTCGATCAGGTCATCACCACGCTGCACCTGCAGGCTGCGCACGTGGGTGAGCGCGCGGCCCTGTGTGTGTTCGGCATAGGCCAGCAGGGCGGATGCGGCGGCCTGGGCCTCGGGCAGGTCTTCGGCGCCCCAGGCGCTCAGGCTGGCGGCCTGCAGCTGCTCCAGCAGCTTGCGCTGACCCAGGCCTGCATCAAACTGGAAAGCGGGCCGCAGGGTGAGGGAGAGGTTGCCTCCGATCCCGCGCGCAGCCTTCAGGCGTTGCTCGAACGCCGGGGTGGCGTCGGCGCTGTACACCAGTTCGGTGGGGGCAACGCGCGCGATCCAGATCTCGAGTTCGCCCGCGTCGCATTCGGCCAGTTGCAGCGCCCCCTGGGTGACGGACAGCCAGGCCAGGCCCAGGCGGTGGCGAGTGCCCTGATGCACGGACAGCAGCAGCGCCTCGGATTTGTCATTCAGGAGCTCGGTGTCGGTCAGGGTGCCTGGGGTGACCACGCGCACCACCTTGCGTTCCACCGGACCCTTGCTTGCGCCCACTTCGCCCACCTGCTCGCAGATGGCCACCGACTCGCCCAGCTTGATCAGGCGGGCCAGGTAGGTCTCGACCGAGTGGAATGGCACGCCCGCCATCACCACCGGCTCGCCGGCCGACTGGCCGCGGCGGGTGAGGGTGATGTCGATCAGGCGGGCCGCCTTCTCGGCGTCGGCATGGAAAAGTTCGTAGAAATCCCCCATGCGGTAGAAGACCAGCGTGTCGGGGAACTCGGCCTTGATGGCCAGGTACTGGGCCATCATGGGCGTGTGGCCCTGGGCAATGAAGTCGCTGGCGGTCGGGAGGGCGTCGGGTTGGGGCATCGAGGGAGCGGGCCGCGTGTCAGGGCGGTGGCCAGCCTCCAATGCTAACGGGCTTGGCGGGGTGGGTCTCCCAGCCCCGGTCACAGCGACCGCCTACATGAGGTCGGGGTTGTGGGTGACGCGTCAGCCCCTGTGCGCTCCTAAAGTGCGTCGGCCACCAGCCACCGTTCGGCCCAGAGGGGATTTTCATGTTTGGAGTTCGTCCGACGACACGCCCGCATGGCGGACCGATGGCCTGCGTACTGGGCGACATGGATCTGGTCCGGCCCTTGGGCCTGGCGGGTATCCGATGTGCCGTCGTCGCGCCCGCAGGCAGCTGGCTGGCGCACTCACGCTACACCGAACGATTGTTGCCGTTCGATCCGGGCGGCATGCGTGAAGACGAACTGGTCGCCGCCCTGGTGGATTTCGGCATGCGCCAGGTGCAGCGGCCGGTCCTGTATTTCGAGGAGGACGCGCACCTGCTGATGGTGTCGCGCCACCGCGATCGGCTCGCCAAGGCCTTTCGCTTCACCGTGCCCGAGGCGCAGTTCATCGAGCAACTGGTCGACAAGGCCCGCTTCCAGCAGTTGGCTGAGGCAATCTCGCTTCCGGTCCCGCGCACCCGTGCGTTGCACCCATACCCCGGCTCGCAGCCGCCCGACCTCGACCTGCGTTACCCGCTGATCGTCAAGCCCCTGACCCGTCGCGAGTCCTGGGCGGCGATTGAAGAGGGGGCCAAGGCGGTCCGACTCGATGACGCAGACGCCCTCGCCGCGTGGTGGCCTCGGTTGACCGCAGCGGGTCTGGACCTGCTGGCCCAGGAAATGATTCCCGGCCCCGAATCGGAGATTGAGAGTTACCACGTGTATGTGGATGGACAGGGGGAGGTGGCCGGCGAATTTACCGGGCGCAAGATCCGGACCTATCCCGCGGTCTACGGTCACAGCACCGCGCTGACCATCACCGACATCCGAGGGGATGCTGCCGATGTGGCGGCTCTCGGTCGTGAGGTGGCATCCCGGATCGGATTGCGAGGGGTTGCCAAGTTCGATTTCAAGCGCGCTCCCGATCGCCGCCTGCACCTTCTGGAAATCAACCCTCGGTTCAACCTGTGGCATCACCTCGGGGCGGTGGCGGGTGTGAACCTACCGGCCCTCGTGTATGCCGACCTGACAGGCCGCGAACGACCACGCGCTGCCATCGCCCGCCCTGGTCCCTGCTGGTGCCGCCCGGACAAGGACCGCCTGGCTGCGCGCGAGGCCGGTCTTTCCATGCTCTCCTGGCTCCGCTGGCTCGCGCGTTGCGAAGCCAGCCCGATCAACCGGGACGACCCGGCGCCCTTCCTCAAGCCCAAGCTCCAGCGGCTGATGCGTCTGTGGCCCAGGATGCGCCAGACCCCGCCGGCAGCGGTGAAGACATGAAATTCGCGGTCATCTCCGACATCCATGCGAACGTACCCGCCCTGGCCGCAGTGCTGGACACGATCGCGGCGGAAAAGGTGGACCGCATCGTGTGCCTGGGCGACGTGGCCGGCTACCACACGGAGCCGACCGCCTGCGTGCGGTTGCTGCAGGAAGCCGGTGCGCTGTGCGTCGCGGGCAACCACGATCGCGCCGTGATCGGGGCGGTCGAGACCGAAGGCTTCAGCCCGATCGCACAGCGCGCCGTAGCCTGGACCCGGGAGCGGCTGGAGGACGCCACCCGCGATTTCCTGGCGGCTTTGCCTCCGAAGCGCGTGATCGACGGCGTGCTGGTGGCGGTGCATGGCGCGCTCCATCCGGAGATCGGCTGCGAATGGGTGCGACTGGACGATGACGGCAAGCGCGCCCTCAGCCTCGACGCCCTGGCGGTGCATCCCTCGGGGGCGCGGGTATGTGCCTTCGGGCATACCCACCGACCGGGGGTCTGGGAGCGCCGCGCTGGCGAGATCCACCGGCTCGAAGGCGAGAGCCTTGCGCTGCGCGCCGACGCCTGGTACCTCGTCAACCCCGGCTCGGTCGGCGAGCCTCGCGACGACGATCCACGTGCCAGCTTCCTGGTGTTCGACTCGGTGGTCCGCAGTGTGCGCTTTCACCGGGTGACGTACGACCGTCCATCGGTGCTGGCCAAGTCGCGGGCGGCCGGCCTCATCCCGCCGCAGCGCCTGGCATGGATTCCCGAGCCGCACCGGACGCACTGGAAGAAGCGCTTGCGCCGGTGGCATGCCGACGGTTTTGTGCTGGCGTTTTTGCGCAGCCTCGAAGGGCTGCAGGCGGCGTGTCGATCGCGGCGCCGGGTTCCATGAAGTGGGGCGCTGGTACCGCCTGCAGCGGCCGGACCCGTGCTCCTTCGTTGCGGACGGGAAGGTTCAGCGTGCTGCCGCTTCGGCGTCGATCGCGGCCTGCACCGCCTGCACGAAGTCTTCGCGCGCCTGCGTGGCCACCGGGTCGCGCGCGCCACCCGCCCAGTTGGCATTCAGGGCAATCACCAGCTGGCGCCGAGGATCGATGTACAGGCCCTGGCCAAAGATGCCGCGCGCATGGAAGGTCCCGTCGGCCTGCGTCCACCACTGGTAGCCATAGCCGCGCCCGGCCTGGCCGATCCCGACCTGCTCGCGGGTGGCCTGGGCCAGCCAGCCCTCGGGGACGAGGGGACGCCCGCCCACCTGCGCGCCCGCCAGGACGAACTGGCCCAGACGCGCCATGTCGCGGGTCGCCGCCTGCAGGCAGCAGCCGCTGATCTCGCGGCCAGACTTGCTCAGGATCCAGGTGGCCGATTGCTCCATGCCAGCGGGCACCCAGACCTTCTCGGATAGGTAGGTGGCCAGGGGCTTGCCCGTGGCCTGCGACAGCAGGACGCCCACCAGGTTGGTCTCGCCTGTGCTGTAGTGCCAGCGGGTGCCGGCCGGCGCCTCTCGGGGCAAGCGCCGCAGGTAGCTCACGGTGGCGTCCACGCCGTCCTCAGGCTTGTGGTTGTTGAACCTGGCCACATCAGAGTTCGGGTCGCTGTAGTCTTCGTTCCACTTCACGCCCGAGGTCATGGTCAGGAGCTGGCGCAGGGTCACGTCGTCGTAGGCCGAGCCCTTCATTTGCGGCAGATAGTCACTGACCTTGTCGTCCATGCTGCGGATATGGCCGTCCTTGAGCGCAGCGCCCACGAGAACGGAGGTGAAGGACTTGGCGACCGAGAAACTGGTCCAGCGGCCCTGGGCGTCGAAGTCCAGGCCATAGCGCTCGAGCCGCACCTGACCACGGTGCAGGACCACTAGGGCGGCGGCGCGCTGGCCGACCATGAAGGCGTCGACGTCCAACGAAGGCGGCAGGGGCGGGCCGGGCGGCAAGGGAGAAGGCGCAGAGCCGGCGAGGATGGGCCTTGCCTTGGCCAGCACCGGCAGTCGGTCCAGCGCGCGAAAGGCTGCATCGCGCTGGGGCTGCGACCAGAAAAGCAGGTCCCGGTTGGTCGGGAAGGTGGCCAGCAGGCCCCGGGTCTCCTTGTCCAGGCTGGACCAGCCGATACCGGCGGCCACCAGCAGACCAGCCAGCAGGCCCAGGGCAATCCGTGTCTTCGTCATCGTTGCGATCTCAGTGTCCAGGCGGGCACGACGATACCCCTGCGCGTGGGTTCTGGTGGGCACCCAGGCGACAGCGGCTCCCGCCGCCCGCTTGACGTATCCTTGCGCCCACCTGGAAAAGGCGCGTCCCTGAGCGCCTCACCCACCCTTCAAAAAAGGAGACCTCGATGAAGACCTCGACGACCCACGTACGCTTGGCCGCGCCCCGCCGCGCCATCCTTCAGGCCGCCCTCCTGGCGGTTGCCGCCTGGGCTCCCCAGGCGCAGGCCCAGGCCTGGCCCTCCAAACCGATCAAGGCCGTCGTGCCTTTCGCGGCGGGCAGCGCCACCGACCAGATCGGTCGCGCCTTCGCCGCCGAGATGTCCAAGACCCTGGGCCAGTCGATCGTGGTGGAAAACAAGCCGGGCGTGAACGGCATGCTCGGCGCCGCCGACGTGGCCAAGGCTGCGCCGGACGGCTACACGATCCTGATCGGCACCAACAGCACCAACGCGGCGCTCAAGAGCCTGATGAAGCAGCTGCCGTACAACCAGGACACCGCCTTCGCGCCCCTGGGCTACATGGGGTCGGTGCCTTTGATCGTGGCCGTGAACAACGACGTTCCGGCCAAGACCCTGCGCGAGTTCGTGGCTCTGGCCAAGGCCAAGCCGAGCCAGGTCACCTTCGCCAGCGCCAGCACCTCGCAGCTGGTGTCCTCCGAGATGCTGGCCAGCATGGCCGGTGTGCAAATGACCAATGTGCCTTACAAAAGTGGCCCGGCCGCCATGACCGACCTGATCGGCGGACAGGTGAACATGTTCACCGCCGACTTCGCGGTGATGCTGCCGCAGGTCAAGGGCGGCAAGGTGCGCGGGCTGGCGGTCACGTCTACCAAGCGCTCGCCCGCTATCCCCGAGCTGCCCACGGTGAACGAAGCCCTGGGCCTGAAGGACTACGAGCTGATCGCCTACTTCGCGATGTTCGCGCCGGCGGGCACGCCTGCCGATGTCGTCGCCAAGCTCAATCAGGCGATCAACGCCGCGGCGAACAGCAGGGAGCTGCAGGAGAAGTTCGCCCCGATCGGTTTCGCGGTGGAGCCTGGTACGCCCGAGGCGCTGGCGCGACGCACGCAGCTCGAGACGGCCAAGTGGGCTAAGGCCATCAAGGACGCCAAGATCGAGCCGCAGTGAGTCTGAAGGCCGCGCGGCTACCGGCGTGCAGGGGCAGTGCCTAGGTTGCGTCCGCGTCGAGCTGCGCCCGCGTGGGTAGTCCGTCCGAATCGCCTGGAAACTGCACCACCCGCGCGCCGATCGCATTGCCACGCGCCACGGCCTGCGGCAGGGGCAGGCCCTCGAGCAGACCCGAGATCACCCCCACGGCAAAGCCGTCGCCCGCGCCTACGGTGTCGACTACCCGGGCGACGCGCCGACCGGGCACGCGGCCCTGTGCGTCGGCGCTGGCGTAGTAGGCGCCCTCAGCGCCGAGCTTGACCACCACCACACGCGCGCCGCGCGCCAGGTAGAAGTCGGCGATGTCCTCGGGGTGGTCACGGCCCGTGAGCAGGCGGCCTTCCTCCAGCCCGGGCAGCACCCAGTCCGACAGGCTGGCCAGCTGGTTCAGCGTGTGCACCATCTCGTCCTGACTGGCCCACAGGCGCGGTCGCAGGTTGGGATCGAAGGACAGGCTACGTCCATCGGTGCGCGCGTCCTGCGCCGCCCGCAGCACGAACTCGCGGGTGGATGTCGACACCGCGACGTAGATGCCAGTGAGGTGCAGGTGACGCGAGGCACTGAAGTAGTCGCGCGGATAGTCGGCCCCACCCAGGCGGCTCGCGGCGGAACCCTTGCGGAAGTACTCGATGGCGGGATCGCTGCCGTCCTCGCTGCGTGACTTGAGCATGAACCCGGTCGGATGCTGCGCGTCCACCGACAGGTGGCGGTGGTCGATGCCTTCGGCGTCCAGCACGCCTTTCAGGTGGCGTCCGAAGGAGTCGTTGCCCACGCGGCTCACGTAGCCTACCTTCAGGCCCAGGCGGGCCAAGCCGATGGCGACATTGAGTTCGGCGCCCGCCAGCGCACGATGAAAGCCCGCCACCGAGTCGAGCGAGCCCGCTTGCTGCGCGGCGAACAGCGCCATGGCTTCGCCGCAGGTGACGACATCAAGGGCTGCCGCAGTGGCGGCGATGTGCGCGGTGCTCGCTTGCATCGCGCGAGTGTAAGTCGCTGCGCGCCGAGGGCGCCGTGGACTACAGCGGCGTGCGCCCTGCCGAACCAGAGTGGCGCGGCGCCGCCCGGGCGCAGGGGAGGGGCCGTGACAGACACCGACATCGAGCCGCTGGCGCACGTGCTGCACGAGAACGAATGCACCGCCCTCTTCGACGACCGGGGTGACATCCAGGATGCGCCTGGCGGTGTGCTGGGGCTGTACTGCGCAGGCGTTCGTTGCCTCTCGCGCCTGGCGCTGTCGGTCGGCGGGGCTTCGCCCCTGGGGGTGGGCTCGTCTTTGAAGGAGTCCCACACGCTGCTGGTGTTCCAGCTGACCCACCCAGACCTGCAGCCGACAGAAGGTCCGCTCCTCACCCGGGGGACCTTGCACCTGTTTCGCACGGCCTTCCTGTGGCAGGGGGCCTGCCATGTGCATGTGCGGGTCCGCCATCACGGGCCTGCGCCGGTGCGGCTGGACCTGGCCCTGCATTTCGAGGCCGACTTCGCCGGCCTGGAGGCTGCAGGCTCGGGCGGGCGCGTGCAGCGCCTGCCTGCCGAGTGCCTGGTCGGCCAGGTGCGCTGGTCGGCGCGTGGCGCCCGTGGCGGCGAGGGCCGCACCCGCATCACCCTGAAGCCGGTGCCGGGCCAGCTGTCACACGACCAGGCCCGTTGGACAGTGCCCCTGGTGCCGCAAGGCGAGTTCCACCTGTATGCCGAGGTGCGCGCCGAGGTCGATGCAGGCGCACCTGCGGGCGCGGTCTCAGCGCCCCCTCTGGACTACGACACCGCTTACCGCGCCAGTGCGCGAGCCCGCGCGGCGTGGCGCGAGAACCGGCCGGACATCGATGTGTCGGATGCACGTATCCAGCACTGGCTGGCGGCGTCGCTTGCGGACGTCTCGCTGCTACACACCGCCGGCCCGCAGGCCGCCGCGTACGGACCTTTACGACCTGCACGGGCGCTCCATGAAGCCCTGCTCACGGCCCGCCTCCTGCTGTGGCTGGATCCCTCGTTCGCGCGAGACGCACTGATGTCGGCGCCAGCCGCGCCAGCCGGAGCACTGGTCGCGCCAAGGCTCATCGCCCTGGCCGGCGCGTACTTCCGGCGCACGGGCGACCTGGCGATCCTCCGAGCCCTCTGGCCGCGACTGCGCGCGGCACTGCGCTGGATCGACGAGTCGCGCGATGCCCGCGGCTTCGTGACCCGTGCAGTCGCGGATCCGCCAAGGTCCTGTCCTGGCTTCTTTTATGCCGACGGCCGCCTCGCCGAGGGGCCACTGGCACTTGGCGAGGTGCAGGCCCAGGTCGTCGAGGCCTGGCTGCATGCCTCGGACCTGGCCGGCGTGATGGGGGACAGCGCGCTGTCCGCACGCCTGCGCGCACAGGCTCGTGAAGGTCGGCAAAGCTTCCAGCACGGCTTCTGGCTCGAAGATGCGGGCTGCTTCGCGCCCGCGCTGGACGGGCGAGGGCAGGCCTGCGGTGCGATCGGTGTGCACGCGGCCCATGCACTCGAGGCGGGTCTGGCCACCCCGGCGCAGGCGGCCCGCATGGCGGCCCGCCTGCTGGAGCCGGATGTCTACACCGGTTTTGGCTTGCGATCCCTCGCCTCGGGGCAGGCGGGTTTCAACCCCTTGTCCGCGCACCATGGCGCGGTCTGGCCCCAGGACACCGCGCGGGTGGCGATCGGTCTGGCCCGTCATGGCCATACCGAAGCGGTGCTGGCCCTGTTCAAGGGCCTGGCCGACGCCGCCGACAGCTGGCGTCTGCAGCGGTTGCCGCAGATGTTCGCCGGCTTCACGCGCCGCGAGGGGGAGGGCCCGGCCCGCCAGCCCGGCGCCTGCTGGCCCCATGCGGGCGCCTCGTCGGCAGCTCTGGGCCTGTTACAAGCTTGCCTGGGGCTGGACATCGACGCCCTGCGCCGGCGTGTGACGCTGCGCGGGCCCTGCCTGCCCGACACCCTGGAGTGGCTGCACCTGCGTGGCCTGCGCGTGGGCGCCGTCGGCCTGGACTTGCGGTTCGAGCGCGCCGCCAGCAGTGTGGGCGTGCAGGTCACGCGCCAGGTGGGCGAGGGCGAGGTACAGGTCTGCGTCCAGGCGCGCACAACGCGTGGCGGGACATAATCGGCGGGTCTCGTCCCTGCCGTCCGCCTTGTTCCCTCACGCCCTGTCCGACGCACAGGCCCAACGCTTCGCGCGCCTTCTGGTGTGGGTGCTGCCCGGTCTCTGGTCTTCCAACTATCTCATCGCGCGCGCCGCGTCTGGCGTGGTCACGCCGCATGTCCTGGCGCTGGGGCGTTGGGGCTTGGTGGGTCTGCTTCTGCTGCCCTGGATCTGGCGCGACCTCGCGTCGCTGGCGCGCATCTGGCGCGCCGAAGCCTCACGCATGATCGCTCTGGGCACACTGGGCATGTGGGTGTGCGGCGCCTTCGTGTACCAGGGCGCGCAGACCACATCGGCGGTCAACATCGGTCTCATTTATGCGGCGTCCCCGGTGGCCATTGCCCTGGCGGGCCGCTGGTTGCTCAAGGAAAAAGCCACCGCAGTCCAGCGTCTGAGCATGGCGCTGGCCTTGGCCGGCGTGCTGGTGGTGGTGTCGCGCGGCGATCTCGCCAGCCTGCTGGCGGTGCAGCTCGTGCCGGGTGACCTCTGGATTGCGTCGGCGGCGGTGGGCTGGGCCGCCTACACGGTGCTGCTTCAGCGCTGGCCGACCACCCTGTCGGGGCGCCAGCGACTGGCTTGCATCGTCGTCGGAGGCCTCGTGGTGCTGGTGCCATTCACCGCACTGGAGCTCTGGTTCATCGAGGTGCCGCCCGTGTCGTTTCAGGCCGTCGGGCTGATCGTGCTGGCCGCCCTGTTGCCAGGCTTTCTGGCCTACCAGGCGTACGACTTCATGCTGCGTACCTTGGGCGCGACACGCACCGCCGTGATGCTTTATCTCGCGCCGCTGTATAGCGCGTTCAATGCCTGGTGGATTCTGGGCGAAGTGCCGTCGTGGTTCCATGCGCTGGGCGCGGTCCTGATCCTGCCTGGTATTTACCTCGCGACGCGCGGCACCGGCGCACGCTGAGGACGCACGAGAGGGCGCCGCTCAGGCCGGCGTGTCGCCAGGCGCCTCGCCCGCCGCGTCGTGCAGCTGCATCTTCTCGGCGACCGTCGCGAACTTGCTGTACTTGTGCAGGATCGGTACCAGCTGGCCGTAGATGCGAGGGTTGCCGGCCAGGCATTCCTTCTGTTCCAGGAAGTCGGCTTCGCCGGTGAAATTGCCGATCAGGCCACCGGCTTCCTGCACCAGCAGCGAGCCGGCCGCCACGTCCCAGGGCGATAGGCCCGTCTCGAAGAAGCCGTCGGTGAAGCCGGCAGCCACATAGGCCAGGTCCAGGGCGGCGGCGCCCGGACGGCGCAGGCCGGCGGTGCGTTGCATCACGTCGCCCATCATGCGCAGGTAGTGGTTGAAGTTGTCGCCGGGGCGGAACGGAAAGCCGGTGGAGATCAGGCACTGGCGCAGGTCCGTGCGCTTGCTCACGCGCATGCGCCGCTCGTTCATGTACGCCCCGCGCCCGCGCGTGGCGGTGAACAGGTCGTTGCGGCTCGGGTCGTAGATCACGGCTTGTTCGATCTTGCCCTTGACCGCCAGCGCGATGCTCACGCAATAGACCGGAAAGCCATGGATGAAGTTGGTGGTGCCGTCCAGCGGATCGATGATCCAGACGAAATCGGAACCTTGCCGTCCCTGCGTCTTGCCTGATTCCTCCGCCCAGATCGCGTGGTCGGGGTAGGCCGTGAGCAGCGTCTCGATGATGGTGGCTTCTGCGGCATGGTCCACCTCGGTCACGAAGTCGTTCACCTGCTTTTGCGACACGCGTACCGACTCGACGTCGAGGGCGGCGCGGTTGATGATCGCGCCAGCGGCGCGGGCGGCCTTGATGGCCACATTCAGCATGGGGTGCAGGTTGGACGACATGGATTGTTAAGGGCAAGAGCGGACCCGGCGCCGGTGGAATCGGCGGGCCCCTGCGGGCCTGGGTCGGGAAGGCCGGCCCGGCGATGCGGGCGGCGACAATGGCCGGATTGTACTTTTGGTCGCTTTCGGCCCGTTTTGCCCGTGAAGACCCGCTTCATCCTTATCCAGACCAGCCATGCCGGCAACGTGGGGGCGGCCGCCCGGGCGATGAAGGTCATGGGTTTCGACGACCTGGTGCTGGTCGACCCGCGCTGGTCCGATGTCCTCACGCGCGACGAGACCCTGCAGCGTGCCAGCGGCGCCACCGACGTCCTGCAGAGAGCCCGCGTGGTGGCCACGCTGGACGAGGCGCTGGACGGCGTATCGCATCTGTGCGCCACGGCCATGACCCCGCGCGATTTCGGACCGCCCACGCGGTCGCCACGCGAGCACCTGGCAAGCCTGGTGCAGGAGCAGGGAACCGGTGCGCCCGAGGCGGGCGTGGCCTTCCTGTTCGGCCCCGAGCGTTTCGGCATGAGCAATGCCGACGTGTACCGATGCCATGTGGCCTTGCAGATCCCCACTGACCCGGCCTATGGCTCTCTGAACCTGGCTGCGGCCCTCCAGGTGATCGCCTACGAATGGCGCCAGGCCCTGGGCGGTTTCCCCGCGCAGGATGGCAGCCCCGACCCTCAGGTTGCCGACGCCCGGGCGGTGGCGGGCCTGCTGGCGCATTGGCAGGAGGCCCTGGTGGATATCGGCTTCCTCGACCCGGCGTCGCCCAAGAAGCTGATGCCGCGCCTGAACCAGTTGTTCAACCGCGCCCGCCTCACCCCCGAGGAAATCCACATCCTGCGCGGGGTGGCCAAGGCCATGCGCGATGCAAAGGTGCCTCGGGGCGCGAAGCGAGAAACGTGACCTCGGCGTAGACTCCAGCCCATGTTCAGCCGCCTGCGTTCCGACATCCGGTGCATCCTCGAGCGCGATCCCGCCGCGCGCAGCCGCTGGGAGGTCCTCACCTGCTATCCCGGCCTGCATGCGTTGATGCTGCACCGCCTGGCCCATTGGCTGTGGGGCCGGGGCCTGCTCTGGATGGGGCGCTTCGTGTCCCATGTCTCACGCTGGCTGACCGGCATCGAGATTCATCCGGGCGCCACCATCGGCAACGGTGTCTTCATCGACCATGGCATGGGGGTGGTGATCGGCGAGACAGCCGTCATCGGCGACGGCTGCACCATCTACCAGGGCGTCACGCTGGGTGGCACGTCCTTGTACAAGGGCGCCAAGCGCCATCCCACCCTGGGCAAGAACGTGGTGGTCAGTGCCGGCGCCAAGGTGCTGGGCGGCTTCGAGGTGGGCGAGGGCGCCAAGATCGGCAGTAACGCGGTGGTGATCAAGCCGGTACCGGCCGGCGCCACCGCGGTGGGTATCCCGGCGCGCATCATTCAGGCCGACGACTCGCTGCGACGCGAGGCTGTTGCCAGCAAGATGGGGTTCTCGGCCTACGGCATCACCGAGAACGATGACCCGCTGTCGCAGGCCATGCGCGGCCTGATCGACAACGCAGCCTCGCAGGAGCACCAGATCGCCTTGCTCTGGCAGGCCATCGAGAAACTCTCGGGCGAGCGGCGCGAGAGCGATTGCGTCCCGATCGACGCGGCCAAGACCGAGAGCTTCGAGGCGGCCAAGCTCACGCAGTTGGTGGGGAAGTAGGGCGCCTCCCGCCGCGGTCCAAGCGCACTTCGCGCTTCATGCTCATCCCCTGAGGCCAGGGATCGCAGGCTCCGGATGGCCTGTGTCCTGTGCAAGAAAAATCCCGTCGTGACAGTTACTTTTTTGAGTAGCATGTCGCCCGGCAGGGAGAGGGCGTCCGTACAGGACGCCCACCGTCACGATGTACCCCTCGGCTGGAGGAGCCGGGCCCTGCCTGTCCACCAAAAGGGTCCAGGTACATCGTGTCGAGCGCGTTCCAGTTCGTTGATTCTTCTTCGTCTGCCTCCTGGCCTCCGCGTCCGGGCTGGCGCCTGCACTCAGAACGGCTGGACTCCCGCTACGCCATGCTGGCGCCCGGCTTCCTTGAGCAGCCCTGGTCCGAGGCCCAGGCACTCGGTGCTGCCGTGTGGCTCTGGATGCAGTCCCCCATGCACCGAAGCCTACCGCTGGCCACGTTGCATGCGCTCGTACTGCCTGCCATCAAGCGCCGGCAGTTCCTGATCGTCAGCCAGGACGACCAGCCCGTCTTCTACGCCGCCTGGGCGTTCTTCGACGCACAGGCCGAGCGGCGCTACCTGGGTCGCAGTGTGCTGGAGCTGCCGCCCGCCGACTGGAATTGCGGCGACCGGCTGTGGGCCCTCGACTGGGTCGCCCCACTGGGCCATACCCGTGACATGGCTTGCCTGCTCTCGCACGGCCCCTTCGCCCGGTGCTGGGGCCGCACCCTCGACCACCGGGGCAGCCAGCGCGGACTGCGCGTGCGCACCTTCCGCGGAATCGCTGTCCTGCCCCACGAGTCGCGCGCGTGGTTTGGCGCGAACCCTGTGCAGATGCCCTAAGCCCTCATCGCCCTAGCCCTACGGAGCCTCCTGATGAACCGTCACTGCCACCGACTCGTCTTCAACCGCACACGCGGCCAGATCATGGCGGTTGCCGAGTGCGCCACGCAATGCACCGTGACCCCAGGGCCAGGAAGGCATGCCGGATCCAGCACGCGACTCCTGCGAACGAGGATGACGGCCCTGCAGCTGGCCCTCGGACTGGCCTGGGGGCTGGTCACCGTGGCGGGCCAGGCGCAGATCAGCGCCGACCGCGCGGCGCCGGGCCACCAGCGCCCTACGGTGCTCGCGGCGCCCAACGGTGTGCCCGTGGTCAACCTCCAGACCCCCAGCGCGGCTGGGGTCTCGCGCAATGCCTACGAACGCTTCGATGTCGATCCCCGGGGCGTGGTCCTCAACAACAGCCGAAGCAATACCCCCACTCAGCTAGGAGGCTGGGTCCAGGGCAACCCCTGGTTGGCGCGGGGGACGGCGCGCGTCATCCTCAATGAAATTCGCAGCAGCGACCCTAGCCTGTTGCGGGGTTTCGTCGAGGTGGCCGGTTCCCAGGCCCAGGTGGTGATCGCCAATCCCGCGGGCATCACCTGCAACGGCTGCGGCTTCATCAACGCGCCACGCGCGACGCTCACGACCGGCGTGCCGCAGATGTCGCCCACTGGAGATTTCTCTGGCGTGCGTGTCGAGCGTGGCGCTATTTACATCACGGGCGACGGCCTGGATGGCCGGCAGGCGAGCTATACCGACATCATCGCGCGGGCTGTGCGCCTGGACGGCGAGATACGGGCCAACAGCCTGGACGTGATCGCAGGGGCCCAGGACGTCCGCATGGACGGCACGGGCGCGGTCGCCGCGATCACGACGCACACCCCGCCCGCTTCGGGCACTGCGCCTGTCCAGGTCGCCATTGACGTTGCCCACCTGGGCGGCATGTACGCGGGACGTATCACCCTGGTGGGCAACGGCGCGGGCGTGGGGGTGCGTAACGCCGGGCACATAGGCGCCAGCGCGGGCGACCTGGTCCTCACTGCGGACGGACGCATCGAGAACCGAGGCACGCTCATGGCCCAGGGCGATGCCCGTCTCGACGCGCAGGCGGGCCTGTCCCATGCGGGTACCGCGCATGCGCGCGGCCACCTGAGCGTGTCGACACGTGGCGATATTGACCACAGCGGTGTATTCGCTGCGGGCGGCAACCTGCAGCTCTCGGCCACCGGTGCAGGCAGCACGCTGCGCGCCACGGCCACCTCCCTCATGGCTGCGGGTGTCCAGGACGACGGCACCGTAGGCGCCACCGGGACGCTGACCGCCAGAGCCACCACTACCCTGCAGACCCAGGGTCGGCACCTCGCCGGAGCAGCAGTGGACTTGGGTGCGGGTGGCATTGATCTCGGTGGCAGCCAGACCCGAGCTGGCACCATCGTCCTGAAGGCGGGCGACGCCAGCATCGATCTCGCAGGGGCCGATATGGTGGCTACCCGTGAACTGAGCGCCACGGCGGTCGCTGGTCTGCGCACGGACGGCGCGTTGCTGGGGGGGCAGGACATTCGCCTGGAGGCGCAGTCCCTCAGCAACCGTGGTGGCGTCCTCCTGGCCACGAATACGTTGCGCGTACAAGCCGGCAGCCTGGGAGGCGATGGCCAGCTCCTGAGTCTGGGGGACCTGAACCTCGACCTCGTTCAGGATGTCCTGCACACGGGCACCTTGCGTGCCGGCCGGGATGCGACCGTTCAGACACAGGGCTCGGTGGTCAACACGGGCGAGATCAGCGCGGGGGGCACCTTGCGCCTGAAAGCGGCCAGCCTGGACAACCGGGTCTCGGGCGTCGTTTTAGGCGATCACCTGCATATCGCGCTGGATGCGGCGCAGGGCCTGACCAACCGCGGCCTCATGGACGGCGCGCAGATCGATATTGACACCCGCATCCTTCGCAACCTCGGCACCGGACGCCTCTACGGAGACCGCATTGCCCTGGCTGCTGATGTCCTCGTGAATGCGTCGGAGGGAGCGGCATCGCCCGTGATCGCTGCGCGAGAGCGCATGGACCTGGGTGTGGGCTCCTTGGAGAACCATGAGCACGCCCTGATCTTCAGCGCCGGCGACCTGGCCATCGGGGGTGCGCTGGATGCAAGCCGTCGCGCCGTGTCTCGGGCTGGCGCAGTACGAAACGCCAGCGCCACCCTGGAGGCGCTGGGTCACCTGCAGATCGCCGCGGGCGCAGTGGTCAACGAAGACCTGCATTTCCGCACCCAAATCGTCGATCTGCCCGGGCAGCAGGTGACCGAACTCGCCGGGCAGGGCGCGTCACGCCGCTACCTTCCCGGTGAACCCGACGTGTATGTGTACAACGACGAATCCGACTACCTGCATACGCCCGAGGGCAATCACGAGGTCTGGCATCGCTACGAGTTCACGCGCCATGTGAGCGAGACGCGTATCGCGCAGGCTGACCCGGCGCGCATCCTCAGCGGCGCTCGCCTGCAGATCACGGCAGACCACGTTCTCAATGACAAGGGCCACCTCCTGGCCGGGGGCGACCTGGTGATCCAGGGTGCCCTCACGAACACCGAACCGGCGGGTACGCGGATCACGCGGGAGCAGGGCGACGTCATCACCACCTCACGTCAGAACGAAAAAGGTCGTGACATCAGCCGGATCGAGCAAGCGACCTACCAGCCCCCGGACCGGATCGAGACCATCACGCTGAGTTCCTCGCTGGCTCGCAGCCACACGGCGGCCTCCAGCGGCGCCGCGCCGCCGCCTGCTCGGAACCCGGCGGGGGCCACCAGTGCAACACCGTCCACTGGCGCGGTCGACCCCGGCATCCGCACCGGCCGGATCGATGCGCGGGTCCCGCCGTCCAGCCTGTTTCGGACGGTGCCCGATCCGGCCAGCCGTGTCCTGGTCGAGACCGATCCCCGATTCACCCAGTACCGCCTGTGGCTGGGGTCCGATTACCTCCTGAACGCCATGGGCCAGGATCCTTCCGCCCTGCAAAAGCGCCTTGGCGACGGCTTCTACGAGCAGCGTCTGGTCCGTGAACAGGTCGCCCAGCTCACGGGCCGCCGCTTCCTGGCGGGTTATGCCAGCGATGAAGCGCAGTTCCGCGCGCTCATGGACAACGCAGCGACCTTCGCCCGCGCCTACGACCTGCGCCCGGGCATCGCCCTGAGCGCCGAGCAGATGGCGCAACTCACTTCCGACATCGTCTGGCTGGTCGAACAGGATGTGACGCTGCCCGATGGTCGCATCACCCGGGCTCTGGTGCCCCAGGTCTACGCGCGGGTCCGCGAGGGCGACTTGTCGGCGTCAGGGGCCCTGATCGCCGGGCGCACTGTGGACCTGCAGCTCACGGGTGACCTCACCAACCGCGGTGCGATCCAGGGCGCCGACGCCCTGCGTATCCAGGCCCGCAACCTGAAGAACCTGGGTGGGCGGCTGTCGGGCGGCACCGTCGACTTGAACGCGCTCGAGGACATCGACAACCTGGGCGGCCAGGTTCGCGCGGACCGGCGCCTGGTGCTGTACGCGGGCCGTGACCTGAATATCGCCTCGACCCTGGTCACTACCCGTAGCGAGCAAGGCGAACGGACCGCGATTGACCGTGTGGCCTCCCTACAGGTCGCGTCCCCGGGCGGCAGCCTCTTGGCCGGCGCCGGTCGCGATGTCCACCTCACCGCGGCCGATGTACGCAGCGAAGGCACGCTGACTGTGCAGGCCGGGCGCGACCTGCACCTGGACACCTTGGGCCTCTCGGCCCACGAGGCCATCGAACGCGACCCCGCCAACTACCGCCGCGAGTCGCAGCGCTCCGAGGCAGGCAGCACCCTGCAGGCGCAGGACCAGGTGCTTTTGCAAGCCGGTCATGACCTGCAGGCGCGTGCAGCCCGCGTTACCAGCGTCGATGGTGCGCTGGTGGCCAGTGCCGGGCGCGATGTGTTGATTGTCGCGGGGGAATCCCACGTGCAGGTCGATGACGCCCACCGCTCCACCAGCCGAGGGACCTTCTCCAGAAAGACCCTTACCACCCGCAAGGGCGAGGACGAAACCACGGCACAGGCCGCTGTCTTCAGCGGCGTCACCACCGAGGTGATGGCCGGCCGCGACATGACCCTCACCGGTAGCCAGGTGGTCAGCGAACGCGGCACCGCCCTCGGCGCTGGGCGGGACCTGACCGTCCAGGCGGCCACCGAGACCCGCACCCTGACGGACGAACGCAGCATCGATCGGTCGGGTCTGTTCGGAACGGGCGGCTTGGGCTTCACCCTGGGCGCCCAGCGCCAGGCGACCCAGCAGCAAGAGTCCGACACGTCCGCATCGGGCAGCACGGTGGGCAGTGTCCGTGGTGATATGCGGATCGAAGCTGCAGGTCGGTACCGCCAAGTGGGCAGCGAAGTGCTGGCGCCGGGAGGCGCTGTCGACCTCCAGGCGGGCCGGATCGAAGTGGTCGAGGCCCGAGAGATCCACCGTTTTGAGAGTGCGACGCAGGCGCGCCAGAGTGGCCTGACGGTCAGCCTCTCCAACCCGGTCGCCAACGCCATCCAGACGGTACGGCGTGTGCGGCAGGCCCAGCGTGAAGCGGGGGATTCCCGGGTGAATGCCTTGGCGGCCCTGACCCAGGTCCTGGCTGTCTATGAGGCAGGTTCTGCGGTAGCCGACGCCCCGACCCTGGCGGGTGGCGTCAGCCTCAACGTCACTGCGGGATCGAGTCGGAGTGCTTCGCAAACGTCGCAGGTGGCGGAGACGGCCGTAGGCTCGCGGGTTTCGGCGGGGAACGACCTGCGTGTGCGCGCCCTGGGGCGGGCCTCAGCGGCCGATATCGTCATCCAGGGCAGCCACGTCGAGGCGGGCGGCGTCGTCGATCTGGAGGCGGGCGACGCAGTTCATCTTTTGGCGGCCCGCAATGCTTCACGCCAGCACAGCGAAGAGCGCAGTGCCAGTCACGGCGTCGGCATGAGCGCGGGCATCGGCGGACCGGCTCCAGGAATCAGTGTCATGGCCCATGCCAGCCGGGGCACTGGACGGGGGGACGGTGAGGCGCAGACCTGGACCCACGCGCGGGTCATGGGCGGGAGTGTGGTGCGTATCGACAGTACCGGCGATACCGCCTTGCGCGGCGCAGTGGTCCAGGCGCCCGAGGTCACTGGGCGCATCGGTGGAAACTTCTGGGTGGAGAGCCTGCAGGACACGGCGCGCTACGCCAGCCACCAGCGTTCGGCAGGTGCGGGCGTTTCCTACGGCAGCGCCGGCCTGCGGGGTGAACTCCATGCCGGGCGAAGCGACGCGGACATGCGCTTTGCCAGCGTCTCCGAGCAGAGCGGTATCGTGGCCGGTCCAGGTGGTTTTGATATCGCGGTGCGCGGCACCACGGACCTGAAGGGGGGCAAGCTGTCCGGCGGCGAGGGGGCGACCTCCCAGGTTGTCAACCGGCTCACGACGGCGGCCATCACAACCAGCGACCTGGAGAACACGGCATCCGCGACGGCCAGCAGCAGCGGCGCATCCCTGAGCAGCGACCTGCTCACGCGCGGCAAGTACGGCGCCGCCAAGGCCTTGGTCGCGAACACGATGCTCAACGCGACTGAGGGCCAGCAGTCAGAGGGGCAGACCCGGTCCGTGGTCAGTCCGGGCGAAGTCACGGTCACCGACGAAGTACGTCAGCGCGCCCTGACAGGAAAAAGCGGTTCGCAGACCGTCGCGAGTTTGACGCGCGACACCAGCGCCTCCCACTCGCCGGTGTTCCGCCTGGAGGTCGACGCCGTCCAGCGTGCCGTCAATGCCCAGCGCGTCATCAAGCAAGAGACCTTTAAAGCGGTCACGGTGTTCACGGATGAAGCGTATCGGTCGCGGTTTGAGGTGAAGCCGAAGTTGTTGAAGGTGGAGTGCAGCGCGGGTGCGAACTGTGTGCAGGACCCGTCGCGTCTGGTTTACAGGGAAGTCAGTGCAGAGGAGTTCAAAACGGCGCCAGCGGGTACGGTGTTTGCTGTCAATGGCATCTTGAACGACGAAAAAAGGGGCTCGGAGCTGTCATACCAAAACGCGGAGCAGACTGATTTGCAGGGGAGGACGCAGCCCAGTAAGCCTGAAGCCGTCTACCTGATGCACATCGCTCCTGCGCGTCACACGCTGTCCGAATTGCTGGGGGTGGCCTACGAGAAGGTTACGGCTGAAGCTGATTACCGATTAGCCAATTTCCTGGGCTACACGAGCGGGCAGGCGCTTTACGCTGATCTGTTGAGGAGCAGGGGCCAGAAGGAAACTTTGTCTTTGGGGCACAGCCGGGGGACCCTGGTGCAGGCGGCGGCGTTCGCGATTTTGGCGAACACCAAGGACGAAGCTGGCAATGGGTATTTGAACCCCAACCTCTCGGTGCGAGGCGTCGGTGGGGCCACCCCGGTCGGCGATTACACCGAACGAGCGTTGGTGCTCTTAGGTGAAAAAGGGGATAGGAGCCAAATTTCCTACTCTTATTTCAAAAACGACCCGGTTTCCACATCATCGATGGTCGGTCGAAACCCTGGGATGTGGACTCTCTCTGATCTCTGGCAGGTATGGCGAACGACTAACAGCATGCACAGTTGCTATGGGAGTGGTTCTGCCGGGTGTTTGCAAGTGGAGACTCCTATGCCTGGAGGCCCTCAGGGTACGCCAGAAGGCAACGCGAAGTTGGTCAGATATGTTGGCGGCAAGCCCGTCTCTCCTGAATCGCCCAGATCTTTGGAGCAGAAATGAACAGGGTTATATGGTCTTTAGTTGGGTGCACCGTTTTTCTTGCTGGCTGTTTCAGCGTCAGAAGTTATCGAGCGCACGAGGATCGTTATCTGCGTCCAGGCGCTCTGGATATGCCCCTCACAGGCGCTTACTCCACATACAACCTCAAGTTATTGGGGCGCTATCGCGTCACACACGAATGGATCAACACATCACCATGTGCCTATCGCGCGTACGAGCGTGATCCGATACCGGGGATGTACAGGTCAAATTTCTGGGATGTGGCTGATGTTTATGAGGCCGCAGGGAAAACCTGGCAAGGAAGTAATGTAGGTGGCAGACCGAAGGATTTCGACGTGTGGGTTCGTAGTGTCAAAGAAGTCTCCCAGTCCGTCGGCCAGGAAGGCCGCGTCGTTGAAGTCGGTCTCAAGCCACTTTGCCTCGAAACCTGGTGGGCCAGCAGTCACTACCTATTGGTGCGGCTGCGCAAGGCCTCGCTCGACGAAGTGCAGCGAGAGGTCGTCGCTGGGTCGGGCTTATCCGTCCAATGGTCCCGTCGCATGCTCAACGGAATGGAGTGGCAAGTCGTGAAGGTCCCGCCCGACCAAATGGAGACAAGGCGCCCGAACGCAACAGGAGGACTGTACGAGACCTGGATCACCACCCTCGGTGACACCGGCTACGCGATCGCGTTCTCCCTCGGTGCCAGCAAGGAGTCCCTGGATCATCCACGTGCCCACGCGGCATTCGAGGCCACCTTCCAGCATCTGCTGAATTCCTTGAAAGTCGAGCCTCTTTGACCATTTCATGCGCATCAGGATTTGACGAATAGAAGCGACTTGATCGGCCGTTCGATGCTGGTCAGAAAGATGAAAATAAAACCATCAAGCGGTGCCTAGCATCTGGCGTCTTTCCATTCCCCAGAGACTCGCCATGTCATTGTTCGCTCGTTGCTTTCATTCGCTGCTTGCAGTACTCCTGATTTCCAGCCTCGCCGCCTGCGGTGGCGGTGGTGATGGTGATGTATCCGCCGATACCGTCAAGGTCGACGCGCGCATTTCTCCCTACGTCGGTCGGTGGGTCGCATGCTCGGGTACCAGTTCCAATAACAGCGAAAAAGATGAGTTCCTCGTGACGGCGATCGGCGGCAGCAAGACGGCTGTTACGCGCACCCTGACCCGGCACGCTGGCTCTGGGACTTGCGCAAGCTCGCCCACCCCGATCCTGGAAGAGAAAAGCGTCATGACCTTGCTGGGCGCTACGGTGACGGTGGTCGACCCAGTCATCGGCTCGGTCACGCTGGAGAAGTTGTCCCAGGCTGGGGACCGCCTCACCTACTCGGGCAACCCGCCAAGTCCGACCACCAGCCCCTTCTCGGGCACTGTATTTGCGGGCGTGGTTGACGGATCCCCGGCTGTTATCCGCATCGGTGACGCCGACCCACTCAACGCGCAGAGCACTCCGACGGCGCTGCTTCCTCAGGTCTACGTAAAGCAGCCCTAAGCGGGTCGCAGTCCTTAGACCCGTGGCCCTGGCGCGATCTCAGGCCCGCGCAGGCCGAATCGCATTCTTCGGCCTGAACGCCTTGCACACCGCGTCATCCGCCTCGAGGTAAGGCCCCCCGATCAGGTCGATGCAATACGGCACCGCCGCAAAGATGCCGGGTACCAGTGACTGGCCCTGGGCGTCCTTCAGTCCTTCCAGCGTCTCCTGGATGGACTTGGGTTGCCCCGGCAGGTTGATGATCAAGGTCTGGCCCCGGATCACCGCCACTTGCCGCGACAGGATGGCGGTCGGCACGAACTTCAGGCTGATCTGTCGCATCTGCTCGCCGAACCCTGGCATTTCTCGGTCGGCGATGGCCAGCGTGGCCTCCGGAGTGACATCGCGCGGGGCCGGGCCGGTGCCGCCAGTGGTCAGCACCAGGGCACATCCCGCATCGGCCAGTTCCACCAGCGCCGCGCTGATGCGGTCCTTCTCGTCGGGGATCAGCCTGGCGTCGAAGGTGAGCGGGTTGCGCAGCGCGCGCGTCAACCAGTCCTTCAGCGCAGGCAGGCCCTTGTCCTCATAGACGCCAGATGACGCCCGGTCGCTGATCGACACGATGCCGATGCGCACCGGGTCATGCACGAAGGCGGATTCAGCCATGGTCGTCCTCCTGTGAAGTCGCTTCACCGTCGCGCGAGGTCTCTGTCATAGAGGTCATCTGCTCGCGCACCAGCTGAAAGATCTCGCGGTAAGCCCGCCCCTGGCGCGGTGCCAACCCGCGCGAGGCGGCGTCGGCGTCCGGGGCGGGCCGGTCCTTGCGTGCCTGGCGCACCAGCGAACGCAGCTGCTGGCCGTCGGTGCCGGGGTAGTGCGTGAGCCACTCGCCCACCGCCTCGTCACGCGTGATCAGGTCTTCGCGCCAGCGCTCGGCCTCATGCAGGGCCAGGGTCTCGCGGGCCGAGCCCGCGTGCTGGGTGGCGAGTGCCTCGCGGACCGCCTCCAGCGTGGCCTCATCCAGCCCCCGCATCAGCTTGCCCACGAACTGCATCTGCCGACGCTTGCCCTCGAAGTTCGTGATGCGGCCGGCCTCGGTCAGGGCGTCCAGCAGCTTCTCGGGCAGGGCCAGGCCCGCCAGCAGATCGCTGCGCAGAGTCACCAGGGCCTCGCCGAGCTTTTGCAGCTCGGCACTCTCCTTTTTCAGGTCGGTGCGGCTGATGTCCGTGCCTTTGAGTTCAGCCTTGAGCTGCAGGTCCAGTTCGCTGCCTTCGGCCACGAACTGGCCGCGCACGAAATAGCCTTTTTTGGGTTTGCGTGACATGGTGGGAATCAGGGAGGGCGGTCAGCGCCGCGCGGGGGTCGCAAGTATCATAGCCCCGCCATGAATACACCCGTCTCCCGCCCCGCCGACCGCACCGACAGCGGCTTTGCCTACACCCGCGCTTATTTCGAACACCTGGTCGACATGGCCTTGGGCCACGCGAAGACGCTGGGCGCCACCGACGCCGGCGCCGAGGCCTCCGAGGGCTGCGGTCTGAGTGTCTCGGTGCGCAAGGGCGAGATCGAGCAGGTCGAGCGCAATCGCGACAAATCGCTGGGTATCACCGTCTACGTCGGCCAGCGCCGGGGCAACGCCAGTACCTCTGATTTCTCAGAGGCGGCGATCCGACAGACCGTGCAGGCCGCCTACGACATCGCCCGCTTCACCGCCGAAGACCCGGTGGCGGGCCTGCCCGACGCCGCCGACATCGCGCAGCCCCAGGATCAGCCCGACCTCGACCTGTTCCACCCCTGGACGATCGACAGCGAGCAGGCGGCGCAGATGGCCCTGGCCTGTGAGGCGGCGGCCCTCAAGACCAGCCGCAAGATCACCAACAGCGAAGGCGCAGGTGTCTCCGCGCAGCAAAGCCACTTCTTCAGCGCCCACACCCGCGGGTTTCGTGGCGGCTATTCCACTTCGCGCCACTCGATGTCGGTCGCGCCCATCGCGGGCCGTGGCGACAACATGCAGCGCGACGCCTGGTACACCTCGATGCGCCGTGCGCAGGACCTGGCCTCTCCTGAGGCTGTGGGGCGCTACGCCGCCGAACGGGCGCTCTCGCGCCTGAACGCGCGCAAGATCTCCACCCGCGAGTGCCCGGTGCTGTTCGAGTCGCCGCTGGCGGCAGGCCTGCTGGGTTCATTCGTGCAGGCCACCAGTGGTGGGCCGCTGTATCGCCGCAGCACCTTCCTGCTCGACTCTCTGGGCAAGCAGGTGTTCCCCAAACACATCGACCTGGCGGAAGACCCGCATGTCGCCCGCGGCAAGGGCAGCGCGCCCTTCGACGACGAGGGCGTGCGGACCACCGCGCGCAAGGTGGTCGATGCCGGCCGGGTCGGGGGCTATTTCCTGTCCACCTACTCGGCCCGCAAGCTGGGCATGAAGACCACGGGCAACGCCGGTGGCTCCCACAACCTCACCCTCACCTCGCGCCTCACGCAGCCCGGCGACGACTTGGACGCGATGCTGCGCAAGCTGGGCACGGGCCTGTTCGTGATCGAGCTGATGGGGCAGGGCGTGAACTACGTCACCGGCGACTACTCGCGCGGCGCCAGCGGCTTCTGGGTGGAGAACGGGCAGATCGCCTACCCGGTCGAGGAGATCACCATCGCCGGCAACCTCAAGGA
>JACCEB010557960.1_pt1 | contig 33347 bp, 37 predicted proteins | sample 7454761 | NCBI WGS metagenome assembly JACCEB01 (sample SAMN15323454, study PRJNA562643) | freshwater metagenome | isolation source: river surface water | place: USA:Blue River Watershed | collected 2017-08-18
CAAATGCCTAATGTCATTTTGACTCTTTTGAAGTAATATGTCGTCATGACTTGTTCGCAGCCTCAGGGCTGTGAACAAGGTTTCTTCACGGAGTGAAGCCATGGATCCGGTAACAAAAATCAGTGTCAATTCGGCGGTTTATGTCCCGAAGCAGATACCAAATGAACCGGCCCCCACGAAAGATGCGGAGGCTGTGTCTAAGGTCGCCAGTGTTTCTGTGCAACCTCGAGCCAGTGTCAAAGAATTCAGTCAAGATGTGAAGCAAGCGGCCGAAAAGGCCATGATTGACATTGAGCATTTCATTTCTTCTCAAGCCAGATCAGTCCGTATTTCCAAAGACTCATCGTCTGGCCACATGATCGTTCAACTGGTCGACCCCACTTCTGGCGAAGTGATTCGTACATTGCCTTCAGAAGAATTGTTGCGTTTGGCACGTACTTTTGAAACGCTGGGCAACGTCATGGTCAATCAGCGCGCTTAAGCGCCCGTTGATAAAAAGATGGCTGTTTCATCAAGTACCAGTGCAACAGGCAGCTCCCTGGATGTGGCTAGCATTGTCAGCCAGTTGATGGAAGTTGAAAGTAAGCCGCTGACCAAACTTGATACGAAAATCAGCGCCTCCACAATGCGGATCAGTACCTTGGGGGTGTTTAAAGGGTACCTGTCAACGGTTCAAACAGCAATTAAAGATCTGCAAACACCTGCCAACTTTTCTGCCTGGTCAGCCAGTTTGAGCAATGACAATGTTGCCTCTGCAGAATTGGCAACAACGGCAACGGCCGGAAGTTATCAGCTCGAAGTCACCCAATTGGCTCGGCCCAGTATTTGGAATGTTTCTGGCTTTACAACTGAGGCTGCAGCCTTGGCCTGGTACAACGCTGCGGGGCAGGCCGATTTGCGTAACAGTGCGGCTGCAACAGTTTTAAACAGTGCAAGTGGCCAATATGTATTGTCTTTAAAGGCTACCTCTTTTGGTACTGCAGCGGGTTTCACAGTCAGCAACGCCGCACTGACAGCAGGTTTAACTGCCTCCGAATATCAAACAGCTAGAGACGCGCAATTTAATTTGAATGGTGTTTCTTTCGTGCGGGGTTCTAACACTGTGACCGACGCGCTGACAGGCGTCACGCTCAATTTGAAGTCAGTCACGGCAAGCCCTGCCACACTGACAGTTGCTCAGGCCGAGTCCTCAGCGAAACCCAAGCTAGATGCTTTGGTCAAAGCCTATAACGAACTACAGGCTTTTTATAAAACGCAAACCCAAGCCAGCGCAGATGCTTCTAATCGTGGTCTATTTAACAGCGATTTTGCTGTGGGCAGCATGATGCGTGAAATTTTGACAGGCTTGATGCTGCCAGTGACGGGTGTCAGTGGTACAGCCTTAACAGGGCAAACGGATCTGTCTGCATTGGGGCTGAAACTTTTAGACAATGGTCAATTGGCGGTGGATGCATCGCTTTTGGCAAAAGCCACAACGCTTCAATCAAGATTGGCCAATGGACTTACCATCGGATATGACGCAACTTCAGGCAAAGATTTGTCAACGCGAATCTCAGAAATGTTCATCAATGGTGGCATGCTTCAAGAACGTATAGCAAACGAACAAAAAGTTCAGCAGGACTTGAATACGCGCAAAACAACTTTGCAAGATAAGTTGGCGAGCATTCAAGCGAGATATACAGCGCAATATGCAGCCTTAGATGCACTCCTATTTAAACTGCAAAGCACAAGCACGTCACTCAAAAGTGCATTAGATGGCCTCACAGCCTCGCAAAAAAACAATTGAAGAAGTAAGGATTGTCATGACCATGCGTTCTCATCGTGCCTATGCAGCCACCCAGCGTGAAACGGGCGTTTCTTCTGCTCGGCCCATCGACTTGGTGGTCATGGTTTATGAGCGCTTGCTCGATCATTTGCGAAGCGCGCAATTACAAATGTCAGAAGGCGCTGATTCAACTGAGTCCTTGACCAAAGCAGTTGATCTTATTACCACAGGCTTAGAGGCCTGCTTGGACAAAGTTCAAGGCGGTGAGATCGCAGAAAACTTGGCTGTGATATACAAATGGGCTAATCGCGAAATTATGATGGCGCGATTGCGCCGAGATCCTCAAATGTTGCAAGGCGTGATCAATGCATTGCAGCCTTTGGCTGAAGCATGGCGCGAGCATGCAGGTTTGACCAACGATCTCTTCGAAGCTGCCAATCAGCCTTTGGGAATGGCTGTTGCTGAAAATCGATCAGTGGGTTCTCTCATGGTTGCCTAAGGGAAATTCCCTTCAGGGCTGAGCTTTATCGATTGCTTGGCCGATGTTCATCCCTTCTCAAACCCCAGACCTCCATCAGCCGCTGACACAGCTGCTTGAGACCAAGCCGGTGGTGCCCGTTACTGCGGTACCTGGCATTCCTGAAGATGCACAGCACTTAGACAGTCGCGTTGCTTTGCAATGGGCACAGCCTGTTCTGCCTGGCGAAAAGGGGCATTCTGCGCGGACTTCATTGGAGGTCCCTTTGGCAGTGCAGATTGTCAAATCTCTCAACATCAAGGGTTTCGAGCCGCAAGGCCCCGATCCTGATGCTTTACTGAAAGGCGAAGTTCACCCCATGCTCGAGGAGGGACTGGCCTCTTGGATCAATTCAGTGGTGTCTAAATCTGTACCGAATTTCCGAACGAATACTCAGCCTTTAGAAAGTGAGTTGTTGAAGAGCTTGGTATCTGAGCCATCCAATCATTCGCCTGAATTTGAGAGTGCGACGTCAATCTCCAAACCCGCATTTGTTGCGCTTGCCAACGATAGTCAACTTGAGACTGCAGAACTTGCACCGCAAACGATGTCGACCTTGCAAAGAAAGGAGTCGCATGTCTTGACGGTCTTGTTGAGCTTGTACGAGAGCTTAGCCCGCAGTGACATCTTTGCTGCACAACGATTGGCAGAATCTTGGTTACCTCGACGCGTGAAGTCCCATCTAGAAATTCACGATTCAGAACAGAGAATCAAACCTAATTTGCAAGAAGAAAAATCGTTTGTCCAAGATCCTCAGGCAGCCAGAATTAACGTGAACAAAGTGCAAGACAAGTTCATAGAACTTGCTCAATCCGCAACGGACGCCTCCACTGTGCAGTTGGCAAAATGGGTGTCAGCTTTAGAGCCTGACAGCGAACCTGCTCAACTGGCTGCCCAGATGCTGACCCATGGTCAAATGGTTTGGCTCGCAGACTTGGCGCCAGGTGTGCCTCTGCGAATGGTGCGTGAAGATGCTTGGCGCAATGATGCCAACCGACCTGCTCAATTAGAAAAGGGCGCCATGCTGAGTGTGGAATTGAATCTGCCCAATTTAGGTCGCATTCTTGTGTCAGGGTCGCAATGGGGGCAGCAAGTATCTCTTCAAATTGCACACGAGGCCAACTCTCAGGATCCTTGGGTCGCACTGACGCCCAGTTTGTTGTTAGATCTACAAAGTCAGGGTATTGATGATGTCCGAATCGAAACTTTGCCTGATGTCGGTGAGGTGCCCAATGACTAGTACACCACCTGACACCGTCATGCAAGCGGTAGCCCTTGGCTACAAACCCGGTATGCCCGCGCCAAGAGTGTTGGCGCAAGGGCGAGGCGAGTTGGCGCAAGCCATTTTGGACCGTGCTAAATCACTGGGAATTCCTACGCGCACTGAACCCAGTTTGGTCGCTTTTCTGATGGAGCTTGAGTTAAATGCCTGGGTACCGCCAGAATTGTTTGCGGCGGTGGCTCAAGTGTTAGCTTGGGCTTATGAAATGGACGGCAAGTTGAATGACGCAGAACTAGCCCAACTCAAGGCTGACGTAATTGGAAATAAAAACTCAGGTGATTTGGCCGGTCAGGCCGAGAAGAAAGCCGAAGCTTAAACCTGGAGGTTGGTGACTTCTTTGTACGCATCAACCAAACGGTTGCGCACTGCGATCATGGTCTGGAAAGACAGGTTGGCTTTTTGCAAAGACACCATGACTTCTTCAAGGGTCATGTTGCTTTCGCCAGTGGAGAAGGTTTGAACCTTAGCCTGCGCCACATTTTGCGCTTCATTCACAGACAAGACGGCCTTTTTGAGGACATCTTGGAAGTCGGGCTCACCAGCGGCTGGCAGGGCAGACGTTGAATTGAGCTGGCCCGCAGCCATATCGGCCATGACTTTCATCTGGCTGGATAAGGATTCGAGTGAATTTGTCGACATGCTTTGGATCTTAATTCAATTTATTCAAAAAGAAAACCGGCTTCTTTGTAGGCCTTGAGCTTGTATCGCAATGCTCTTTCGGACAAGCCCAGAATGTTCACGGCCTCCTTGCGGTTGCCTCCCACTTGTTTGAGAACCTTCAAGATGTGCTCTCTTTCAATGGAATCCATGTCCTGGGCACCCGAAGCGGGGCTTTCTTGGTCTGAAACGTATGCAAGAGGTGTGCCATCGAGCGGCATTTGAGGTGCAGCAATGGCAGGTGACGCTGCCGTTTGGCTGCCATGAAGTTCAATGTCAGCCGGCTCAATCATGTCGCCGTCGCTTAAAAGCAGGGCGCGTTGAATGGCGTTCTCAAGTTCCCGCACATTGCCAGGCCAAGGGTAATGGGTCAGGTCGTTTTGGCTGGCCAGGGAGAGCTTGAGGCCTTGACGGCCCATTGTTCGGCCGTAGCGAATCAAGAAATGCTCGGCCAACGGCAGGATGTCGTTTTTGCGCTCGCGAAGGGGAGGGATGCGAATGGGAAAAACCGCCAAGCGGAAGTACAAGTCTTCACGGAATTTGCCGTCTTTCACTCTCTGCTGCAGGTCTTGGTTGGTGGCAGCCACAATCCGAACATCGCAGTGAATGGATCGCAAAGACCCCAGCCTTTCTACCACTTGGTCTTGCAAAACTCGCAGCAGTTTGGCCTGGAGTTCAAGGGGCATTTCACCAATTTCGTCCAAGAAAAGAGTACCGCCGTTGGCCTGTTCAAACTTGCCAGGTTGGGCTTTGACTGCGCCCGTGAAAGCGCCCTTTTCATAACCAAAGAGAGTCGATTCCAGTAGATTTTCCGGAATGGCTGCGCAATTGATGGCCACATAGGGCTTGGCTCGGCGATCCGACAGCTGGTGAATTTGTTTGGCAAAAACATCTTTACCGACCCCAGATTCGCCGGTTAATAGGACTGTGGCACCAGTGCCGGCCACTCGCTCGCAACGGTTCTTAACGGCAAGAATTGCCGGGTCGGCTGCAATGATTTCCGCATCCATGCCTGTTTTTGCCGGCTTGGGGCTCGGATGATGCCGCGCAATCACTTCTAAAAGTTGCTGGGGCATGAAGGGTTTGATCAAGAAGTCGCGTGCGCCCCCCTTGAGTGCTTGAACGGCCAATTGCGTATCGGCGTAAGCAGTCATGACAACCACAGGCAATTGGGGGTGGCGCTCTCTGGCTTGGGCCAACAGTTGCAAACCGTTCATGCCTGGCAATCGAAAGTCGGTGACGAGCATTTGCTCGGTTTCTGGGTCGATGGCCGGCAGGGCATCCTCAGCGCATTCAAAGGCGCGATGTTCTACGCCCCCCAATCGCAGTGTCACGCTGATGGCTTCACGCAAATCGGTATCGTCTTCAACCAAGAGAATTTGAAATGGCGTGATAGATGACATGTAACTTGTGATCAATTAAAGGTTGGCCATACTGGGCAGCGCCACGGTAAAGAGCGCGCCGCCTTCGGCTTTGTTTTGTACATTTATTTCGCCCCGGTGACTGCGAATGGCATTTTGTGCAATGGCCAAGCCAAGGCCTGTACCCGTTACACGGTTGGTGGCAAAGGGTTCAAACAAGCGGGGCAGCATGTCCGAGGCAATACCCGGTCCGTTGTCTTCGATGGTCATGATGCCGCGCAAATGGTCTGACTGAGTACGCACTTGAATGATCTGTCCGTCTGCAGAGTGTTGGATGGCGTTTTCCAAAATAGCCACCAAGGCTGACACCACAGAGGGGCGCTCGACGCTAACCAAACATTCGGTCGCATTCAAATGGGCTTTGATGGTGACGTTTTTGGATTGACTCAATCCGTCCAGGGTTTGCATGGCTTCTTGAACCAATTCATCCAGGGCAATGATCTGGGTTTTTTGGGGGCGAGCTCTGACAAATTGGAGCATCTCACCTGCCATTTTTTCTAAATGGACAAGTTGGCTTTGTAGTTTTTGAGCAAAGTTCACGCGGTCTTCTGCGCCCAACTCAGAGTTGCACAAATGCGAAGAGTAGAGGAGAGCGGTAGACAAGGGGGTTCGAAGTTGATGGGCAATGCCGGCTGACATCTTGCCCATCGCAGCCAAACGATCCACTCTTTCACTTTCTTCTAGGGTGCGCAGGTTGGCCGTGATGTCTTGAATTTGTATGACACTTCTCAGGCCATCTTGCACGCGTTGTGCTTGCAAGGTACGAGTGCCAGAGGCTGTGAGAAGGTGAAACTCATCGGGGCCGTGGCCAGGCTTCCAGTTGGAGGGCGTATGCCAGTGGGTGCCAGTTTTCAGTCCAGGTATGAGTTGACTGGCGGCTTGATTGAAATGGCTGATGTGATCGTTTTCAATTAAAACTACCGCTGCGGGTAAGGCGTTGAGCAAAACGTTCAAGCGGTCATTGGCTTGCACCAAGTCTGCACTCAGGTCTTCGACCTTTCGGCTCAGGGCGGCGTACTGCTGCTCCAGGGCCTGAGAGGCTTCCACAAACAATTCAAACGCACCAGCAAGTTCACTGGCTTTGGCCGGTTGCGCTAGTTTTGTGGTTTCTGACATTTAAGTGATTGTTGTTAATTTCCCAACGAAAATTGGTAATAACCGTAAGATTACTACCAAGCTATCATAAAATACATATTGAATAAATGTAACAAGTAAAGGAGATTTACTTGTGACCCTTTTTGAATTTCAAGAGAGGCTCAATTCTTGGACGCTCCCAAAGATCTCCCTTTAGATCGTGATGCAGTTGTGATGTCCATGGGTAACTCTGGTACCGGTGCAGCCACAGCGCCTTCATCTAATTTTTTTGAAACGCTTTCTCAGCGCTTCCAGGCTCTGACCATGAACCAACGCTTGCTCATGGGCGCTGGTGTGTTGGGTTTGGTGCTTGCACTGGTATTGGCTTTGTCTTCGGTCAAAAGCAATTCAGACTATCGCGTTCTGTTTACCAATGTGAATCAAGGTGATGGGGCAGCAATTGTTGCCGCTTTGCAGCAAATGAATGTGCCGTATCAATTCACAGAAGGCGGTGGTGCGATTACGGTGCCTCAGGCCTTGGTTTATGAGACCCGTTTGAAATTGGCGGGTCAAGGCTTGCCAAAAGCAGGCAATGTAGGTTTTGAGCTGCTCGAAAATCAAAAATTTGGTACCAGCCAATTTGTCGAGCGCGTCAACTACTTGCGTGGTTTGGAAGGTGAATTGGCGCGCAGTGTCAGTTCAATGGGCCAAGTCAAGTCGGCTCGTGTTCATTTGGCTGTTCCAAAGCCATCCGCCTTTGTGCGAGAACAAGAGCGCCCCACAGCTTCTGTCATTTTGACACTCCACCCTGGGCGTGTTTTAGACCCTGCCCAAATTGCAGCGGTCTCTCGATTGGTCAGTTCTGCTGTTCCAGGCATGAAGGTTCAAGACGTGGCCATTATGGACACGGAGGGCGGAGTACTTGGCTCAAATGCCAACCGACTGGCTGGGTTAGATGCTTCACAGTTGAAGTACACGGCAGAAATTGAGGGCGCGTTGGCCAGTCGTTTGGCTGCCATATTGGAGCCTCTGGCCGGTAAAGAGGGCTTTCGTGCACAAGTCACCGTCGATGTTGATTTTGATGAGCGTGAGCGTACTTCTGAAATTTATGGGAAAAATTCGCCACCCAATCCGCAATCTATTCGCAGTCAACAATCTGTTGATGCGGGTGGCAACAGATCAGGCCCTGGCGGTATTCCTGGTTCATTAACCAATCAACCCCCTCTACCGCCAGAGGCGCCCATCGTCAATCAGGTCCAAACACAAGCCGATGGCAGAGCGCGTAATTTGCGTGCGCCCGGCACTGTCGAGACCGGTGTATCAGTCTCAGATGATTCAAATTTCCGCCGAGAGCAAACTGTCAATTACGAAGTTGACCGGGCCATTGAAAAGCTCAAGTCTGGTAAAGGAAAGTTGTTGCGTGTTTCTGCTGCAGTTGTTTTGGACAACAAATTCGAAAAGGGTGCACAGCCTAGCGCGGGACGTAAACTGGCCTACACACCAGAAGAAATTCAAAAAATTAACAGCCTGGTGAAAGATGCCATAGGGTATGTTGAAACTCGAGGTGATACGGTCAGTGTGGTGAACTTGCCTTTCTCAGAGGAGCCTGTTGTGCCAGTTGCACTAATGAATCCAGATTTGGTCTCACAGTTGGTTCGCTATGGCGCAATTGCATTGGCTGTGCTGTTTGCATACTTTGCGATTGTTCGGCCTTTGTTATGGCCAAAATCGAAAGCTTCGGTTGAACCAGAATACATCGAGCCCGTCATGCCTGAGATGAGTGCTGCCGAGCGCATGCGAGAAGAGCTTCAAGTCCAAGAAGAAACTTGGGCGGCTCAACAAGAAGCGCAGAAATCCAGAGATGAACGCATCGAGCGAGAAATACAAGAAAAAATGGCACGCATGCGTGAGCGAGAGATAGCCAGCAAAGCCAAAATCGACGAACTGGTTTCTTATGCGATTCAATACGCTAAAGACAAGCCACAAGATGCTTCTTTGTTGCTTCGTGCCTGGGCCTCAGAGCCCCAAGCGCAGCCAAAGGAAACTTCATGACCAACATGACGACAACATTCAGCCCCAATATTTTGGGAGGTGCTTTACGTAAAGGTCTCCAAAAGCCTGAGGAAATACGACCCAACATTCAATTTTTGGATGGTCCTTCAAAAGCGGCCATTGTTTTAATGGCCATAGGTCCTGATGTTGCTGGTGATTTGATTAAATCATTTTCACCAGAGGAGGCGCAAAAAGTTTCTTCTTTATTGGCATCAGTCAGAAGTCTTGATCGTGAAGTCATGATTGAAGTTCTTGAAAATTTCAAGAACACAACCGAACACCAAAAGCAAGTACCTTTTGATCCCAGAGCCTTTGTCTCAGAATTGGTTAAAAAGTTTTCTGGAGAAGTTCCACATCTTTGGCCAATGCCAAGTTCTAACAATCCGCTCGCTCAAAACGTTCCTGCTTTAGATCTGATCAGCAACACAACCCCTGAACAGCTTCATTACCATTTGAAAGAAGAGCATCCTCAGGTCGTTGCTACGCTTCTGTCGCTCATCCCCTCAGAGCTTTCAGCTGCTGTATTAGAGAAATTTGATGAACAAACACGCAGTGAATTGGTATTGCGTGTCGCGCTGTTAGATCAAGTTGATCCTTCTGCTTTGGTAGAACTGAACGACATGTTGGAGCGAACAATTGGCGCTGACGCGTCAACTTATGGTGGGCTAGGTGGGGCGCTACCTGCAGCAGAAATTCTCAGTCTTTTCTCGGGTGGAGACGACCAAAAAACATTGGCAAATATCAGGGAGCATTCCCCCAAATTGGCAGATGAAATTGCGGCCAAGATGTTCAAGTTTGATGACTTCTTGAAGATTGCGCCGCAATCTTTGCAGCGCATCTTGTCTGAAGTTGCCAATGATGTGTTGCTGGTCGCTCTGAAGGGTGCCAGCCCCAATGTTCGAGACTACTTTTTGGTCAATGTGACTAAGAGCAAAGCCGATCGTTTGCGCTTTGAAATGGAAGGTTTACCACCTGTACGCGTTCAAGAAGTTGAATCAAAGCAGCGTGAAGTTGTTCAAGTGGCAAGGCGATTGGAAGATCAAAGAATTGTCTCTCTTGATCGCACAAACTCTGATACGTCAGCGAACTTGATTTAACTAATGGACCGCTGGGCACCACCATCATTTGATACTGAGCCAATACCCACCTTGGCAGGTAAGCAAGTGCCAATGGACATCGAGTCTTCTGCGCTCAAGTTACCTACTGTCGATGAGATTCAAAATATCCGAGCAAAAGCTTATCAGGAGGCATTTGCAAGGGGTTTACAAGAAGGCTTAGTTGAAGGCAGGCTACAGGCTTCATCTTTGGGCCATCAAGAAGGCTTGGAAAAAGGCCGACAAGAGGGATTTCAGACAGGGTATCAACAAGGCTATCAAAGTGGCGCCCAAGACATAGAACAGTTGGGACAATCTTTGAGGCAGGTTCTGCAGCGATTAGAAAATTTGCCTGAATCTTTTCAAGAAGTGTTGCCCGAATGGGTGTATGAAACAGCACTCCGTTTGGCGGGCAAAGAGCAAATGGACCGAGCGGTTTTTGTGGCTGCTGTACAAGAAGCCTTGCTGCGTTTGCCAAGACCAGGTCAAAGCCTTACTTTAGGGGTTCCTGTCTCTGAATTGGAAGCTTGGGAAAATTTACTCGCAGGACCAGACTTGCCTTTCACTGCAGTTGTTCGCGCAGATCCAGAATTGAAGGCGGGTTATGCCTATGTTCAGGTTGAGGGAACTCGACTCGATGTAGGAAGTCGCGCCAGAGAAGCCTTGGTGCGCAGTGCTTTCGGTCTGCTGCCGCACGCTGGTCAGTCTTGACGCTCAACAGACAGCCGGGTACGCCAGTGATCTCACTTGATCTTCCAGAGTTTGTGCTGTCGCATCGCAGGAAGTTGGCGCAATTGCCTTTGTCTGTTCGTGAAGGCTGTGTCAAGCGCGTTTCTGGATTGCTGATTGAAGTTGAAGGTCTGCCCCTGCCAATTGGTTCGCATGCTTGCGTAGAAAACAGCCGTCAAAATATTTGGATTGACGCAGAGTGCATTGGCTTTGAAGGAGACACCACTTACCTCATGGCTTTTGATGAAGTGAGTGGTTTATCGCCTGGTGCAGTGGTTTATCCATTGTTAACACCTCAGCGCGGTGCAAATGGCTATCAAATGCGTCAGGGCATTGCATCCTTACCCATAGGGCAACAACTTTTAGGTCGTGTGGTGGATGGTTTGGGGCGACCTTTGGATGGTTTGGGTGGTGCCACTTGGGCGGATTCTTTGGCCAGAACTGCTTCTCCCAATCCCCTTAAACGTGCACCCATCCATGAAGCGTTAGACACAGGTGTGCGGGCAATCAATGCCATGCTGACCGTTGGCCGCGGTCAGCGCTTGGGGCTTTTCGCGGGTTCTGGGGTGGGTAAAAGTGTTTTGCTATCCATGCTTACACGCAATTGTGTGGCCGATGTGATTGTCATTGCCTTGGTCGGCGAACGCAGCCGAGAAGTTCGCGAATTTTGTGATGATCAATTGGACGAAACATCACGCAAACGAGCTGTGGTGGTTGCATCGCCTGCTGACACCTCACCGCTGGCACGCGCCAAGGGGGCTGAGTACGCAACAGACGTCGCCACTTGGTTCAGAGATCAAGGCAAGCATGTTGTTTTGATTGTGGACTCATTGACACGCTATGCCATGGCACAACGAGAAATTGGATTGAGTTTGGGGGAGGCGCCTGTTGCGCGAGGCTATCCAGCCAGCGTATTTGGACGTTTGCCTGCTTTGGTCGAGCGGGTGGGGAATGGTGAGAACTTACAGGGCTCTTTGACGGCCTTTTATACGGTGTTATTGGAAGGAGATGACGTTCACGATCCAGTGGCAGATGCTGCAAGGGGTGTATTGGATGGTCATATTTTCTTGTCTCGTGAATTGGCAGATTCAGGGCACTATCCCGCTATTGACATTGAAAAGTCAATCTCTAGGGTGATGCCTAAGGTGGTTTCACCTGAGCATGTTGTGGCAGCACGGCGAATCAAACAGTTAATCAGCCGTCATGTGCAAAGTCGAGACATGGTTGCAATGGGCGCATACATGGCTGGCTCGGATCCTGATCTTGATGCTGCCTTGAAATTGTGGCCACATATCCGATCTTTCCTGCAGCAAGATTCGCAGTTGGTGGCGGATTTGTCAGGCAGCATTGAGGCACTCATGACGCTCTCTAGGGCTTCACAATTATGAGTGGGCGTGTCTTTCAAATTTTGCAGCAAATGCTCAAAATGCGCAAAGATCGCTCCGTGGCCAGGTCCAAAGTGGTCAAAGCTGAATATGACCGAGTTCGAAGTTTCAACGAGCAAATTGAAGCGTATGCCGCTGAATACGAATCACAATGGATGAATTCGGCTCAAAAAGGTGACACCGTACTGCAGTTGCAAACTCAGGCAAGCTTTGGTCAGAAATTAAGAGCGACTTCCGCATCTCAACAGCCTGAAATCGATTCGCTCAAAAATCAAAGTCAACAGGCGATTCAGAAAGCACAGCAAGATGCAGAACGGCTGAAGACTTTTGAGAACTTCTTGGTTCAACGAAAACAGCTGAAGCAAAAGGCGCTGGACCAACAAGAGCAAAAGGCCTTGGAGGATGTTTTGCAGGCCAGGCACAAGTCTTCATGAAGGGTGGCATCTAATTTGCATGACATGGTTAAATTTTGGGAAATTCAACCATGGCCATTATTGTCAGTAACCCATCAACCGTTCAATTTACAGGAGCTTCGCCCGAGGCTCAAGACCCTGCTGCAATCGGCATAGAGCTTGGCTTTACAGAGGAGCTGGCGCAAGCGATGCAGCCAAGCGCACAGGGCTCAGATTCATCGCAACCTGAGAAAAAACAGCTCAATAAGTCGGGGGATGCCCAGCCTATGGGCCTGCAAATTTTGCCGCCTGACGTACTTTTGAGTGCTGTTGAAGATGCAAATTTTGCCTATGCTTCTTTCCAAGAGAATACAGAATCAGGGCATGGATCAAAAGACCCAGTCGATGAACCATTGCTCTCTGTGGAGTTGATTGATCCGAGTCAAATTTCAGATATCGCGGCTTCAGCCCTTGCAGCTCAGTTGACTAGCAGTCCGGCGGTTACAAGTCATATGGCAGCACCGCAGACTTCAGAGACTGGCGGCACAGTTATCGCCACATCAGTCATTGACCATGTCAACCTACAAGGATTAAATTCAGTCGCAGGAAATGGGTTATCTGCCGCCAATGAGAACGTCAAAAATGGACACATTCAATCTGACGAAGGCATGGTGACTGGACTCGCCACAAATCCATTCACTCAAAACTTAGATGGATCATCAGAGACTGGCAGCCCTCAGATAAATCAAGCCATTTCAGCAACGAGTGATTTGAAACCGGTTGAGTCAATGGTTCAGGATGCAGTTAATTCTGGTGTCCCAACTATTGCAAAAAATACAGATTTGGCCGCTACAAATTTTGTCAACAATGGGCAAACCTCAATTGCTGGCCTACAAGATTTAGAAAACGTCAACTCAGCATCCCAGTTGACTACAGATGCGCTTGTTGAGAAGAATTTGACAGCGTTTTCAAAAGATCGAAATTTCGATTCATCCAGCCTTCAAAACAATTCATTGAATTTGAATGAAGTGTCAGTTGCGTCAAACGAAAATTTGAAAAAAGAAGTCTTAACAGCCGATAAAGCGCAATTACAAAAAAATGAATTGCTTGATATTGATGCAACCGGGGGGAAAGCCAATTTTGTAGCAAGTATTCCTTTGATCAAATCTGAAACAGCGGCCCCTTCGAACATCGAGTCAGTACTCCAAACATCTGCTATCGAAACTCAAGCTTCAACGGTCAATTTGACAGAGGGTCGATTAACGTCAGTACAAACTGGTCAAAGCAACAACGGTGAGTTACCGCTTATTCCAAGTAGTCAGGACGCTATAAATGATGAGGCCGCATTGAAGTTGGATGCTGGCTTAGATATACAGGAAGCGACCAAGGCGATTCCAACCAATGTGAATTCGCGCACTGCGCTGCCAGATAGAGATCTGATCTCAGATACTTTTTCTTCGAATACTCAATCGACTCAAGTTCGGGAAGTGTTTAATTTTACGGTGGGCGAGGTCAATCAAAGTGCACCCACTCAAATTCAGAATTTGTCACTTTCTAATTTGAAATCGGTAAAAGATGCATCTTCAACCGATCCTTTAATTGATGAGCAGTTGCATATTGAGAGCAAGCCTTCTTTAAATGTCAATGGGAAAGAATCCGAACGACACTTGACAGAAGGACCTTCAAATCAACAGAAAGATCTTTCTGTTGATCTTGTCGTTGAAAATATCACTCAAAATGAGTCTTTAGCGCAATCAAAACTTGAAAAAAATACAGACGCTGCAAAAAGCTTTGAAGAAATTTCTTCGAGTTTTGTCAGTAGCCTTGTGGGTGGACCGCAGCGCCCAATCACAACAGTGATGGATTGGGTCGCGTTAAAACCGCAAGAGACGCCAAGACCTGTCATGCCACATGAGTTGCGATTAGATGCTGGCGCAGTACAAGTTGAAATTCAAAAAATGGTAAAGCAAGGCGGAGGCCATGTGGTGATGGAGTTAACACCACCCGATCAAAGCAAGTTCACGATTGAGTTGAAGTTGGATGACAAAGGTGGTGCTTACTTGATTGTTGAGGGCGTCAGTGACTCTACGAAAACACGTTTAGAGCAAAGTGCACCTCAACTTCAAGAGCAGTTCCAACAAATGGGTTTGAATTTGCAGTTAGACATGCGTCAAAATCGTGATTCCTTTACAACTTTTTCTCAAGGAAATTCAAACGAATTTGGCGAAAATAATTTACCGCAAGAGACTTCACCTCAAGCCAATCGCGTAGATGCCGCTGACCGAGCTAGAAAAAACATCGGCGGCCAAGTTTATCTCTATGCTTGATCAATCTCAAACATGACCAAACCTACTTCAAATATGCCTTTCCCGTTTGCCGTAGGCAGTTTTCCTAGCGTTGATTGGAACCGCGAGCAAGTTGAAGCATTGCATTTGCAATTCTTGGCTCAATGGCGTCAGTCGCTTTCTGCCTTGGTTCCCGCCGTTGTCAAAATCCGAGCTGGAGACATACAACTTAAAAATTACCATCAGTTCCTAAAAGATGTCCCTGCGCATGCTGACATTCAAGTTTTTGAAATCGATGCTTTGCAGACTTTGTGTGCTTGGAGTTTTGATGCCCGATGGGTCACCACAGCTGTTGATTGTGTATTTGGTGGTGCTGGCCGTATCCCCGTCAGAGACTTACCACGACGGGTGACCCACATTGAGCTCGGTGTAAGGCAGCGATTGATCGAATCCTTGGCGACAGCTTATGAATCCGCATGGCAGGCTTCATACCCTATCCGTTTAAAAACTTTGAGGCAAGAGCAACAAATGGCTTCGTTGCGACTGACGACTCCTCAAGAATCTGTTCTGCACGCTCAATTTGTCATTGCATTTAACAATGTCGAACTAGATGTGAATTTGTGCTTGCCGCGTAGAGCATTAGAGTCTTTGCAACCGACTTCATTTGAAGAGGAGAAAAGCCATGCTCAGCCAGCTGCCTGGAGTAGAAGTTTGCAGCACCATCTGCACTCAACGCCTGTTGAGGCCGTGGCGGTTTTGTGCGAAAAAGAACTGACAGTCGCTCAGCTATTGTCTTTGTCGATCGGACAAGTTTTACCTATCGAGCTTTCAGAGCCCGTCCGTTTTATGGTGGATGGTGTCAGTATGCTGAGTGGCCGTTACGGTGTTCGCAACGGCAACTATGCGCTCAAGGTTGAGCACATCAATGAACAGCATACCTTTCAGGAAGAGACGCCCACGAAGACATTTGAAGCCGATGATTCGGATACATTTAAATCGAGCGTTATCGTGCCCGAACAGGCTCAGGCCGACCTAACTTCAGCGGCGCAGGCCATGAATCAATTAGCAGATCAAATTCAAAAAAGTGAGGGAGCCCAATAATGGACGGCCTTTCAAACACACAGACACCCGCTGATGACTTGACCCGTTGGCTTAAGAACGCGCCAACCACAGCCAACGTTCAAAAAGCAACTTTTGACAACTTAGAAGCTACCGAACCGACAGTCGCAGGGATTAGAGATGTCGGCATGATCATGGATTTGCCTGTCAAAGTCATGGTGGAGCTGGGTCGAACCAAGATGTCTATTGGGGAATTATTGGCTCTGCACAAGGGTTCTGTGATTGAACTCAATGTCCATGCGGGAGATCCACTAGATTTAGTGGTCAATGGGTGCTTGATTGCTCAAGGAGAAGTCGTTATCGTCAACGAACGCTATGGTATCCGTCTGACTGATATCATTTCACCTTCTGAACGATTACGAAAAACCAGTCGGTAACCTATGAAATTTCTAGCACGCAACTTCGTTGGAACCCTATTCGGAATTTTAACTTGGAGCGTGCAGGCCCAGACTGCCGCGCCATTCAGCAGTGCGGCTCAAGTACCGACTACCTCGCCTTCTGTTTGGGGTAGTGCATGGTTAGGTCTTGTCACTTTGTCCATGCTGGTGGTACTTTTTGCGGTCGTTTTGTGGCTTTTTCGACGTGGCTCTCAGGGCTCAGCAAGCAGTGAACAGATTCAATTATTGGCAACATTTCCTGTGGGTCCCAGGGAGCGATTGTTGGTAGTTCGCATGGGTGACCGAATTTTGGCCTTAGGCCATACACCTAGCCAAATAAGTTACCTGACAGAACTTGAAAGCTTTGATTCCACATTGAGTCAAGGCGTGTTGCCTTCTGGATTTGCAAGTCAATTGCAGTCAATGCTTTCTGGGAAGACAGGCAAATGACTTACAAGATTCTCAAATCATCTGTTTGGGTAAAAGGACTGATCGCTCTGGTCCTGATATTAGGGGGCGGATGGGCGATGGCTCAAAATTTGCCACTGGTGACTGCATCATCCACTAAGGCTGGCACTGTTTATGCCGTGCCTGTGCAAACTTTGTTGGCACTTACAGCGCTTTCATTTTTACCCGCAGCGCTGATGCTCATGACCAGCTTTATTCGAATTCTGATCGTTTTTTCCATGTTGCGACAGGCATTGGGCTTGCAAAGTATGCCTCCCAATTTGGTTTTGGTGGGCTTGGCTGTTTTCTTAACTTTTTTTGTCATGAACCCTGTGCTCATGGCCATGTACAACGATGCTTATTTGCCATTGGCCAGTGGCAAAATTGGCTTTGAAGAAGCTGTCACTATTGGCACGGAGCCTTTGAAGCAATTCATGCTGTCACAAACCAACAAAGACGATTTAAATCTTTTCGTTCGCTTGTGGGGGCAGCCTATCCAAACACGGGCCGACGTGCCCATGACCCTTTTGATACCTGCTTTTGCAGTGTCAGAAATCAAAACAGGTTTCTTATTTGGATTTTTGATCTACCTACCTTTTTTGGCGATTGATTTCGCAGTGGCCAGTATTTTGACTTCTTTGGGCATGGTCATGGTATCGCCCATGATGTTTTCTTTGCCTTTGAAGCTAGTGATATTTGCGTTAGCAGATGGTTGGTCATTACTGGCAGCGTCATTGGTCAACAGTTTTAAGGTGACCTGACATGGATTCTGGATTCGTCATTGAAGTTACTTTCAAAGCGCTATGGATGGCATTTGTGCTCAGCGGTCCAGTTCTGATTGCTTTGTTAGTGGTTGGATTGATCATTGGTATTTTGCAAGCTGCCACATCGGTCAATGAAAGTTCTGTGGCCTTTATCCCCAAACTCCTTGTCATTGCCGTTGTTCTTTTGGTAGCCGGTCCAGTTAGTCTGGCGTTGTTTGTAGATTACCTCCGCGAGGTCATCATGGAACTCCCAGATATCTTGCGATAACTCATGTTGCCTATTAGCCCTGATTGGATGACTCAGACGGTCACGGTCTGGATGCTCATTTCTGTTCGCTTATTAGGTTGCTTTCTAGCCATGCCCTTGTTTGCTTTTAGGGCTGCGCCGCTGAGGTTGCGTATTTTGTTAGCCTTGGTTCTGTCATTTGCATTATTGCCATTGGTCCAAAAAAGTCTCCCTGACTTGTCGTCCTTACCGCCTGGTTTTGCATTAGTTTTTGTTGAACTTGCCATTGGCTTGTCATCGGGCTGGATGATTCGGGTTGGACTGACGGCAGTAGATATGCTTGCAGATGTTTTGTCTCAACAATCGGGTTTGAGTTTTGCGGCAACTTTGCAGCAAGATCCCAATATGGCATCTGGTTTGGTGGGAGAACTTTTAGGCATGCTCACCTTGGCATTGGCATTTGCGCTCAATGTGCATTTGGTCATGCTGGAGGTATTGATTCAAAGTTTTGTGGTGCTACCTCTTGGTACGTGGCCCTCTGCATGGCATTTAGGGTCAGTTTTGGTTTTATTTCAAGAGGCTTTTGTATTGGGACTTATTTTGTCTCTGCCAGCAATTGTGATCTACTTCTTATTCAATATGACCCAAGCTGTTTTGGCGCGTGTCAGTCCACAAATGAATTTGTTCTCTGTCGGTTTTGCCATCATGATTCCTGTGGCATTCTTGGTCTTAACTTTGATGCTTCCTTCGTTCAGCGATTCTGTGCAACGGGCTTTGGAAGCGCCATTTGAGCTGATTCGCGCAGGTTTGTTGGTTAAACCTTAGCTTCAATTTCTGGTAACAAGCCAATGTCTGGCAGAGGTAAGTCGGCTGCGCCTGATGCCTGCTTTAGTTCATATGCCCAAGCCAATACTTTGGCAACAGCTTCAAACAGGGGGGCTGGAATGGGTTCTCCTACTTTCAGATGTTTGTGCAGCATCCTTGCCAATGGCGGTATTCGTGCAATTGGAACTTGATTTTCTTTAGCAAGGTTTTGAATCACAAGAGCAACCTCATCAACACCCTTAGCAACAACGATGGGCGCACGCATTTTTTCAGGGTCATAACGAAGCGCAACAGAATAGTGGTCTGGGTTGGCCAGAACAACATCGGCTTTCTCTAGGGCAGACATCATTCGAGATGTCGCAATTTGTCTTTGACGCTGCCTCAAGCGATTTCGAACTTCTGGCGAGCCTTCGCTTTCTTTCATCTCTTGCTTCATTTCCTCTGGACTCATCTTCATGCTTTTTTGGAAGTTGAACCATTGAATGGCTATATCGATGCCAGCCACTACAACAATCGGCAAAAGAAGTAAAAGTAAACCAGTTTCAATCAAGCCTAAACTGTTAAAAAGAGCCAGTTTGAAATCTTGTTGAAGCAGGACACTTAAGCTGCTGAATAAACTGGTGACATAGATGACGCCGACACCAAAAATAAATACAACTTTCAGGATATTTTTTAGAACCTCTGCCAGTGTTTGGACAGAAATAATGCGACCAAATCCAGCAATGGGGTCAAGCCTGCTGGGATTAAATTTAAAGGCCCAAACAGGTTTAAATTTAACCAGTGCCAGTGGCGCAAGCGAAGTCACAAACCATAAAGGAATGATGATGGCCAAGACCCACAGATAACTGGTGACGAGTGGTCCCGAAGCCCACTCCAATAAATGATCCTGCCAGTTTTCGCTATTGTCAAAGGTGAGCCCCATTTTGACCAGGGTCACCAGCCCACTCATCAGAACACCACCAGCACCCAATAGAAATGCCGAGAAGATGACTAAAACAATCAGAGTCGTGAGATCTCTTGACTGTGCAAACTGACCTTCTTCACGGGCGCGCTCCAGCCGCCGCTCGGTCGGGTCTAACTGCTTCTCTTCACTGTTATCTGAGGATTCAGCCAATTTAAGTCAATTCAATGCTTATCAGGACTTAAGCGAAGGTGAAGGTTACACGGCATAAATTTCCATACTGAAGCAGGATGAGGCTGCAATTTTTGCCGCGAAACCAAAATCAAAATCATATTTCGGCTATTTGTACCACTTAAATGCCTCAAAAAGGGCTTCTCTTGTGTTTTTTGGGGTTGGCACAGGGTTTGCGAAGGTATCTCTAGATAACTTTTTAAAGTCTGAATTAAAGTGAATACCGTTCCCCGTTATGACCCGCTAACTTTTGGTGAGACTGCGCTCAAAATGCGCACGTATCGTCAAGAGGTTTTGAGCTCAAACTTGGTGAATGCAGACACGCCTAACTTCAAGGCGCGCGACATTGACTTTCCAACTGTATTGGCTGCCAAGTTGTCCGGTCAAGCCGATCCTAGCTCCTTGGGCCTCGATTTAACGCATCAAGCGCATATCGCAGTGCCTGTGCGTGTGGGTGGTCCAAACAAAATGTTCAGGGTCCCTGTGCAGCCCTCAGTGGATGGCAACACAGTTGATCCTGATATTGAGCGTGGACATTTTGTGAAAAACTCATTTTTCACCGAAAGCGCCTTAAGTTTCTTGGGTTCTACCCTGCGTACTCGTTTGTCTGCCATTACAGGACAGCCATCATGAGCTTATTAGGAACTTTTGATGTGGGTACAACAGGTTTGGTGGCGCAATCATTGCGGTTGAACCTGATTGCATCCAATGTCGCCAATGCTGAAACAGCAGTCAGTGCAGATGGACAACCTTATCGGGCACGTCATGTGGTATTTCAAGCCGAGCCACGAAATGGCCATGCGGGGCAGGGCGTCAAAGTAGCACGCATTGTAGAAAGTGATGCAGCTCCTCGCATGGAATACAGACCTGGCCATCCCTTGGCCAATGCACAAGGTTATGTCGTTATGCCCAACGTCAACCCGGCAGAGCAAATGGTAGACATGGTCTCTGCTTCGCGCGCATATCAATTCAATGTGGAAATGATGAACACAACTAAACAGTTGTTGTTGAAGACTCTGGATCTGGGCAAATAAAAGGAACGGTTATGTCAACCAGTATTAGCAATATTCCCATCTATGACCCCAGCCAACCGGTGGTGGTCAAAAGCAATGATGGCACTTCTGCCAAGGACTTGTCGCAAAACTTTTTGAAGATGCTGACGGTTCAATTGCAAAACCAAGATCCGCTGAACCCAATGGACAACGCCGCTATGACAGCGCAGTTGGCTGCATTGAATCAAGTAGATGGCATTAACAAGCTAAACACTTCGATTAACTCCTTAGTGGCTCAAATGCAATCGGCAAACTTCATGAACCTGTCTTCCAGTGTTGGGAAAACTGCACTGTCAGCAGGTTCAAATGTGTATTACTCGGGAAGCGCAGTCAGTATGGCTGCAAAGCTTGATAACGCTGCCAGTTCTTTAAAGGCGATTATTCGCGATAGCAACAGCCAGATTGTTAGTCAATTTGATTTTGGCGCAACACCGTCTGGTGTGACCGATTTTATTTGGGATGGTGCCGACGATGCAGGACAACAAGTACCCCCTGGCTTGTATACCCTAGAACTCACAGCCACAGATGCACAAGGCAAAGTCTCCTATCCAGAACCTTATGTTGGTGCAATCGTAGCAAGCATCGGACAAGACGGTACAGACCTCAAAGTAGGACTGAGTGATGGCCGAAAAATTCTTTCAACAGACATTCTCAAATGGCTTGCCGTTTGAATAACTAATTAATTCCATATTTTTTACCTGAGGACCCTGAAATGAGCAATTACACCGTGGCACTCTCTGGCTTGCAAAACACTTCGCTGGCCATCGACACCGTCAGTAACAACATTGCGAATGCAAATACCATTGGCTACAAGGCGGGTGAATATGTCTTTGCAGATCAATTCATGAAGGCCGTCAATCCTGCAGATCAAGCACGCGTTGGCATGGGCACTCAATCTCTGGGTGTGCGTCGCCCCATGTTGCAAGGAACGATCACGAACTCTGCAAATCCACTGGATTTAGCGATTAGCGGCAAAGGTATGTTCCGATTGCTACAGGGCTCAGGTGATGGAAACGTTGACCCTTCAGCAGTTTATTACTCGCGCAATGGCCAATTCAGAATAGACAAGCAAGGTTATATCGTTAATGAAAATGGTATGTACTTGACTGGCTACCAACCTTCCTTGGATGGCAATTCAATTACAGATGATTTCATTGATGGCGGTGTCGACCACAACGGGAATAAAAAACGTGGCCGCTTATTGATGCCGGATAGCAATTTACCTGGTAACACGACGACTGAATCAAAAATTGCTGCCATGTTGGACGCAACGAGCGTAGCGTTTACATCTACAGCGAATGTTTCATTTGATCCAACACAAGCAACATTCAATAACAAAACGACTCAAACTGTTTTTGATACCGAAGGAAATTCACATACGTTGGAAGTTTTCTATCGGCGCGTAAGTGATGGAACTCTGACGATCACATCGGGCCCCAATGGTTACACCTATTCGCCCGGACCTTCATCTTCGCCCAACACTTTGGGAACAACCCAGGTCACCATCAATCAAAATTCTGTTTTAAGGATGGATACTGCAGCAAGCGCCAGTTCGCAATCTGCAAGTTCAACTTCCTCTACAACAATCAATTTATCTTCAGCAGCATCTAACGCGGGTGTTGGCGTTAACGTGACAGGCTATCGTGTTTTTGTAAACGGTGTTGATTCAGGTGCAACTGTTTTATCTGGCGGTAGCTCAACAACTCTAACAACAACAGGTGCTGTGATTGTTCCGTCTGGTGCAGCAGTTTCATTTTATGCTCCTAAACAAGCAACCACCTTATCTGCCAATGTAGTCGCTTCCACAACGATACCAACTGCTGCTGCCGTATCCAGTGCCAGTGTCGGCGATCGGATCTTCATCAATGGCATAGATACAGGTAAAACTGTAGCGAGTATTTCTGGTTTGAATGTGACTGCCTCAGCTGCGATATCGGCCTCGTCAGCAGACAAAATAACTTTTTTCAAGCCTAATTTAGACATGACGCTTATTGCGCCAGATGGTACAGAAATTACGCTACAAGGTTTTGGAAATAAGAAGAACTCTGGTGAAGAGTTAACGACCACCATGGCAAAAGTGGAAGTTTATGCTTCAATTGATGGTCGTTTTTATGACTATAACGATCCTACATCGACATCCAACCGTGCTTTAGATCCACAGACGCCTGGCGTGTTGGGCTACAAAGCAGTCTCTGAGATGAGATTTATCGGCGGGCGCAACCTCGACTCATTGGTTACAGACCCTGCATCGGGAAATCCATTGTTTAAGACAGTGACAAAACTTTCAACGCAAGTGTCTGGTGCTGGCGGGGGTAAAACATCTTTGGTGTTTGATCTTGACTTGTCTGATACGAGCTTAGAGTCTGGTCCATTTCAAATCACGCACAGTATTCAGAATGGTGAACCCTTGGCTCGATTGACCAATGTGACAGTCGACAACGAGGGTCGTATTGTTGGTGTGTACGGCACTGGCAAATTGCAGTACGTAGGACAGCTGGCTTTGGTGCATTTTGAAAATGCCGAAGGTTTGATCCCAATTGGAAAAAATGCGTTTGCTGCTTCAGTCAGTTCAGGTACTGAGGGTTCTGTTGAGGGTGTGCTGGTAGGTCGTGCAGGGACTAACATTTTTGGCGATGTCAAAGGTCAAGCTCTTGAATCATCAACGGTTGATTTGGCCAACGAATTAGTTCGTTTGATGGTTTTGCAACGTTCTTACAGCGCAAATTCACAGAGCATGAAGGCCTTTGACCAAACGCTCCGCGATACTTTGCAAATGGTCGGCTAATCAATTGATTAGAACTTTTGAACTTAAATCATGATTGATCGATTTGCATTTACAGCAATGACTGGTGCCAAGCATGCGATGGGGCAGCTTGCGACGACCACTCACAACATGGCAAACCTGCAAACACCAGGTTTCCGAGAAATGCTATCGATGTTCAGAGCGGTACCCGTTGACGGCGCAAATGCTGACTCTAGAGCATTTGTGGTGGACTCAACACCTGGTGCAGATTGGTCTCCAGGATCAGTTTCACCAACAGGCAATCCTCTGGACATTGCTATTCAAGATCAGGGTTTATTTGTAGTTCGGCGCGCAGACGGCCAAGAGGCATTTACGCGATCAGGAAAGTTTCATTTGGATCCTCAAGGTTTTTTGGTTAACTCTGCTGGATTACTTGTACTTGATGACAGAGGTTCTGAAATTCAAGTACCAGAAGGCAGTCAAGAAATCCAAATCCAAGCCAATGGAACTGTGCGAGTTACGTTGCTAGGGCAATTGATTGACACACCGATTGCACGGTTAAAGCTTGTGAATCCCGAGCCACATTCTTTAGAACGTTTGCCTGATGGTTTATTTTCTTCGAATGAGTATTTATCTTCTTCGGAAGATGTTCGAGTGCTGCAAGGCTCGTTAGAGGGGAGCAATGTCAATGCTGCTCAAGCAATGGCTCAAATGATTGCTCAAAATCGTTTGTTTGATTTGAATATTCGCTTAGTCCAAGTGGCAGAGCAAAACTCGAAAACCGCAGGGATATTGATGTCCTTGTCTAGAGCCTAAGAACTCTTGCATAAAAGGAGATAGAACATGTTGAGATCGCTTTGGACAGCCAAGACAGGCTTAGACGCACAGCAAACAAATTTAGATACCATTTCCAACAACTTGGCTAACGTATCGACCACAGCATATAAGCGTGTTCGTCCTGTTTTCGAAGATTTGCTTTATCAAAATTTGCGCAGTCCCGGTCTTGTCGAAGAATCTGGCGGTGGTTATTTGCCCGCAGGTCTTCAAGCAGGTAATGGATCACGAATTTCTGCTACCCAGCGTATCAATAGCGCTGGTTCACTCATTCAAAGTCAAAATCCATTGGACATGGCCATTAATGGCAATGGATTCTTTGTCGTTTCCACTGGAGATGGCATCGCTTACACGCGTGCAGGAAACTTCATGCGCAATGATCAAGGTCAAATTGTGACGCCTGGTGGAAACGTTGTGTACGGTGAAAATAGTTCAGGCTCTACTCCAGGACCATTGAATGCAGCAGGAATCGTTATTCCATCCAATGCAACTGCTGTCGTCATTGGTACTGATGGTACTGTTAGTTGGTATGGTCCAAACACTACTTTACCGAATGTGGCAGGTCATATTGCAATTGCAAATTTTGTTAATCCTGCTGGACTTTCGACGGGTGGTGGTGGCCTGTACTACGAAACAGCTTCATCGGGTACACCGCAAATTGGAGTTGCTGGCCATGATGGATTTGGTTCAATCAGTCAGTACTACACAGAGCAATCTAATGTGAATGTGGCTGAAGAATTGGTTTCTTTGATTGCGGCTCAACGCGCTTATGAAATTACAGCCAAATCAGTGGCAGCTTCTGATCAAATTCTTCAAAAATTAGGACAACTGTGATGAAAAATACAGCATTACTTTTGTCAGTGGTGGCTGTGTTAGCGGGTTGTGCAGACTTACCTTCAGCTAGCAAACAGTCATTGCTTACCAATGAAACGACCATTCGTCCTCAGCTGCTGGAGGTATCTGTAGCGAGTCGCGGTTCGTTGGTGCCTGCTGCGCAAGTCAATCCAAATCATTATCGAGGCTTGTTTGAAGACCGTCGAGCTGCGCGTGTTGGCGATACGCTTACCGTTCTTCTGAATGAAACTACGCGTGCAAGCAAAGACGGTGGAACGATGGCAAGCCGTAGTTCTGCCAATAGCGCGAATATTGGTTTTAATTCTTTAAAAAATCAAACTGGCAATACCGCTTCATCAAGCAGCCGTTCTTTGACCGGCGGCGTAGCCAATGCGGGTGCAACAAATTTTGACAGTAAAGGTGGCTCAACTGCTTCCAATCAGTTTAGCGGCACCATTACCGTGACTGTTCTAGAGGTTTTGCCAAATGGCAATTTGAATGTGGGTGGTGAAAAACGATTGGCAGTCGGGAATGAAGAAGAGGTCATTCGATTTGGCGGGATTGTTTCACCAGTCAATTTACAGGGGAACACCATCCTATCTTCTCAAGTGGCTGATGCTCGAATTGAGTACCGTGGGGCTGGCATCACAGACGAAGTAAAAAATCCTGGTTGGATGACCAAATTATTTGTTCGTTTTTCACCAAATTGAGTTGTATTTTATGAAATACCGCCAAATTATTCATTCCTTATTAGCATTCTCTTTGTTACTTTCTGCCAGTTTCAGTTGGGCAGAGCGACTCAAAGATATGGCAGTTGTTTCAGGACAACGTCCTAATCAGCTCATTGGATATGGTCTTGTCGTTGGATTAGATGGGACTGGCGATAGTTCTGGACCTAACCCAGTGACAGGTCAAACCATTGTGACGATGTTGAATTCCTTGGGAGTTTCAATTCCACCTGGTGTTAATTTGCAATCACGCAACGCCGCGGCGGTGATTGTGACTGCTGAGCTAGCTGCTTTAGCGCGTCCTGGGCAAGCCATGGATGTCACAGTCTCATCGTTGTCTAACGCTCGCAGTTTACGAGGCGGTACGCTGTTAATGACACCTCTGAGAGCTGCAAATGGACAAGTGTATGGTCAAGCACAGGGCTCTGTCGTGATACCAGGCGCCTCTGTTTCCACCAATTTATCTAGAACCACTGTCAATCAACTGTCTTCTGGCCGCATTCCTGGCGGTGCCCTAGTCGAGCAAGCGGCACCTGAGGCCGATATGAATCCTTTGGTTGAATTCAATTTTCACAAGGCAGATTACGTTCAAACAAAACGAGCTGTTGAGGCAATTGAACGAATATTGAACCCTGCTGACGTTTTTCCTATTGACGCTAGAACTGTCGCAGTGCGTGTGCCAACTGATCGAACACAGCGCATGAATGTCATGTCGCAGCTTTTGGAATTGGATGTTGAGAGCTCGTTGGACCTTGCTAAGGTTGTTGTGAACGCACGAACAGGTTCAGTCGTAGTTAACCAATCAGTTCGGCTTGCACCTTTTGCGGTAACGCATGGCAATTTAACAATTCGTGTTCAAACCAACAATCAAGCAGTACAACCCGGCTTGCTTTCTCGCAATCGTGCTGTGATTCAACGCAACGACCGCGTCATTATCGATCAGGGACCCACTGGTCAAATGATTCAAGTGGACGAAGGCGCTTCACTGGAACAAGTGGTTCGAGCGATCAATATGTTGGGCGCGACACCGCAAGACTTGATGTCAATATTGCAGGCAATGAAATCTGCTGGTGCATTGCGTGCTGAATTGGAAGTCATCTGAGATGGCAGATCTTCTATTTTCGGGGTTGATCTCTGCTAAACCGTTAACGGTACCCGTTGAAGACACTGCTCAGATCAAAAAAATCAAGCAAAGTGCGCAAGAATTTGAAGCAGTTCTTTTGCGTCAAATGCTTAAAGAAATTCGTTCATCTGCGATAACGGATCCAAACAAGTCCAGTAATTCAACTTACGTACAGATGGCAGATGAGCAACTGGCAAATCTGATGGCAGCACAAGGTGGCTTTGGCTTTGGCAAGGCGATGGCGGATCAAATGTTGAAGCAGGTCAAGGCAGCCCAACTAATCAATTCTGGCATCAATGCCGTAAACCATAAATAAACCTGTTTTTCTGCATTAACAGACGACCCAACGGATAAAAGACGTGAGAACTGCTGCTCTTTTCGATAGTGCCATGGCTGGCCTGCAATCTGCGCAGGCGGGCATGATGGTGACATCGCAAAACGTCACAGGCTCATCCATTGACGGGTATGTCAGGCGTACGTCTAATCCACGCATCAATGGCATGTCACCCACATCCGTGGACTTGACTGGAACCTCATTTGCAGTAGAAGGATTTAGTCGTTATTTTGATAATTTATTGCAAGGGCAGGTTCTTGCACAGCAAAGTAAGACGACTTACAGCCAAACTTTGCTTCAAGCAACGACGCCTCTCGACGCAATGTTGACCGATCCAGCCACATCGTTGGCCTCGGCATTGGGGAATTTTTTCAATGCTGCAGGATCGATTGCCAATGAGCCTCAAAATTTTGCTTACCAGCAAAGTTTGATTGGAACGGCTAGGCAAGTGGCAGATCGCATTAGAGGTATGGCAGATGTGGTGGGTGGTATTTCGACCAATGCATCAAAGGCATTGGCAGATGTTCTTAACCAAGCAAATACCTTGACACCACAGTTGGCATCTGTCAACGCAAAAATTAGAGCCTCTGCTACGCCAGGTTTGGCTTATCCCTCTGCAGATTTATTAGACGAGCGAGATCGAATCGTGCAGAAGTTACAGGAGTTGGTGGGTGGAACCACCTTAATCAATGAAGACGGAACAGCAAGTTATTTGGTCAATGGACAGCATTTAGTTGATCGCGAAATTGCAAATACATTTACCAACAATACGGGTACTGCGCCAGTCCGCAGTGATCTCCCTTTAACGAGTCTTCGTATCAAATTGACTACAAGAGACGTTAATGCCCCAGTATTAACCCCTTTGTTGATGGAAGCTGTGCCACAACTTGGTAGCAACGGAACGCCATTATTAGATTCAAACGGTAATTCGATGATGATGCCTGGGCAAAGCGTTTTGCAAGATGGTAAGGCCGGTGCATACATTCACCTCATGCAGACTTTTGTGCCTACCGTACAAAAGGGAATTGATTTATTGGCTGCTCAATTAATACGTCAGGTTAATAAAGCTGTTAGTGGCACTGGTGGTGCTATCGCACCTATTTTTGGATTTAAATCGACGATAGCGGGAGGTCAGGCACTGACCAGTGGACCCTTGCTAAACAACCTTTTTGATCCTGCTTCCTCTGGCACTGATGCCAGTTATGCAAATATCATTGAAGCGTCAAATCCTTTAAGTAGTCATTACAAACAATCAGTTGAAACACACTTGACGAAGCCAGAAATTGACGCTCGTTTGTTTACAGTCGTGGGCACATTTGATGTTTCACAATTTAGCAATGTAGATGCCACAGCCTCAGCTTATCTTGAAAATTTGAGAGACAAATTTTCCTCGCCTTTGACCTTTATTACCAGCAGCATCGCTACAACGATTGCAACTTGGAAAAATGATAACAAGGCGAATGAAGCTTTGCAAAAAACTTTAGTCGATCAAAAGTCAGCGATCACGGGAGTTAATTTAGACGAGGAGGCTGCCAATTTGGTGAAGTATCAGCAGCTCTACAACGCATCTAGCAAATTGATGCAAACCGGTCGTCAAATGTTTGATACTTTGTTGGGCATGTTGTCCAATTAATGTTCAGGAAATTGAGTCATGAGAATCAGTAGCCAACAAGTATTTGATAGCAGCGTTCAGTCCATGCAACAACACACATCTGATGTGGTTGAGGCACAACGTCAAATTTCATCTGGTCAAAAATATCGTTTGGCTTCAGATGATGCGCTTGCCGCGGGTCTAGGGGTTCAAATTGCGTGGGACAAAACTCAGTTTGGTATGTTCAAGGTCAATCAAGATCACATCAACGCCTCTTTGACTTCAACGGATGCCCAACTGAACAGCATCAACATCGCTTTGACTAAGTTTCAGCAAATGATGGTTCAAGGTCGCAACGATCCATTGGGTTCAGAGGGTCGAAAAATTTTGGGCCAACAAGCTGAATCACTGATTGCGACTGTTACTCAATTTGCCAACGCAAAAGATGCAAACGGTCAGAATATTTTTCGTGCTGAACCTGTACCTTCTGTCCTTGTTGCACCAAGTGTCAGCATGGAAACAGGACTCAGCTACAACGAAATCATGGTAGGACCTTTAGTGACAGGTAAAGATGTCTTGGCAATCATGACTTCCATCAAGACAAAGTTGTCAGCTGGTAATTCTCCGTCTGATGAAGACATGGTGAACTTTCAGGCGGCTTTGAAACAAGTCACCCGTGCACAAGTGAAGACGGGTCTGCTGCAGAATCAATTAGATGCCGCTACAGAGGCTGCTGAAGTTCAGAAAACCAACGTTGAAATACAGAGAAGTAACCTTTTAGACACCGACTTGGCGACAGCCACAGCCAGTTTGGTTAAATCAAATGCACTTTTGCAAGCGGCTCAATCTGTCATGACCAAACTTGACGTCAACACTCTTTTCCAAAAATTATGAACATTCCAATTGGTTGGCTTATTGCCTTTGCAACAGCGTTTGGCGGATTTGTATGGCTTGGTGGAGAGCTGCATCAGCTCTGGGTGCCTGAAGAATTTGTCATTATTTTTGGTGCAGCCTTGGGTGCTTTGGTTGCTTCCAACAAATGGCGTAACCTCAAAAATCTCGTCAAAGCATTTGGTCGAATTTTTGTAAGAGCCGAAACGAATAAGGCAGCCAATTTAGCGCTTTTGTGCCTCATGTTTGAGTTGCTTCAAAAGCTTAAACGTGATGGCGCTCTGTCAATTGAGAGTGATATCACGTCGCCAAAATCTAGCGCGTTGTTTGCTAAATATCCCGCCGTTTTGAAAAATAGCAGACTTTTGGAATTCATCACAGATTATTTCAGAATGATGATGGATGGCTCTGTGACTTTAAGTCAGCTTGAGACTGTGATGGCTCAAGAAATTGAAGTTTTGAATCAGGAGTCTTTGGAGCCCTCAGATTCTATGGTCACTCTAGCCGACAGCATGCCTGCTTTTGGTATCGTTGCCGCCATTGTGGGGGTGATTCATACATTGGCTTCAATCAAGATGGGCAAATCGCCTGGAGAGATTGGCGAGAGTATTGCTGCTGCTTTGACTGGAACATTGTTTGGTGTATTCAGTGCTTATGCCATGTTTGCGCCAGTTGCTCGAATTCTTGAGCAAAATGCAGCAACCAATTTGCGACCCTTTGAAGCCGTTAAAGAAATACTGATTGCTTATTACAGTAATTTTTCTGCGCCTGTAGCTGTGGAATATGGACGGAAAGTTCTTTACACCGATCAGCGTCCTAGCATGACCGAATTGGAAGCTGGTGTCATGTCAACATCTGGTTCAAGTTTGCGCGGATAAAACCTCATGGCGACAATCAAAATTGAGCCTGTTGCTAGACGCAGTCGCCCACCAAAGCGAGAGAGAAGGCACGCTGGCAAAGGCAACTGGAAGCTGGTTTACGCTGACTTTGTGACAGTGCTCATGGCTTTTTTTATCGTCGTTTGGATTTTGCTTTTCGATTTGGTATCTGAGCGTGAAAAGTTTGATAAAACTTGCCTGGATCCACTCAATGCCGCTCTTCAAAAGCAAATCAATGAGGATCTAGTTTTGCAAAAAGGGACCAATCCTTTGCAAATTGAATATTCTCAAGAAGGCCTCAGAGTTACTTTAATGGACACGCGTGAACCCATGTTTCAACGAGGTGGAACGACGCTTTCTGATTTTGCTAAACAACAATTTCAAAAAATTGCGTCTGTCGTAGACATGTGTCCTACACACAAACTTAAAATTGAAGGCTATACAGACTCAACACCTTATGCTGGCGGCGCAGTAGGCTACGGCAATTGGGAGTTGTCGGGTGAGCGTGCGAATGCCGCACGGAGAGAATTGGTTGCGCAAAAGGTTGCAACTGATCGCATTGCCCAAGTCATTGGTTATGGTGACAGCGTGCCTACATTGCCAGACGACCCTACCAATGCAGTCAATCGAAGAATTTCTATCACCATCTTGCCACCTTTGAAAGAGAAGCGTGATTTGATGATGAACGACAAGAACTGATGGTTTTTTGTCGCTCCAACTGAAACTGTCTTAAGGTTGTGTTTTCTGAGGTGTTGCATAACCCCTCAAGCTTCCAACATTTTCGATGACAATGTCGCTTGAGTTGGGCATCCGAGAGGCAGCTTTTTTGGCAATCTCTGCAGTTCTAAATGGACCGTCTACCAACAAATACCTCAGTTCATTCGAGCCATCCACTCGAACAGGAACAACATGGGTTCGCTTGAGCCATTCGTTGTTTTCAATTTCTTTTTGAGCTTCTTGTACTGAGGTAAAAGTTTGAAGCTCCAAAACGAAATGATCTTCTGGTAACTTCATAAGCCAACGCTGGCCCTGTAAGACCACTTCATTCATCTCTGCTGTACTTGCTGCAGATGAATTTTCTTTGATGGCGCTTGATAAATCCTCTGATGAAACAGCTTTGATATTTTTATTTTTGTATGTGAAAAGGCTCAGAATTTTTTCGCCAAATTCAGGGTGTAAAACAGCAGATACAGCCACTGAAATACTCAAGAGACCTGAAAAAATAATGACCCATGGGAGAATTTTTCTCTTAGGTGATGATGACGTTTTACCGTCATTGGGAGCTTCTGAATGGTTCGCATTCGATGATTTTTGAACTTGTTCAGATTTTTTTGAACTTTGATCGTCTGCATTCAAAGCGGCCGTCTTTGAGGCGCCTAGTGCGCTTGCATTTTTTTCTGATTTGGCCAATTGGTTAAAAAATCCAACGGCAATTTCCTCTGTGCCGTTTCGACGCGCTTGTTGTATGGCATTGAGTTTTTGTTCTGGCGTGGGCAAACTCAAATACCAAGTATTGATTTTTGGATTGTTCTCAAAAACTGAAAGTACTTCAGTTTCACTTGAATCAAACATCAATACGGCACAAATGCCTGCACCAGGAAAATTCTCAATCAACTTGAGCAATATTTGAATGTCTTTTTCGCCCAGTGCTTTGGCGTCTTGGATGAGCCAAATTTTGTCAGGCATGCCTTTAGGATTAGGGCGCGTGGCCACTTCAAATGACAAACTGTTCAAAATGGCATTGAAGCGTTCGAGCAGTCCTTCAGTGTCTGCGGGCAACAAGACTTCCAATGACGTTTGTGGAAAGGCGCGATAGATTCTTTGAACTACCAATTCGCCGTAGTAGGACAGCAACGCTTTGTGCTTGCTGAGCAATATCAGGCTTTTGTTGTCCTGCCGGAGTGCTGTTAGGTAGCTTTCAATCTGCAAACGGTCCGCGGCCCTGAAAAAAATTTCAGGGTTGTCGGACGCGGTCTGATCGTTGAATCCACTCATATCACGTGGATTCTAGTGTGCTTAACCTCAAGTCATCCGGCCAATGGCACAACTGACAAAGGATTTGGCATTGGTAATGCCTGCCGCGAGGCCCGCAACGGAGCCTTTTTCTGGGTAGCCCATTGAACGCAATTTGTCGATGACGGTTTGCTTGATGGATGCTTCGCCCGAAAAACTGACCAACTGTTTTTCGCGGTCAATGACCAAATTGGAAACCTGAGCCACGCTGTTGATACCCTTGACGATGGAGTTTTCGCAACCACCGCACTTGATGTTTTCAACTTCAACTTGAAATGTTTCTGTCATGACATGCTCCTTTTAAAAAGCCCGCTCACTGAATAGTTTGGTAAGCAATTAGTATGCGCTTTTCGGAAGATTATCGTCTGATTTAAATCAAACTAGAACCCCTTAACAGCACTGTCGGGGTGGTTTTTAGGCTCCCTACGCCTGCTGGGATAGTCTTGGCGAGTGTATCTAGCTCACTTAGAATCAGGGCAAACTTCTTTAACCACAAACTCGGCAGTTTCTAAATGAGCCTCAAAATCGTTGTCTATTCAAAGTCAGCTTGCCCTCAATGCGAGTCTGCCAAGATGATTCTCAAGTCCAAGTCCTTGGCTTTCGAGGAAATCAAGATCGATGACGAAGCCGAGCGCATGGCCTTTTATGAAAAGTGCGGGCCCTCTGTTCGCCAGATGCCCCAAATTTTCATCAACGATCAGCGCGTGGGTGGCTTGGCAGGTTTGCAGGCAGCCCTGGCCCAAATTACGCAGTAGTTTGTCCGTTCAATTTGTCTTGCGTTCG
>JACCEB010428396.1_pt1 | contig 33310 bp, 39 predicted proteins | sample 7454761 | NCBI WGS metagenome assembly JACCEB01 (sample SAMN15323454, study PRJNA562643) | freshwater metagenome | isolation source: river surface water | place: USA:Blue River Watershed | collected 2017-08-18
CGGCTATTGATCTGCATTTTTCTTTAGCCGCTCGCGAAGCCACTTTTCCACCGAGGGAAAAACAAACTTGCTGACATCCCCGCCCAAAAGGGCGATCTCCCGCACAATAGTGCCGGAAATAAATTGATACTGATCCGAGGGTGTGAGAAATAAAGTCTCAACATCAGGCAGCAGGTATCGATTCATACCCGCCATCTGAAACTCATATTCGAAGTCAGATACTGCCCGCAGGCCCCGAACAATAATCTTGGCGTTGTGTTCACGAACAAAATCTTTCAAAAGGCCCGAGAAGCTGGCCACCTTCACGTTGGGATAGTGGCCCAAGACCTCGGTAGCGATGTCCAGGCGCTCTTGCAGTGAGAAAAACGGCCGCTTTGCACGGCTATCGGCAACACCGACGATCAACTGCTCCACCAGCTTGCTGGCCCTGCGAACAAGATCCTCATGGCCGCGGGTCAGAGGATCAAATGTGCCCGGATAGACCCCGATTAGCATCTTGCGCTCCCTGTGATGCACTGAATTGGAGCAGATGATAATGAACCGCGCCTGCCTTGTCTGCGCGAAACTTTGTTAGGCCATGGGCCGCCATCCCATCAGCGTCCAGCGGAGCCTCGGATTCCACATACATCAGGCCAGTGGGCGCCAGCAGCCGAGCGGCCATCGGAATCATGCGCCCAACCATGCCCTCACCAAACGGCGGATCCATAAAAATCAAATCAAAGCCACCCGGAGCCGCGGCCGGACACCACTCCTGGGCCTTCGCTCTGACAATTTGGCACTCTGGGGCACCGCCGACGCGGTTGATCCACTGGGCGATTGCGTGGGCCGCAAGCGCATCAGATTCGACAAAGACGACCTGGACTGCACCTCTTGAGGCGGCCTCTAGGCCAAGTGCGCCCGTGCCCGCGAACAGATCCAGACAGCGCCAGCCATCCAGCCGCTGGCCCAGCCAATTAAATAAGGTCTCCCGAACGCGATCGGGCGTCGGGCGCAGGCCCCTGAGGTCTTGAACTGGGATTGGGCGACGCTTCCACTTGCCCGCAATAATTCGCAGCTGGCCCATACAGCGGGCTAAGGCGCAAAGCCCTCAGGCCCAGCAACAACAATGACCGACATCTGCTCCGGTGTGATCACTCGGCCCATCGCGCGACGAATGTCCTCGCGCGTGACACGCGAGACTTTCGAGGTCCAGGTATCCAGATAATCAAGCGGCATATCGTAGAAATTAATCTGAGCTAAGTTATCCAAAAGCTTACGGTTTGTATCAAGTCTTAAGGCAAAGCCTCCGATTAAGTTCTGCTTGGCCGCCTTGAGCTCTTTTTCGGTTGGGCCCTCTTGGAGAAAACGTTTTAAGGTTTTTTCCATCACCTCAAGGGCCTCGGGTGCTTTAGCCTTCTGGGTCTGCAGGCTCATCATGAACGGGCCGGGCTGGGCCAGCGGCTGAAAGGCGCTAAAGACGCTGTAAGAGAGGCCTCGTTTTTCTCGAATCTCTTCAGTCAGCCGCGACACAAACCCACCCCCGCCAAGAATGTAATTGCCAACAGTCAAAGCAAAAAAATCTGGATCGTCGCGGGCAATGCCGGGAAGCCCCAACCAGAGGTGGCTCTGGCTGGCAGGGTGGGCAATGGCTTGGCGCACAGCCGAAGGCCGAACATTTAAGGCAGCAGGATGCTGGCGTGAGGGCATATGTGTCTGCGCACCTGCAGCCGGATTTGTGGGGGCCGCAGAGAAGAGCTGCTCGACGAATGTCCGGGCCTGGGCCTCTGTCAGTGCGCCCACAATCGTGACCCGCATGCGATTGGCCTGCCAATACTGCTGATGAAATCGAATGAGATCATCAACCCCAATCGCATCAACGGTCTCGGGAGCGGCCTGCTGGCCATAGGGATGGGCGGGATAAAGCGCACGCCAGAGGGCTTTGGTTGCAATCGATTGAGGCTGGGTCATCGACTCACGTAGCCCCGCAGCAGTTCTTAATTTTTCCCGCTGCAAAATCGCCTGATCAAATGCGGGCTCAAACATCATTCGAGATAAAAGCCTGGCAGCCCGCTCACGAACTTCTGCATCCGATAGGGTCCTGAGCGTGATACCAGCCCGATCCAACGACACGCTACCACCACGCTGAACCGCAAGCTCGGCGAAGGCCTCGCTGATTTGTATCTCATTCATTGCAGGCATCGGCCCATTGGCCCGAATCCCGCGCGGCAGCATTGCTCCCACCATTGTGGCAAGGCCCGCCCGCGCTGCGGGCTCCCAGCGGCTGCCCGCATCCACGTCAATCGCAACATCGACCATCGGAATTTCCGGTGCAGAGAGAAAAAGCACGCGCACACCCGCTGCCGTAGTCCACTGCCGAAGATCCTGGCTGCGAGCATTTAGGCCCGGAGCTTGAAAAAAGGCGACGACAGCGATCAATGTCAGAAGGATTCGTTTCATCGCTTAGTTCTCAGTGCCGAGTTCCAGCTGCAGGACGCGGCTTGATCGCTGCATTCGATAGCGGCAGCGGCTCAAACTCCAGAACAGTGAGCTGATCATCAGAAAAATATTGCTGAGCAACCCGCTGAATATCTTCCGACCGGATATCCTCTAGCACCTGCAGCCAGCGCTCGGCATCCGCAAGTTCGCGGCCTGCCAATAAGAGCCGGGCGGCCTCCATGGCGATGGAAAACATTGAGTCCTGACGAAAGACCTGACTTGCCTTCGCCTGTCGCTTTAGCCGGCTGAGCTCTTGCTCTCGAACGCCCTCTTTCGCGATGAGTGCAATCTCATCTTTTATTTTCTGCTCAAGCATTGAGAGTGAAGATCCGGGTGCGGCGACAGCCTCCATTAAAAATAATCCGGGGCCGCGCGCAATGCCGTCTGTGCCAGAACTAAACGACAGTGCGATCCTGTCTTGTCGCACCAGACGTTGTACGAGCCTTCCGGTGCCCGGATCGTCCAGAAGCGCAGAAAGTACATCGAGTGCAACAAGATCCCTCGCAGCACGGGCAGAGACAGAGATCGGTCCGAGCGCCTCACGAAACGTGGGGGCCTTGTAGGCCATCATTAAAAACGGATTCTCTGCTGGCGCTTTCAGGCGAGCGCGCCGCGCGCCGCTTTGGGTCGGCTCCTCTTGCGGTTTACGCGCGGGCAGGGCCCGGGATCGCATCGGTCCGTAAAAGTCCTGTGCCCACTGAAAAACCTGATTGGCTTTTACATCGCCCGCTACCACCAAGATCATATTGTTGGGCGCATACCAATCCCGGTACCACTGCTGCACATCAGTCAAGTTAAGGTTCTGAAGATCATTCATCCAGCCGATAATGGGGTTTCGCACGGGGCTTGCCTGAAAGGCAACGGATGTAAGGGTTTCGAAGGCAAGGCTCGAAGGATTGTCATCCGTACGAAGACGCCGCTCCTCCATGACGACCTGAATTTCTTTTTTAAACTCCTGATCGTTGAGCTTTAAAAACCGCTGACGATCTGCCTCGAGACGCATCACCTCACGTAGAGAGTCTTTGTGGACTTGCTGGAAGTACCCTGTGTAGTCTTTCGAGGTAAATGCATTTTCTCGGCCGCCGAGCGCAGCAACGCGCCGACTAAACTCTCCTGGGCCCAGATTCTGAGTGCCCTTAAACATCATATGCTCCAAAACATGGGCAAGGCCCGATCGGCCACTGACTTCGTCAATAGAGCCAGCCTTCACCCAGACCATGTGCAGGGCCGTTGGTGCGCGTGGATTCTCATACACCAGTACCCGCATTCCATTGGCCAAAGTGCGGTCAAGGCTTGGCTTTAAGGGCTGGCCATAGGCGACCGTGGCCATAAGAACCAGTGCACAAACTGCTGAGGAAAAAATTGATCTGATTAGCATCTCGAGCCTCAGACTATAGAATCTTTTCTTAAATAAAGCGCAGACCACAAACAAGATGATAGGTTTCCTCGGGCTCGGCCGGGCCCTCGATCGGCTGAAACTAAACCGGCTCAAAGATGGGCTGGCCAAAACCCGTGATCAGCTGGGGGCGATCTTTACAGGCCGCAGGCTGGATGAATCATGGTTCGATGATGTCGAGACTGCGTTACTCACAGCTGATGTGGGCAGCCAGGCCAGCTCCGACTTAATGCGCGATGTTCGGCAGGAGATTAAGGCGCATGGGCTCAACGATGACAGCCCGCCACAGGCGCTGCGTCAGGCAGTGGCCGACTGTATCGAACGGGCTCTTTCCCCCTTGGCTGGAGATGGCTTGAATCGCCCAACGGCCGGTGCAGGCCCGAATGTCGTGATGGTGGCTGGGGTGAATGGGGCAGGGAAAACCACATCGATCGGCAAGCTTGCCCATGCCTGGAAAAGCGCAGGAAAAACGGTGTTGCTCGGGGCCGGCGATACGTTTCGGGCCGCAGCCCGGGAGCAGCTCATGGTCTGGGGCGCGCGTAATCAGGTTGATGTGATTTCGCAGGCCCAGGGCGACCCCTCGGCAGTGGCCTACGATGCGGTCAGCGCCGGGGTTGCGCGCCACGTCGATGTCGTCATTGTCGACACTGCCGGCCGGCTACCCACGCAACTGCACCTGATGGAGGAACTTAAGAAGGTCAAGCGCGTTATGGCCAAGGCGCTGCCCGATGCGCCTCACGAGGTCTGGCTTGTCATTGATGGTGGCACCGGCCAAAACGCGATTGCCCAGGTCAAGGCCTTCGATGATGCCTTAGGCTTAAGTGGACTCGTCGTGACAAAACTCGATGGCACGGCGAAAGGCGGTGTGCTGTTGGCGATTGCGAAAGCACGGCCCATCCCGGTGCGCTACATCGGCGTAGGCGAAGGCATTGAGGATCTGCAGCCCTTTGATGCGAAGGCCTTTGCGGCGGCATTGGTGGGCAATCTTTAAAAGCTTGGTTTGTGACTTATGCCGGCACGCAATCCACGAAATATTCGATTTTTCCGCCAACTTTTTGCTCGACCAGCCCATGGATATCGGCCTCGAAGCCGGGAAATTCAGCATTAAAGCGGCGCGCAAACTGCAGATACTGAATGATGGTTTTATTAAAACGCTCGCCAGGAATCAGCAGTGGAATACCCGGCGGATAAGGGGTGAGCAGGCTCGTAGTGATGCGGCCCTCGAGCTGATCAATAGGCACCCGCTGGGTCTTGCGGTGAGCCAGATAACCAAACGCTTCGGCTGGCTTCATTGCAGGATTCATATTCGAGGGATACATCTCGGTGGTCAGCCGGGCAATATCGTTGGCCTTATACATATCATGCAGCTGCTGGCAGAGATCCGCCAGACCAACGCGCTCGTATTGCGGCTGCTTGGCGCAAAACTCTGGCAGCACGCGCCACATTGGCTGATTTTTATCATAGTCGTCTTTGAATTGCTGCAAGGCGGTTAGCAGTGTGTTCCAGCGGCCCTTGGTGATGCCGATCGTAAACATGATGAAAAACGAATAAAGGCCAGTCTTCTCGACAATCACACCATGCTCGGCGAGATACTTGGTCACGATCGAAGCCGGAATACCGCGGGCATCAAACTCCCCTTTGATATTCAGTCCCGGAGTGATCACCGTGGATTTGATTGGATCCAGCATATTGAATCCCGGCACCAGTCCATCAAAGCCGTGCCAGTCATCGTTGGGGTCGAGCTCCCACTCCGAGCGATTGGCCATGCCCCAGCTATCCGCGGTGACATCCTCTGGGCCCCAGACCTTGAACCACCAGTCCAGGCCGAACTCTTCATCCACCTTGCGCATGGCCCGGCGAAAATCCAAAGCCTCGACGATCGACTCCTCAACCAAGGCGGTTCCGCCTGGCGGCTCCATCATGGCGGCCGCCACATCGAGTGAGGCGATGATCGCGTACTGCGGACTGGTCGAGGTATGCATCAGATACGCCTCGTTAAAGAGGTCCCGGTCGAGTTGACGGGTCTCGCTTTCCTGCACCAGCACCTGCGAGGCCTGTGACAGGCCCGCTAATAGCTTATGGGTAGATTGTGTTGAAAATACCAGTGGATCTTTCGGCCTCGGACGATCCTTTCCGATGGCATGCATGTCTTTATAAAAATCATGAAAACAGGCATGCGGAATCCAGGCTTCATCGAAATGTAAGGTGTCAATGGTGCTACCGATCACCTCTTTAATCATTTCTACGTTGTACAACACACCATCATATGTGCTTTGCGTGATGGTCAAAATTCTGGGATGGGCGCTGCCGTTTCCATTTTTTAGGGCCTCACGTGCAAAAGGGTTCGCCTCAATTTTTTTCCGAATATTCTCTGGCTTGAATTCCTCAAGCGGAATTGGGCCAATGATGCCGAGGTGATTTCGGGTCGGCATTAAAAACACCGGAATGGCCCCAGTCATCGTAATCGCATGCAACACGCTCTTATGGCAGTTGCGATCCACCACAACGATATCGCCGGGCGCGACCGATGCATGCCAAACAATTTTGTTAGATGTTGAGGTCCCATTCGTCACAAAGAAACAATGGTCGGCATTAAAAATTCGGGCGGCATTGCGTTCTGAGGCTGCTACCGGGCCGGTATGATCCAAGAGCTGTCCCAGCTCATCGACGGCATTGCAGACATCCGCCCTGAGCATGTTCTCGCCAAAAAACTGATGAAACATCTGCCCAACCGGAGACTTCAGAAATGCCACACCGCCAGAGTGGCCCGGGCAATGCCAGGAATAAGATCCATCCTGGGCATATTCCAACAAGGCCCGAAAAAAGGGTGGCGCCAGCGAATCCATATAGGACTTCACCTCGCGCAGGATATGTCGGGCCACGAACTCCGGCGTATCCTCAAACATATGAATAAATCCGTGTAGTTCGCGCAAAACATCATTGGGGATGTGGCGTGAAGTCCGCGTCTCGCCATACATATAAATCGGGATCTCAGCATTGCGAAAACGGATCTCACCAACAAAGGCCCGAATATTTTTCAGCGCCGCATCCGTTTCTTCGGGCGAGCCTGCACCGAATTCCTCGTCATCGATAGACAAAATAAAGGCGGAGGCACGGCTTTGCTGCTGAGCAAACTGCGAGAGGTCGCCGTAACTCGTCACGCCCAAGACCTCGACACCTTCTTTTTCCAAAGCATCTGCAAGCGCGCGAATCCCCAGGCCGGAGGCATTTTCCGAGCGGAAGTCTTCGTCAATGATTACGACCGGAAAGCGAAACTTCATGGCCCAGACCCCCGCGACCGAAAATTGAAGAGACGGGATAGTAGGGCAAAACCCGCCAGGCAGGAGGACTTTGTCCGGCCGACGCCGTAGCGCGTCGCAGGAATGCAACTTGGGGGTTTAGCACTCCCGAACCTAGAGTGCTAGACTTAGCCCTATCAATCTAAAAACGCTTTCGGAGGCTTTCCCAATGAGTGCCCAGGCTCTCTCGGCTGACCATGCCCTGACCGCCTTTTCTCTGTCACCAGTAGGCAACCTGGATGCCTATATCCGGGCTGTCCAACAGTTCCCGTTACTATCCGCAGAGCGGGAAGAGGAGCTCGCCCTCAGGTTTCGAGTGTCGAACGATCTTGATTCAGCACGAGAGTTAGTATTAACTCACTTAAGACTTGTGGTCTCGATTTCCCGGCAGTTCAAGGGCTATGGCCTTCCCCAGGCTGACCTTATCCAGGAGGGAAATGTCGGGCTGATGAAAGCCGTAAAGCGCTTTGATCCTACCCGGGGGGTGCGGCTTGTCTCCTTTGCCATCCTCTGGATCAAGGCCGAGATCCACGAATACATCCTGCGCAACTGGCAGCTGGTAAAGATTGCCACCACCAAAGCGCAGCGCAAACTATTTTTCAATCTTCGGTCGATCAAACAGGCCCTCGGTGTTCAAGAGGGCGTCTCCGCAGACCAGGCGAAACAGATTGCCCGGGAATTAAATGTTGCGCCAAGCGAAGTCCTGGAGATGGACCAGCGTCTTTCGGGAGGGGATATTGCGATCGAGGCCCCTGGCGATTCTGCCGAGGAACGATTTGCCCCGATCGCTTACTTAGCCGCCCCCAATGCGGATCCAGCCCAGGTGGTGGAGACCGAACAGTCAGCGGCAATGCAATCCCAAGGCCTGCTGCGCGCGCTGCACCAGCTCGATGAGCGCAGCCGAGAGATCGTAATGGCGCGCTGGCTTAAAGAGGATGAAGAAGGTGGGGCTGTAACGCTTCACGAATTGGCTGCGCGTTTTGGAATTTCTGCGGAGCGGGTTCGGCAGATTGAGGCTGCAGCTCTCAAAAAGCTTCGGCTCGCCCTGTCTTAATTTTCGGTCTTTCGTCTTTAGCCGGCCATTGCAATGTCAGCGCAGGGTGCAAACCGACTGCTTTCGGCCCTGATCGCTCTGCCCATCTGTTTATTTGCTGGTCTTTCGCCGCATGAAAAGGCTCAGGCAAAAAGCGATATCGGCACAACTGCGGTCGTACACGGACTGCAGTGGGATCTTCATGAGATGACCATCGGTCAAGTCAAACAGATGGCAAAAACAACGGGGTTCATCAGTCAGGCCGAACGCGAGGGCGGTGGTTATGTGTATGAAGCCGGCTGGACGAAAAAATCAGGCTGGACTTGGCGGACGCCATTCGGAGTTCCTGCGCTCGATCGGGAGCCCGCGGTTCATCTAACGTTCGATGAAGCCCAGTCGATCTGTAAATTTTTTGGCAAACGCCTTCCAACCGATCGTGAATGGGTCCAGGCTGCTTATCTCGAGCAGCGTGAACGTTTGCCCGCAGGATTTTTAAAAGGCAAGCGCTATCCTTATCCGAGCGGTGAATCTGCAGCGAGTAGCCATTGTTTAAGCGGCTGCGGAAAATACGATGGCGCTGCACCGGCCGGCAGTTTGATCCGCGGTGTGGGCCATGTACCGGTAATGACCACACCAGCAGGGGTGAATGGTCTACATGACATGGGCGGTAACGTCTGGGAATGGATCGATACTGGCAGCGGCAATGAGCGCATCACGCGCAGCAGCTCCTGGTGGTATGGGCCAGAACGTCAGCAGGAATCGGATATTGCAACCAAGCCTCGGGATACCCGAGTGGTGTACATCGGGTTTCGGTGTGTGCGATGACCCGCACAGCACCAATTACCCCAATCCAGCGAAGGGGCACTAAAGCAAGTAGTGATCCAGCAAGAGTGCGGCAAACAACAGGGCCAGGTAGTTAATCGAATACTTAAAGGTCTTACGGGCAAGCGGCTCAGAATAATTTTTATAAAGCTTCCAGGCAAGCCATAAAAAATATGCGCCCAGCAATAAGGCAGAGGCGAGATACACCACACCACTCATTCCAATGAGGGCCGGCAGCGCCGTCGTTGCAACCAGCAGCAGTGTGTAAAGCAGGATCTGCAGCTGCGTGAATCGAGCGCCGTGGGTCACTGGCAGCATCGGAAGGCCCGAGCGGGCGTAGTCATCGGTGCGATACAGCGCAAGCGCCCAGAAATGGGGCGGCGTCCAGACAAAAATAATCAGAAACAAAACCCAGGCCTCAATGGGTGCCTGGCCAGTTACCGCAGCCCAGCCGAGCACCGGTGGCATCGCGCCCGATGCACCCCCGATCACAATGTTTTGCGGAGTAAGCGGCTTAAGAATCACCGTATAGACAATTGCGTAGCCAACAAAAGTAGCGAGTGTCAGCCAGGTCGTGAGTGGATTAACAAAGGCGTACAGCAAAAAGGTTCCGATGCCACCAAGAATTCCGGAGAACACCAGAGTCTGGAAGGGTGTCAGGGTGCCTGAGGGCAGCGGGCGCCAGGCAGTGCGGGCCATCTTTGCATCGATATGTTGCTCAACCAAACAGTTAATTGCGGCAGCCGCACCTGCAACTAGCGTGATGCCCACCGTGGCGTTGATCAGAGTTCCAAGCGGCACCCAGCCTGGTGTCGACAGCGCCATACCAATTACCGCGCAGAAGGTGATCAGCATCACCACCCGAGGCTTGGTCAGCGCCAGATACTGCTTGAGCAGGGAGGATTGAGGAAGGGTGAAGTCACTCATAAAACAGTTCGGCTGGGCTTAGCCGATGCGAGACGCTTTCAATAAACGATTCAGATCTTTTTTCATACTGCTGGGATCGGGGTTATCGGGAAAGCGCATCATCAGATTTCCCAGTGGGTCAATCATCCAGATATTACTAGCGCCAGCGTTTCGGGAGACAGACTGCGCAGCCACCGATAACCAATTGGTCATCAGGACGTCTTGGTCCGCCATTGCGCCAAGCCTTACTACCCAGAGGCCCTCATGCTCAGCCATCAACGCAGTATCTGGACTGCCCCCATCAGTGAGAATCCATACGCGCTCGACACGATCCCGCTCACGGCCGGTGGTGAGTCGTAGCTGGCGCATCAGCCAGAGCTCCTGCTGGCAGGCCTGGGCGCAATCTGATGGTCCAATCCTGACCATCAGCCATCGGCCTGACCAGTCCCCGAGTGTCGTAAGCGGCCGGCGAGTCCGGGGCTCGGCCTGAACTGCGATAAAGGCACTCTCGGATTTTGGGCTAATTACGGGGCGTACCGGCAGCGAAACCACAGTCACCTGAGGCTCAACAAAGTCTCCGTAATTGGTTCTGCCCTCGGGCTTAATGCCGTAGTAAGTGATGTAAGAGGCAATCACGGGCGCCAGTGTTACGGCCAACACGCCCCAGAGCGGCCAGAGGTTTCGACGGTGCTGCGGTCTCATTGAATCATTTCTCTAATTCGGGGTGCTGATGGCGGGCTTCGGCCGGCGAGGCCGAAGTCGAAACGCAAAAAACAGGCATGCTAGGCACATCAAAAACCACTGTGCGGCATAGCCCAGATGCTTGGAAACATCATCTTCGACCTCGGGCAGTCGACGCATAAGCCCGTCAGAAGCCTCGGACATCTGCCAGACAATCACCGGCCAGACCCGATCATCGCCAATGCGCCGCTGAGAAGCCTGCCAGTCAAAGTTTTGCCAGACATTGTCTGTCGCCTGGCCTGGGCCCTGCTTGCCCAACTCAATTCGCTTCATTACGGAGGCAAGCGCTAAGCCCTCAAGGCGTACCGCATCAACGGCCTCGGGAATCACCACCTGATTCACACCCGGCGGCTTCGGCATCCAGCCACGATTGACCCAGACCCGACTGGAGTCGGCCAGCACCAAGGGGGAGAGCACATGGACTCCTGCGCGGCCCTCCCAGGCTCGGTTATCGAGAGCAATCGATGACGAGTACAGCCACTTTCCGGTCAGCACCACCCGCTGCTGGTCAAGATCCTGTGCGGCGATTCCGTTTTTCCATGGTGACTCTGGGCTGCCCCATGCAGCCGGCGTCTGACGGCCCGTGCGGAGATCGATCATGGCCTGCTTCTCATCAGCTCGGCCAAGCTGCCATAGGCCGAGTTGTATTGCGGTGGCGGAAAGTCCAAGAAACACGATGACGGCCGCCCAGGCTCGGACAGGTCGACTGGTCACCGACGCGGACTCCTGCACAATAGGAGGCCCATGCGAATTTTTATTGCCCTTGTTTTTGTTCTCATTCTCTTTAGCCTTGGATCCGCATTGTTTTACTTGATGCGCGATAAAGGCACGAGCAATAAGACCGTGCAGGCCCTCGCGCTTCGCGTGGGCTTTTCGGTGGCGCTGTTTCTTTTTTTAATCGCCGCCCATCAACTCGGCTGGATCGAGTCGACGGGCCTGCGCTACTAAGTTACAGCCAGTACACCAGGATATAAAGCCCCAGCCAGACCACGTCAACGAAGTGCCAGTACCAGGCGGCAGCCTCAAAAGCGAAGTGGTGATTCGGCCTGAAATGACCCCGCACACATCGAGCGAGTACAACAGTCAGCATGATGGCGCCGACACAGACATGAAATCCGTGAAAGCCTGTGAGCATAAAGAATGTTGAGCCGAAAATACCTGAAGTCAGCTTCAGGTTCAGATCACGATAGGCATGGATGTACTCATAAGCCTGAAAGCCCACAAAAATAAATCCCAGCAAAATGGTGGCCGTCAGCCAGAAATTCAGCTTGCCGCGATGGTTCTCACGCAGTGCGTGATGCGCGATGGTGAGGGTCACACCCGAGGTCAACAACAACGCCGTGTTGATGGTCGGGATCCAAAACGGACCCATCGTTTTGTATTCTTCAATCAGGCCAGCTGGGCCACTGCCCTTACCCCATTGGGCGAGAAAGTCTGGCCATAAAAATGACTTATGGTCCAGATCGCCGAGCCAGGGCATTGAGATCACCCGGGCATAGAACAGGGCCCCAAAAAATGCTGCGAAGAACATGACCTCGGAGAAGATGAACCAGCTCATGCTCCAGCGAAAGCTCGCATCCACCCGGCTGTTGTACTGGCCCGACTCGGACTCTGTAATGACGGTGCCAAACCAGCCAAAGAACATATAAATTAAAACCACAAAGCCGGCCAGCAGTGTCCAGGGGCCATGGGCTTGGCCATTGATCGTGCCGACTGCGCCGAAAAGGGTCAGAATCATCGCGATCGATCCGACGGCCGGCCACTTACTGGGCGCGGGCACAAAGTAGTAAGGTGCGTGGCTTGTTGAACTCATCGATCTCCCTTTCAATTACTTTCTTTAAACGAATCCGTTACCAAATCATTCCGATTTTTGAAACATCCAGCAGTGCAGGTCGGTCAACCCAGAATAAATCGGACCAGCACAACCAATGACACCACAAACAACGCTCCTGCCAACACGCCGGTGATAATGACATGCACCGGATTTAGACTGGCCATATCGCGATCATGATCGCGGCCCTTTCGGACCCCAAAAAACGACCACAGCACCGCGGCAAGTGTCTGCAGAAAGCTGCTGCTGCGGGCAGACGCCTGCTTTAAATCACCCAACCGCTCAGCCCCCAGTCTTAACGGGCTGCACCACGATCGGGCCAGGTCCTGTGGCGGACTTCAAGCCCGCGACTTCAAAAAACGTATAACTCAGGGTAATCGTGCCGATGTCAGACGGCAGCTTCGGATCAATCACGAAGACCACTGGGAATTCACGCTTCTGGCTGCCCTTGAGGGCCTGCTGCTCGAAACAAAAACACTCAAGTTTTTTAAAGTGGCTTGCCGAGTGACGGGGCGCATAGCTCGGAATCGCCTGGCCCACCAGGTCATGACTGGTCACGTTGATGATCTCGTAGGTGACGGTGGCCAGCTCACCCGGATGGACCTTCATGAACGCCACCTTCGGCTTAAACAACATTGAGCCCTGAACGTTGGCATCAAACTCAATCGTAATGCTGCGGCTGGTATCCACCTGAGTATTGCGGGCGAACTCCCGGGCCTCGGCGTAGTTCAGCTTATCTTTTCTTGCTAATACATTGATGCCCGTAATTTCACAGATCTTTTCGTAGAAAGGCACCAACGCAAATCCAAAACCGAACATCAGAATTGCCACCATCAAAAGCTTGCCCATCATGCGGCTGTTTTCCGCGGTGGGCTTGGCCGAGGTGTCCGGCGTTGGGCTGGATTCAGGCGTCTGGCTCATACCGGGAACAGAAAATACTTCGCCACGATGCCCGCAAAAAACGCGGCTGCCACTGATGCGAGAATCAGGGCAAGCCGCAGATTTGAGCGCTGCTCTTGGGCCACTTTGAACTCAGGCTTAGTGGTTTTGGCCTTTGAAAGCCGGGGGCGTCTCAAAGGTGTGGAAGGGCGCCGGCGACGGCACTGTCCACTCCAGGCCACCCTGGTCGCTCTCCCAGGTGTTATCCGCTGACTTGGGACCACCCTTGATGCATTTGATGATGATGTAGAGCAGCAGCAGCTGGGTGAGTCCAAAGCCAAATGCGCCTACGGAGGCTAAGGCGTTGAAGTCCGCGAACTGCATGTTGTAGTCCGCATAGCGGCGTGGCATGCCGGCTAGGCCCAGGAAGTGCATGGGGAAGAAGGTGATATTGAAAAAGACCATCGACATCCAGAAATGCCACTTGCCCAGGGTCTCGTCATACATGTGGCCAGTCCATTTAGGCAGCCAGTAATACAGACCCGCAAAGAGTGCGAAGAGCGATCCCGCCACCAACACATAGTGGAAGTGGGCCACGACGTAATAGGTGTCGTGCAGCTGAATATCGAGCGGCGCCACGGAGAGGATGATGCCTGTTAGGCCGCCCATCGTGAACACGAAGATAAAGCCAATCGCAAAAAGCATTGGGGTCTCAAATGTCATCGACCCACGCCACATGGTGGCCAGCCAATTGAAAATCTTCACGCCGGTCGGCACCGCAATCAGCATGGTGGCGTACATGAAAAAGAGTTGGCCTGCTACTGGCATGCCCGTGGTGAACATATGGTGGGCCCAGACTACAAACGACAGAATCGCAATCGATGCGGTCGCATAGACCATAGAGCTATAGCCAAAGAGGCGCTTACGGGAGAAGGTCGGGATGATCTCCGAAACGATGCCGAAGGCCGGAAGAATCATGATGTAGACCTCGGGATGGCCAAAGAACCAGAAGATGTGCTGGTACATCACCGGGTCACCGCCACCTGCCGCATTAAAGAAGCTTGTACCAAAGTGGCGATCGGTCAGCATCATGGTGATGGCGCCTGCCAGCACTGGCATCACCGCAATCAGAAGATAGGCAGTGATGAGCCAAGTCCACACAAACATCGGCATCTTCATCAGCGTCATGCCCGGCGCGCGCATGTTCAAGATTGTGGTGATGATGTTGATCGAACCCATGATGGAGCTTGCGCCCAGAATGTGGACCGCGAAAATCGCCATGTCCATGCCAACACCCATCTGAGTGGAGAGCGGTGCATAAAGGGTCCAGCCTGCCGCCGTTGCACCCCCGGGCACAAAAAACGAACTCACCAGCAGTAACGCGGCAGGAATCAGCAGCCAGAAGCTCAGGTTATTCATCCGCGCAAACGCCATATCGCTTGCGCCAATCTGCAGCGGAATCATCCAGTTCGCAAAGCCTACAAAGGCCGGCATGATGGCGCCGAACACCATGATTAGGCCGTGCATAGTGGTGAACTGGTTAAAGAGTTCTGGATTCAGAATCTGCAAGCCGGGCTTGAAGAGCTCAGCACGTATGCCAAGGGCCAAAAAGCCGCCGACAAACAGCATCGCAAAACTGAACCAGAGATACATCGTGCCGATGTCTTTATGGTTCGTTGCAAACAGCCAGCGCCGCCAGCCGTGCGGATGATCATGGGCATGATCGTCGTGACCAGCAATTCCATGCTGAGGTCCAAGTACTGCGCTCATTGAGTTCTCCTTGATCGGGCGGTCTGCGGTTTATTTTTGAACGGGCGCTGCCACAGCAGCGGTCTTTAAGGGGGCAGGCTTCGGCTGGGCAGCGATCCACTTGGCATATTCCTCAGCCGAGACAACCTTCACCACAATCGGCATGAAGGCATGGTCTTTGCCGCAGAGCTCAGCACAATGCCCGCGGTAAGTGCCTTCTTTTTCTGCTTTAAACCAGGTATCTCGAACAAAGCCCGGGATCGCATCCTGCTTGACGCCAAAGGCCGGCACCATCCAGGCATGAATCACATCGTTGGCGGTGATCACCATACGAATCTTTTTGCCCACGGGAACCACCATCGGGTTATCGACTTCCGACAAATAGTGCTCGCCCTTGGGGGCCAGGCCCAGAATCTGATCACGCGGCGTGGAAAGGCCCGACACAAAAGAGATGCCTTGGCCCTCGCCCTTCAGGTAGTCGTAGCCCCATTTCCACTGCATGCCAGTGGCTTTAATCGTGATATCCGCATCGGCTGTGTTTTTCTGGGCAATCACCACAGGTGTTGCATAGATGCCAATGACCACCACAATCAGGAACGGGACGATGGTCCAAGCAATTTCAACGGCCGTGCTCTCGTGGAAATCCGCAGCTTTGTGACCCTTGGATTTGCGGTGGGCATAGATTGAATAAAACATGACGGCAAACACCGCCACGAAAATTGCAAGGCAGATCCACAGCAGGACCGTGTGCATCGTGTAGAGGTCCGATGCGATTCCTGTTACTGGTGTCTGCAGGTTGTAACGTCCATCCATATACCAGCTCTCCCCGTCTTAACTCTTCTTTTCACCGCGCCGTGCGATCCTTTTAGACCGCCAGCGCTAATCGAAATTCTTCAAAAAACCGCTTTCTATCGTCCAGACTTACAAACCGCCCGACTTCAATTCCGCCGCTCGGGCCGTCCAGCCGGACCATCCCCTTCGGCGTCTCCTCCATCCTGCAGCGCAGCCAGGCCCGGGGGAACTCCACTCGCCGAAGCGACTCCCCGAGCAGGACTTCCACCCGCACGCAGTCCTGTGCAAGCGTGATCCGCTCCTGATCTCGCGCGTGTCGGGCATAGACCAGAAATGCGACCGCGAGAATCAGCAGCTCAATGGCTGCAAAGGGGAGAACGATCCATGCGCCTGTGACTGCCCAGGCGCTCGCAATCAGCATGGATGTGGCGCCAATAATGCAAAACGACACGCCCAACTGCTGCGGTGAAAGGGCGCAATTGCGCCGCAACACCCATGACTTCGACAAAGCCTCCATGCCTCTCCCCCAACTGCTTAAGCCTGACGACTAAGTCTTTCAGATTATAGACGGGCTAGGGATCTCTGTGATTTTTGGGCGCCCAGACAATCGGCCTCATCTGGCCCGGATCGTCGGCTTTTCGTGGTGATTGCAAATCCCTGGCCCAGGCATGGCCGAAGACACACTCGATCCTTAATCGAATCAGCCCCGCGTCCCGAAGAGCCTCTAAGGCCCTCAGGACCCGGCCCCGCCAAGCGCTACCCGACAGGCCCGCAGGCCTGCCGATCAGTGGGTTACCACCAAGCGCACGGATATCGGCCAAGGCCGACTCGGCTGTGGAATAAGTGAACTCCAGCCATTCCGCATCCATCACCGGGTCACTCATACCCACGCTGACCAATGCATCCCCAATGTCGTGCATATCGGGGTGGGCCGGCACATGCTGAGACTGCGCTGTATCCCCAAGGGCCATCGCCAGATCGCGCAACGTGTCCGGACCAAAGGTCACAAACATCAGAAGTCCCGAAGGCGCCAGTCGGCTGGACCAAAAGCCGAGCGTGGCTCGGAGATCGGACAAGTAGGCGAGCAGTCCGACCGACCAGACCAGGTGCAGCGAGCCTGCGTCCAGATGTATCGGCTGCCCAAGCATTTCAATGCCGTGGTCAAAGCGAACGCCAGACGGCCGACGGATATACGAGAAACGATCTAAAAGTCGGGCCTGCGCCTGCTGCCAAAACGGGTGCCGCGCCACCTCAGCTGCCGATCGCCGCTGCAGCTGAAGCCGCACACTGTGGGGATCGACCGGCCGGATGAGGGGATCTTTTTGCACCGGCTCAGTATAGTCAAGCAGTGTTTGAAATCCCTTGTTTTTCGGGCCTACGGCAGCTTTTGCGTCGTGCACTGCACGCGCCATGCCGACTCTGCGCAACGTATGCCCAAGGTGAGGAACTCTGCGCTAGCTGCACGCATCGCATTGCCCGGACTCCATGGGGAGTCACCACCCTGCGCGTTGAAAGCAGCCGTATACCGGTTCTCTGGCGTGAGGTGTACGGTGGGCCGCTGACCGAACTGATCTATCAATCGAAATACCATGGTGTCTGGCCGATTGCAGCCTTGCTTGGCCAGCAGCTTGGCGCATTACCTCGGCCCTGGATGGGGCCCTCACCCGTCGCGGTTCCAATTCCGCTCTCTCGAAGAAGGCTTGCTCGGCGGGGCTATAACCAATCCGCCATCATTGCCCGCATGGCGGCCCGACACTGGGGAATCTCGATGCGCGAGCGTTGGCTCGAAAAAATCAGAAACACCCCGCGGCAGGCGGCGCTTGGCCGCGCAAGTCGTCGCGAAAATTTATCAGAGAGTTTTCGGGCCAATCGGGCAGTCGCCCACCAACGTGTGATACTTCTTGATGACATCATGACCAGTGGCAGCACCCTACGCGAAGCCATTCGCGCAATCCACTGCTGCGGCGGGCAGGTGATCGGTGCCGCCGTGATTGCGCGCGTAGGAGCATCCGCCTACGGACTGAAACCTTAAGGCCAAGCCATGCTCAACATTGTGTTGGTCGCGCCGGAAATACCGCCTAACACTGGGAACATCATCCGTCTCTGCGCGAACACCGGCGTTCGGCTGCATTTGGTGGAGCCACTCGGATTTCCAATCGATGACAGCAAAATGCGTCGTGCGGGTCTGGACTATCGCGAGCGGACGTCGTTTGAGGTCCACCCGTCATGGCAGCATTTTCTTGAAACAACATCCGCGGCATTGGATCGCATGTTTGCAATCACAACAAAGGGTCAGCAATCACTTTTCGATCATCGATTTTTAAGAGACGATTGGCTTGTCTTCGGATCCGAGACCAAAGGCTTAGGTGAGCTGCTCCATGAGTTTCCGTCCACGCAGCGGCTCAGAATTCCAATGCGGCCGGATAACCGAAGCCTGAACCTCTCCAATGCGGTCGCAATCGGAGTCTATGAGGCCTGGCGGCAGCTTAATTTTGATGGTGCGATTTAATTCGGACTGCCCAATAGCCTGAGCGCTTCAGCCACAGTAGTTGCTACGCGGATGTGATCACGATGCTCAGCGCGAATAAATCCTGCTTCGGCGCCTGACGCCAAGAACTCCAGCATCGGCGTGTAGTAATCAAACGCGTTGAGCAGCACGATGGGCTTTGCATGTAACCCGAGCTGTCGCCAGGTCCAGGTCTCAAAAAATTCCTCAAGCGTGCCGATGCCGCCCGGCAGCACCAGAAACGCGTCGGCGCGCTCTGACATCATGAACTTGCGTGTATGCATCGAATCCACAATGAAAAGTTCGGTGAGACCATCTTTGGCAGGCTCAATCGACAGGAGGCTCTCGGGAATCACACCGGTTGTCTTGGCGCCCCCATCGATGGCTGCTTGAGCAACTGCGCCCATCAAGCCATTGCGTCCGCCACCAAACACCAGGCCGATTCCGCGCTGTGCGAGGCCAGCGCCCACCTCGCGGGCAAGCTGCTCCCAACGGGCGTCCGCGCCACTTCGAGCCCCGCAGAACACAGTGACAGACTTAACCCTCGAATTCATCGCGTAACTTCCGGTCCAGTAAGGCAGCGATCGCCTGTTGGGCGGTCCAATGGCCATCGATCAGTTTGCAGACGCCTGCAGTAATCGGCACCTCAACACCGGACCGCTGCGCCAAAGCCAGCAGGGCAGGCGCAGAACTCACGCCCTCAGCGACATGTCCAAGCTGCTGCACGATCTGCGCAATTGATTCGCCACGCGCAAGCGCAAGACCAACACGACGATTGCGCGATAAATCACCCGTTGCCGTTAACAAAAGATCGCCCAGACACGCTAGGCCCATAAAGGTCTGGGGCCGTGCACCGATGGCATGGCCTAGTCGCGACATCTCAGCAAGTCCGCGCGTCAGCAAGGCGGCCCGGGCATTGGCCCCCAACGCTAAACCATCGCAGACGCCTGCGGCAATCGCCAAAACATTTTTCATGGCGCCACCAAGCTCAACACCGATTAGGTCATCGGTGGGATAAAGCCGCAGACCGCCGCCATGGCAAGACTGTGCGATCGCACGGGCCCATTCCAACTGCTGGCTCGCTACAGAGAGTGCAGCAGGCAGGCCCTGAGCGACTTCTTGCGCAAAGCTGGGCCCGGAGAGCGCTGCGGTTGGCCAGCCGGGACAACAGCGCTGAATAATCTCGTGTGGCCAGCTCAATACAGCCGCCCGGGCCTGCGTGTCCTTGCGCAAAGCGAGTCCCTTTGCAAGCCAGAGAATTGCCTCGCCGGGCTCGGGGGGACCGAGCTGCTGCATCAAGCGCGTCGCAGCCTCTTCTAGGCCCGACACCGGTGTTGCAAGAATCACCAGCCCATGGAGTGATTGCTGCGGATGATCCTGCCGATGGGCCTGGGCCCGAATACGCCAACTGCGAGCCGCCTGTGCGAGGTCCGCCGATAGGCCCAACTGACTCGGCAGACGAATGCCGGGCAGATATCTGCGATTTTCATGATCATGCTGCATGGCCTGAATCAATTGCGCGTCACGGGCCAAGAGATTCACGCAGCCCTGCTGCGCACGCGCAGCGAATTGAACCGCGACCGCGGTGCCCCAGGCACCCGCGCCGATCACCAGCGTCGGCAACGAGAGCTCGGGCGCGGGCATGCCTACTGGGTCGGCAGAATCAGGCCGCTATCAGAGGCTTGGGATTGGGCTGCCGATTGGGCCCGCCGCTGCTGATAGAAAGCTTCCCAATTCAACTCCGCCAAATGGACCGGCGGAAAGCTTGCGCGCTGAATCACATCGGCGATATTGGATCGGAGATAGGGATACAGGATGCTCGGGCAAGAGATGCCTTTCAGCAACGCGAGCTGATCTTCTGCGACACCGAGAATTTCGAAAATACCGGCCTGGGTCGCTTCGACGAGAAACCCCACCTTATCGCCAAGCCGGCAGGTCACGGTACATCGGACACCTATCTCAAAAAGTCCGGCCTGAAGGGTTTTTTCATGCGTATCAATCTGAAATTCGAGCCGCGGTTCCGCCTGATCGATAAAGACCGCCGGTGCATCGGGGATCTCGAGCGAGACATCCTTGAGATAAATACGTTGAAGGTTGAACTGCGGGCCGGCTGCGGCCTGTTCCGCCGCACTATTGGGCTGGGTCATCCAAAGGCTCTTTCTGCGGACTAGTCCGCTAATAGGGGCAAAAGCCCGCCCTCGCGGTCAAGCGCCGCGAGATCATCAAAACCGCCAACATGCCGGTCACCAATAAAAATTTGCGGCACAGTCTTTCGGCCGGTCTTTGCAATCATCTGATCGCGCTGGGCGGAATCGAGATCAATTCGAATCTTTTCAATCTCCGATACGCCCCGCTGTTTCAGCAGCATCTCTGCACGCTGGCAGTAGGGGCAGACCGCTGTGCTGTACATGACTACCTTGGCCATCTTACTTAGCTCCGCTTGGTCACGGGCAGGCCAGCCTGCTGCCAGGCATCAAAGCCGCCTTCTAAATTAAACACCGCCTCGACACCGGCCTTTCTCAGCTGACGGCCAGCCTTTGATCCACGCCAGCCGCTTTGACACATCAGAATCACCGGCGCCTGGCCCTTGCTCTGTTGAATTCGTTTTTTGATGTCATCGATCTGCGCGGCCAGGCCGCTCAACGGGATATGCAGCGCCTGGGGGGGCGTGCCTTTTGCAATCTCTGCCGAATCACGAATATCAATCAACAACGCATTTTGTGAATTCAGCATCTGAGTGGCACCCAGCGTATTCACGATGCGCGCGCCCGAACCTCGGGTTGCCATGGGCCAGACCAGCAGCGCGCCGCTGATGAAGGCCGCGATGATCAGAATAATGTTGTCGATAAAAAACTGCACGGCTGCTCCTTATCCGCAATTCGGACTTGATAGGTAGAAATTATAGAATGCGGCCCATGGGCAAGACTTTTTCGATCGTATTGCTTCGGCACGGCCAGAGCCAATGGAATCTTGAAAACCGCTTTACGGGCTGGGTTGATGTGGACCTCACCGAGCAGGGCCGACGCGAGGCCCGCCAGGCCGGCGAGCTCCTGAAATCCAAAGGGTTTCGCTTTGATCATGCCTACACTTCGGTACTCAAACGTGCCATTCGAACCCTCTGGATCACGCTGGATGCACTCGATCAGATGTGGATTCCGGTACACAAGGAGTGGCGCCTCAATGAGCGCCACTACGGCGCTCTGACCGGCCTCAACAAGGCCGAGACGGCAGCCCGTTATGGGGAAGAGCAGGTCTTGCAGTGGCGGCGGGCCTACGATGTGCGGCCCGATGCGCTGCAGCCCACCCATGAGTTTTGGCCGGCACGCGACCCGAGGTATGCGGCCATTGATCCGACCCTACTGCCGGCCACCGAGTGCCTGAGAGACACGATTAACCGCGTTATCCCGGTCTGGGATACAGCGATCGCGCCGCGCGTGCGGGCCGGGGAGCGGGTGATTATTGCCGCCCACGGCAACTCGATTCGCGCGCTCCTGAAAGTCCTGGAGCAAATGTCAGAGGCTGATGTGTTGGCGCTGAACATTCCCACAGCCCAGCCCCTGGTGGTCGAGCTGGATGCGCAGCTGAACTTCATTGGCCGGCGCTATTTGGCCGACCCCGCCGTCATTGAGGCCGCCTTGGCGGCGGTCGCTAATCAAGGCAAGGTAAAAACCGCCTAAACTTTTCAGCCTTGCGGTAGCCTAATGTTGCCGTCATTTTTGCCCGAATCGGGCCAGAGAGCCGTTATGTCCAGAAAGCTTCAAATCGTTGGTTGGGTCTCCGCAGGGCTGATCAGCGGCGTGCTGTTTAGCATGGGGTTTCAGGCGGTCGCCCAGCGCGAGCCGCGTGCATCACTGCCAATCGAAGAGCTCCGACAGTTTGCTGATGTCTACGGGGCCATCAAGGCGAATTATGTCGAGTCAGTTGAGGACAAAAAGCTCATTACGCAGGCCATCAGCGGCATGCTCACAGGTCTGGATCCGCACTCTGCCTATCTCGATGCTGATGCCTTTAAAGAATTGCAGGTTGGCACACAAGGCGAATTTGGCGGACTCGGGCTCGAGGTTGGCACTGAGGATGGCTTTGTGCGGGTGATCTCCCCGATTGAAGGCACCCCTGCAGAGCGTGCTGGTGTGAAAGCAGGTGATTTGATCATTCGCATTGATGAGAAGGCCACCAAAGGGCTGCCGCTTAATGATGCAGTCAAACTCATGCGCGGCAAGCCAAAAACTTCCGTTACGCTGACGATCAATCGTAAGGGCGAGAATCGGCCCCTGATATTCACGATTGTTCGTGATGTGATTCAGATTCAGAGTGTGCGCTCTAAGATGCTTGAGCCCGGATACGGCTACATCCGTATCACCCAATTCCAGGAACACACGGTTGAAAACCTTGTGAAGCACTTCAATCAATTGGCCCAGCAGGGCCCCATGAAGGCCTTAGTGCTGGATCTTCGCAATGATCCCGGCGGCCTTTTAAACGGTGCCATTGGAGTCTCAGCCGCGTTTCTTCCTGAAAAAGTTTTGGTGGTATCGACGGATGGCCGGCAGGACGATTCCAAGCGCAAATACTTTGCAGCCGCAGGAGACTATCAGCGCTCCAGCCGAGAAGACCCGCTGGCAAAACTATCGCCACAATCTAAAACTGTTCCAATGGTGGTATTAGTCAATAGCGGCTCGGCCTCCGCCTCTGAAATTGTGGCGGGTGCACTCCAAGACCATCAGCGCGCAAAAATTCTCGGCACCCAGACTTTTGGTAAGGGCTCCGTGCAGACCATCCTGCCGCTAACGAGCAACACCGCAATCAAACTGACGACAGCCCGCTATTTCACCCCCAAGGGCCAATCCATTCAGGCCAAAGGCATTAGCCCTGATTTCTGGGTCGAAGAGACGGCGGATGGTGCGATTGTGGATCGGCTACGCATCCGCGAGGCAGATCTCAATCGTCATCTGTCGGGCCGCGAGGCACCGAGTAAAGGCGGCGATAACGACAAGCAAAAGCCCGCCGCACAAAAACCAGAACAACGTAATGGTGCCGACCAGGCCGCACGTGATGCTAAGCCGATTGAATTCGGCAGCGCGGACGACTACCAGCTTCAGCAGGCCCTGAATCATCTAAAGGGCAGGCCGGTAGCGACATCGGCCCGGCCCGAGAGTGGCTGATCACGCGGCCCTTCGTCATAGTCGCCATGCGCTACTCGATGGCATCGATGACGAAGGTGTTGCTGCACTCCAGGCCGCACGTGTTCTTCTAATTGGCGCTGGTGGTCTAGGCTGCCCAGCCGCCTTATATCTCTCGGCAAGCGGGATTGGCAGGCTGCACTGGTTTGATGGCGATACAGTAGATGCCACTAACCTTGCGCGGCAGACCCTGTTTGGGCCTGCGGATATCGGTCAATTCAAAGTTACTGCCGGGGCTGCCGCACTCCGGCGCACGAGCCCCGAAACTGAGGTGATCGCCGAACCGCGGTTTGTCGATGCATCGCTTCTCGATGTTGCAATTCCGCTTGCTGATGTGGTGCTGGATTGCACAGATCAGTGGGCGATTCGACAACTGATTAACGCACGCTGTGTTGCCCACAAAAAGCCGCTTGTCAGTGCGGCGGCAATTGAATGGTCGGGCCAGCTCATGTGCATGGACACTCGGCAGCCTGAGCAGGCCTGCTATGCCTGCGTATTTGATCCCCAGCACGAGCCTGCTGCACATGCCTGCGGCGCCTTCGGTGTGCTCTCGCCATTGGTCGGCGTCATGGGATGCCTCCAGGCCGCCGAAGCGATTAAATTAATTGTGCGAGACCGGCATCCGGGTTCTTCTCTGCCAGCAGCAGCCCAGACCCTCACCCTGATCGACATGAAAAACGTCAGCTGGCAGCAGGTCCGGATCTCCCAAAATCCCCAGTGTCCTGTATGCCAACCCGGGCGGGCCAAAGCGGCCGCAGGCCGCGATTAAGGAAAAATAAACTTTACAGCTGCCTCGGCAGAATCCGAGGGCCGCTTACGAAATCCAGTCTTTGCAAACTGCAGCCAGCGGCCCTGGACAAAGGCCATCGCCATCGCCGACTGCAAGGCCAAATCCGGGGCCAGTTCAGCCGCCTGAGACTCCGCCCGCTGAAGCCGCAGGCACTGCCGAATCGAAGCCTCGACACGCTCCAAGAGCTGATTGACGCGGGCCTGTAGACGACTATCCTCGTTCACGATGGCATCCCCGATCAGCACGCGAGTCATGCCGGGATTCTTTTCTGCAAACCCCAGCAGCATCAAGACAATTTCTCTGGCCCGCGCCGCGGGCGCCGCGGGCCGCGATTCAATCTGATTGATCAGCGAAAAGATAGTTTCTTCAATGAAATCCAGGAGGCCTTCGAACATCTGGGCCTTACTAGCAAAGTGCCGATACAGGGCCGCCTCGGATAAGGAGAGTTTGGCTGCGAGTGCGGCGGTCGTGACTTTTTCCGCCGCGCCTTCTTGCAGCATCGATGCGATCGTTTGAAGAATCTGTAGACGCCGCTCCCCAGGCTTCGGACGTTTCCGTGTCGCAGCTGTTGACGATTCGGGATGCTGGGTTGCCGGCTGCATAGGCTTGGCGATGCGTTAACGAAAGTGCTGGGCTCTGATCAAGGATCGGAGACAGTGTACTTGAAGCCGGACATAACTTGGACGCCGGGCGGCTAAGGGTCGGCCCGAGTCTCGCGCCTGCATCCGGACAGTTTTTGAGACCAGCACTCTTGCTGTGCGCATTCCGAGTCGGTGGGCCGCCTGGAGATTTTCATCATGATCATCGACCAATCGAACGCGGCCTGCCGGCCGGCCCGACTGCCTGAGCAGTCGACGCATCAGCAGCATTGAGGGCTTAGGCCTGAGGCGGCCCAGAATCTTCATGTCCTCAATGGCAATGACACGGTCGAAACACCGCTGCAAACCGAGCAGCTGCAGCAGTTTTAGCGCATAGCGACGCGAGGCGTTGGTCAGCAGCCAGCGCTCACCGGTGAGCTGCTTCACCCGATAGCGTCCGCCGCGAGCGGCAGGAACAAAATGATGCAGATCGTGATGGGGATGGGTCTGGGAGAGAAACTCATGGGGGTTGATTTCATGATGACGAATCAAGCCCAGCAGTGTCGCCCCGTAACGCTTCCAGTAGCGCTCCCGGAGATGACTGGCCTGCTGCTCAGAGAGGCGGAGCCGATCGGCCATAAACGCAGTCATTCTGCGGTTGATCTCACCCATGACCCGCCAAGAGGCGTCATACAGGGTGTTATCGAGATCGATCAGCCATAACGGCCGCGCCACAAACGCCTCAGTGAGAACGAATCATGGTACCAACGCCCTCGTTGGTTAGAATCTCCAGCAGCAGGCAATGGGGCACACGGCCATCCACGATATGCACCGAGTGCACGCCGCTACGGGCAGCTTCTAGGGCGGAAGAAATCTTCGGCAGCATGCCTCCCGAAATCGTGCCGTCGGCAAACAATGCATCAATCTCACGGGCGCTCAGCCCAGTCAGCAGGCGGCCATCTTTATCCAAAACACCGGGGGTGTTGGTCATCAGAATTAATTTTTCAGCCTTCAGGATCTCTGCAATTTTGCCCGCTACGAGATCCGCATTGATGTTGTAAGTCTCACCCTCTCGGCCTGAACCAATCGGCGCAATCACCGGAACAAATCCGCTGGCCAGCAGTGAATGAATGATGGCGGGATCGACCGACTCAATCTCGCCTACATGGCCGAGATCAAGAACCTCTTGGGAGCCGGGATCCGCCTTCACCATCATTTTTCGGGCACGAATCAGGCCGCCGTCCTGGCCAGTCAGGCCCACAGCCTTGCCGCCTGCGTGATTAATCAGCTCAACGATTTCTTTGTTGACCTGGCCTGCCAGCACCATCTCAACAATGTCCATCGTTTCGTTATCCGTAACCCGCATGCCCTGAATGAACTCACCTTTTTTACCCACCTTCGAAAGCAGCGATTCAATCTGGGGCCCGCCGCCATGCACGACCACCGGCAGGATGCCAACGAGGCGCAGCAAAATAATGTCCCGCGCAAAGCTCTGTTTGAGGTGGTCGTCGGTCATGGCGTTGCCGCCATACTTGATCACCACCGTCTTGCCATGAAAGCGGCGGATGTAGGGCAGGGCCTCGGCAAGTACCGCGGCTTTCACATCTGCATCGGGCGCACTGGTTATCGATGAGGCAGCTTGTTTCATATCCGGTGGGTTAAAAGAATGATCTACACTTCAGCGCATTGTAAGCAGGCTGCAGAGACTTGAAAAAACTATTTACTGCGATCATGCGCTTTGGGCCCTGGCCGTTGCGCACCTCCGCATCTTCTGCAATGCCCGACCCCTCCATGACCCGGGTCGCACTTGGTATTGGCGGCCTTCTGGTTGGGCTGATCACGGCAATCGTCTTTCTGATCGCCAGCATGCTGCTGCCCTCGCGTATCGCGCTGCTGGTCAGCCTGTGTGTCGGCCTTGCCGCTGCGATGCCCAGGCCCGCCGCAGGACTCCAACAGCCCCCACTGACCGGCCTATCCGGTCTTGCACTGGCCCTGATGTTGATGATCAAACTCGAGACCGTCTCAGAGATTGACCACGCCTGGAGCGCCATCATCCTGATTTGTAGCGCCACCTGGGCACGCTGTGCGGTGCTGGCTGCCCGCACCCACCCCATCAACGGTCTCGGTCCGGCCACCAGCGTCGCACGCGCTGTCTGTCTGTTGATTGGCGCCTCGCCGATGGTCTTTTTTGGTCTGCTGCCCGAGCCCGCCTGGGGGCTGTGGATGGCAGCGTTCGCTGTTTTGGTCTTTAGCCGGCTACTAAAAGGCGTGGGATGGACCGCTCCGCTGGCCGTGCGCTGGGCACTCGCAGAGACGATTTACTGCGTTGTCGTTGTGCTCCTCATGAGCGCGGCCGCGTTGGCCGAATTTACCGAGGAAGAATCAGACGACTCTTAAGCCTAATCGCCAAATTGGCGCTGGCGAAGTTCTCGGCGCTGCTGAGCCTCGATGGAGAGGGTCGCAGTGGGCCGGGCCAGCAGCCGCTTTAAACCGATGGGCTCGCCCGTTTCCTCGCAGTAGCCATACTCACCAGACTCAATTCGCATCAGGGCCTGTTGGACTTTTTTAATTAGCTTACGCTCGCGATCACGGGTGCGCAGCTCCAGAGCGTGCTCTTCCTCGATGGTTGCGCGATCAGCGGGATCTGGCACGAGCACGGTCTCGCGTAAATGCTCTGTGGTCTCACCGGCATTGGCCCGTAATTCTGACTCCAACGCTTTTAACTTGCGACGAAAAAAATCCAGCTGGGCCGGACTCATGTAGTCATCTGCTGACTGCGCGAGCAGCTCTCTCTCAGAGGCAATTACTTTGCTTGTAACAGTGGCCATACCCTCAGACTTCCTTCCCCAAACTCGACAGCGGTCCCGAACTTACAAACGATCTTCAGCGGCTTAGACCAAGCACTGCTCTAAACCTTTAATGATTGTATCCCGCGGCAGTTTCCTGCCGATAAACACCATCTTGGACTGGCGCTTCTCCCCGGCCTGCCAGGGACGCCCCACGTCACCGCCCATCAGCATATGCACGCCTTGAAAGACCATTTGATGTTCACTGCCCTTGATATGAAGCACTCCTTTGTAGCGCAGCAGCTGCGGGCCATAGGCCTGAGAAACCGCGCCCATAAAACCCTCGAACCGGCCCGAATCGAATGGCCGGTCTGACTTAAAAACAAACGAGTGCACATCATCGATATGGCTATGGCTGGCCTCGGTATCAAGAAATTCTGGGTCGATCTCAAGCACTGCGTTGAGATTGAAACCGCGAATATCAAAAATTTCCGAGATGGGGACCTCGCCAAAGTGGGCCTGGCGGATGCTGGCGCGCGCATTCATTTTTGTCAGTCGGCTGCGGAGTGCATCAACGGCCGCCGTCTCAACGAGGTCGGCCTTTGATATCAAAATCCGATCTGCGAATCCCACTTGCGCCTGCGCCTCGGCATGCTGACTCAGTTGATCAGGCCCATGGACCGCATCCACGAGGGTCACCACCGCATCCAGCATATACCGCTCAGCAATGTCATCGTCCACGAAAAATGTTTGTGCAACTGGCCCGGGCTCTGCAAGGCCGGTCGTCTCGATCACCACGCGATCGAACTGAATCTCACCCGCTGCGCGACGCTGGGCAAGCCGGCCAAGCATCTCAATCAAATCACCGCGGACCGTGCAGCAAATACAGCCGTTATTCATCTCAACAATCCGCTCTTGGGTATCACCGAACAGCAGCTCGTTGTCGATGCTCTCCTGGCCGAATTCATTTTCAATCACGGCAATCCGCTGACCGTGGGGCTCATTGAGAATGCGCTTTAGGAGCGTAGTTTTTCCTGCGCCGAGAAATCCGGTGAGGATCGTGACGGGAATCATCGTCACTGGGGCCTGAACTGCAACGGGTGCTGACATAGCGCGATCCAAAAATTAGGTCTTCGAAGGGGCTGCCGTTTTTCGCCGAGCCCGGGGATGGGCGGCATCATAAACCTGTGCCAGCCGTTGGAAATCCAAATGGGTATAGACCTGTGTGGTCGCAATCTGGGCATGGCCCAACAACTCTTGCACGGCACGCAGGTCGCCACTGGACTGCAGCACATGGCTTGCGAAGGAGTGACGCAGCATATGGGGATGGACTGCGGTGGGCATGTCCAGCGCCTTGGCCCGCTGGCCGAAGCGACGCTGCACTGTTCGGCCCGAGAGCCGGCTGCCAGATCGGTTGATAAACAGGGGAGCATGATCGAGCAGCTCGCCCTGTGACTGTCGAAAGGCAAGCCAATCACGCAAGGCGGCAAGCGCCGGACCCCCGATCGGGACACGGCGGGATCGGCCACCCTTGCCCACCACGAACGCCTCAGCGCAATCCAGCGCAATCCAGCCATTACGGCCTGCCGCCACCGATGCCTCAGGCTGGCAATTCAATCCCACCAACTCCGATAAACGCAGGCCGCTCGAATACATCAACTCCGCAAGCGCGCGGTCACGTAGCTGCATAAAACGATCACCGATCGATGCATCCTCCGGTGCGGCATCTGTACGACGATCTGCTGACTTTCCTTCAACGAACTGCATCGCCCAGTCTACCGAGAGGGCCTTGGGCAGGCGCTTGGCGGCCCGCGGCGGCCGGACGGACTTGGCAGGATTCATCGGCATCGGCTGCTGCTGTGCTAGCCAATCAAAAAAAGTTCTCCAGGCGGAGAGCCGTCGCGCAATACTTTTCGCAGAAAGGCCCTCTGCTCGCCATCGGCCAACCTCCGTGCGCACATCCGTAGGCTTTATTTCAGCCAGCTGGCGATCAGCGAACGCGTTGTGAAGTCGATCAAGGTCACGACGATAACCTTGCACGGTCAGGGCCGAGTAGCGACGGCCGTGGGCCAAGGACCGCAAAAAAGTTTCGATCAGCTCACTGGCCTTGGCCATTGTGCTCAACGCACTTCGAGAGGGCGGCGCTGGCGATCTCACTGATGCGTTCAAGAAAAGCAACGCCAAGATCGGGAGCAAATCGTCTGGGGTCCGGAGAGCCGAACACCAAAACACCAAAGGCCTGCGGCGCGGCGCCCACGCGCAGCGGCAGCACTGCAATCGACTGTGCATCGCGGCCCGCCTCAGGCAGAAGCCGAGCGGCGGCAGACAGGCTCGTTGGGCCGCAGACTGGAACCCGAAGCCCATCCATCTGCTCAACGTAATCGGCAGACGGGCTGACGACCCAATCCTGGCCGGCAAGCAGGGCTGCTGGCCGCCAGAGGCCGATGCCCACCAGCGGCACCGAAAAAATCTTTCCAATCGAATCTGCCAACAGACGCGGCAGGCTCGCCGGATCAGGATGGAGGAAAAGCCCGCGAATCCAGCGCTGCATCGACGCAGAGATTGCATCATTTTCCTGGCCGTGACGCAGCAGATCCGCAAGCTTTAATTCCATCGATTTAATGCGATCGCGCAGCACCGAGGCCTGACGCTCAATAAGAGAGATCGCCTGGCCCGACTGTGGGTGGGGCACATTGATCTCCGAGAGCAACTGAGGAGCCTGATCAAAAAAATCAGGATGCGACTTCAGATATTGAATAACCTGCTCCGCGGTTAATGCTGCTGGATCGCCCAGCGTCGGCTCTTTGGGATTCACAGTTGCATTACTCCATCAAAAACAGGCTCTGCAGGCCCGGTCATCATGACATGATCAGCGGCCTGGCCCGACCAGCTAATTCTAAGTCTGCCGCCTCGTGCCTGAACCTCGATGGGCACGGCGGGGGCAAGCAGACCCCGCGCAATTCCCGCGACGACGGCCGCGCAGGCACCGGTGCCACAGGCCAGGGTCTCGCCTGCGCCGCGCTCGAAGACTCGAATCGCGATCTGCTGCGCAGAATACTGCTCAACAAAGCCGACGTTGACACGATAACGAAAGCGCGGGTGGGACTCACACCAGGCGCCAACTTGCTCAACCGGATGTGCATTAAGCTGGTTAACCCACTGCACTGCATGCGGGTTACCCATTGAAACAACTGTGATCCAGAAGGGTGCGGCATTGGGCGGCTGCATCTGCCAATTATCGGCCTGGCCCTCACGCTGATGGGTAAGGCCCGAGATATCGAATCCGATTTCCTGCAAATCAAAACCCGGTGGGCCCATATCGACTGTGACCGATCCGTCGGCATGAATCGTTGGCGAAATCACACCCGCCTTGGTACGAACACGAATCGTGGACTTCGATGTCAGGCCCTGATCTCGTACAAAGCGTGCAAAGCAACGGGCACCGTTGCCACACTGTTCAACCTCTTGGCCGTCGGCATTGAAAATCCGGTAGACAAAATCGACATCTGGACCATCAGCAGGCTGCACTAGCAGGATCTGATCTGCTCCGATTCCAAAACGCCGATCAGCAATCTGCCGCCACTGCTCGGCCGATAAGTTCAGCGCAATCGAGGTCGCGTCAATGACCACGAAATCATTGCCTGCGCCCTGCATTTTGGTGAAGGTCAGCTTCATTGCATTGAATTATCCATAGACCGGCGGCTCACCAGGCGGCCGGCTCTTGAATCGGCGGTGGGTCCAGAGATACTGCTCGGGCGCCGAAAGAATGGATTGCTCAATAAAACGATTCATGCGCTCCACGCCCTGGGCGAGCGTCTCTTGCTGATCATCATTAGGATGCTTCCAGCCGGGATAAAAGCGGGCGACATAACCGCGCGCTGTCATGCTGGTAACCAGCGGTAAGACCACTGCATCAAGCGAGCGTGATAATCGCACCACGCTGGTCACGGTTGCAGCGGGAACACCAAAAAACGGGACAAAAAGCGCGTCGCTCGATCCAAAATCCAGATCAGGCAGGAAGTAGGCCGGCAGGCCTCGCCTCACCCATCTCGCCAGAGTGCCAATTCCCTGCTGCCGAGAAATCATGATGGGATCATTAAATCGGCAGCGGCCCCGCAGCGTCCAGGCATTCAGCACTGGATTGGACTGATTGGAATACATCGACACAAATCGTTGCTCGAGCTGAAAACGCAGACCGCCCGCATCCAGACCGAGAAAATGCGGGGCCAGCACGATTACAGGTCGGCCTTGCAAGGCCTGAAAGTGCTCGAGCCCCTCGAGCTTGACTAGAGAACGGACCGCATCCTCACTGCCAAACCACACAATAAATCGCTCAATGAAGGCGCGCGCATAGCAGTCGAAATGCTGCCGCACAACTGATGCCCGCTGCTGATCAGTCCACCCAGGGAAACACAAACGCAGATTCGTTTCCGCTACGGCCCGCCGCTGTCGCGCGAATCGATGGGCCAGCCTGCCCAGCAATCCGGCCATTGGCCGGCGAATCATTTCCGGAGAAAAAGCCAGCCCTCGAGCGCACCACAGGCCCATCAAAGTCAGCAGGCGCATCATGGGCGCGGGGCCTTTTCTTGGGCAGGCACGCCACGCGGCGTCTTGTACCGGTTATAGGGCCAAAGGTACTGCTCGGGAGCCCGAAGAATCTGTTCCTCGAGCGCATGATTCATGGCCAAAACCGCCTGCTCGATCGTGCCTTCTTCGATGCTCGGCTCGGACGCCCAGCGCTCAAACTCAACTCTCCATCCCGAGGCGATGCGAATCCCTCGGACCCAAAAGATCGGCGCCCTGGTCGTCCGAGCAAGCCGGATGGGCAAGACCATGGTGTAAGCAGGCCGACCAAAAAAAGGGGTCCATACCCCATCGCCGCGCTCGGGCACTTGGTCCGGCAGCATGCCGATTGCGTGCCCCTGATGAAGTGCCCGCAAGAGACGCCTCACCCCGGACGCACTGGCGGGCGCCGTGGTCAAGTTGGGAGCGGGACGGAGGGCCTCCATTAGACGACGAAGACTGCTTTGCTTGGCCGGCCGATACAGCACCGTGATCGGGTGATGCAAGGCAAAGACTCGCGCGGCCAGTTCGAATGCGCCAAGATGCGGCGTCAGCAAAATTACACCTCGCCCGGCCTGTGCGGCTTGCAGCACCTCTTGCAAGCCTTGAGTCTCCGCTGTCAGCGTGCTCTGCGGATCACACCAGAGCTTTGGCAACTCAGCCGCGAGCAGTCCGGCCTGGCCGATAGACCGTCGCTTGAGCCGAGTGAGTTCATCCGGGGCTGCCGAGAGCCGTCCGCTGTCCGCGGCAAGTGCCCAAAACTGGCCGAACATTTCGCGGTAACGCGGTGAGGCCGCCCACATCAGCCATCCCAAAATCAGGCCCATGAGTCGCAGAAGTGGCAGCGGCAGGCGGGCCATAATTTTGAACAGCAAGATCATCTGATTTATAGTCTCCGAATCGCCGATTTAATTCACAACTTGCGGGGCGAGGGGCAATGCGAAGTGTACGTGTTGTCCGCTAAATACCGCTAAAGCGTCTGCCTCC